>Ga0172380_10002614_pt1 | contig 27108 bp, 26 predicted proteins | sample Leawe162metaG_FD_119747 | JGI IMG/M metagenome (GOLD analysis project Ga0172380, IMG submission 119747) | Leachate microbial communities from a municipal landfill in Southern Ontario, Canada - Leachate well 162 metaG | ecosystem: Engineered > Solid waste > Landfill > Unclassified | place... | reverse complement strand
GTCCGGCAAGTGTCGTGGAGGTACCGGAGCCAGACTGTCGTCTAGCTACCGGAACTCCACACTGGGGATTGTGTGTGATGGAGCGGGAGACCGGATTCGAACCGGCGACCCTCTGCTTGGGAAGCAGCTGCTCTGCCAATCGCTGGCTGTCCTGTCGGACTCGAGCGCGCGTGGGCGTCTCGATCCTCCTCAGGCGACTTGCTTTCGGTGCCCGGCAGAGACCTGCTATGGGAGGTCAAGTCATGCGAAGGAGCGCCCCCTCAGCTATTGCCGCGGCTCGTAAGGGCGTTGCTCCTCCCGAGCGACGGCGATGAGCGCGACCTTGTAGAGCTTCCCCTCCGCCATCTTGCGCTCGAGGTACGCGTGCAGCTCGGGGTTCCGGAGCTGGGCGCTATGCGCAGCCAGGAAGAGCGCCCGCCGCAAGTGCGGCGACCCGCGCTTCGAGATGTGCTGCCGCGTCGCGTGAAACTGCCCCGATTCAAAGACGCTGGGATCGATACCCGCGTACGCCACCAGCGCCTCCAGCCGCGGGAAGCGGTGGACGTCGCCGATCTCGGCGAGGATCGTGCCCGCCAGGACCGGACCGATGCCCGGAATCGACGTGAGGTGTTGAGCACGCTCGGCGAGGAGCTCAGCGATCACCGCGTCGGATTCCCGAGTCTGGCCCTCGAACAAGTTCAGCTGCCCGATCAGTGCTTGCACCTGCATGGTCCCGACGGGGCCAAGGGCCGCGACACCGAGCGAATCCACGGCGGAGTCACGGACCGCAGCGGCCTTCTCCTCGCCGAACCGCTTGCGACTCGCCCGCTCAAGGACTGCGGTGAGCTCGGCGAGATCGAGTTCGGCGAACTCTGCGGCGCTGCTCGCGCGCGCCAACAGGGCGCGGGCACTGGTGCCGAAGGGGTCGTTGAACTGATCGGCGAACTCCGGGAAGACGCGATCCAGCACGGCAAGGAGCGATCGCTTCGTATCCCCGATGCGATCGGCGAGGCTCCAGCGAAACCGCACCAGAAGCCGCAGCTGCAGGATAGTGTCGTCAGGCACGTAGTTCGGCCGCGTCCGCCCGATGCGCAGGAGATCGGCCACCACGAACGCGTCGCGGCGATCGGTCTTCGTCCTGCGCACGCCCGTGGTGCGAAAGGCACTCACCTGCAGCGGGTTGATCACCTGGACAGGCACGTTCGCGTCGCGCAGGTACCGCTCCACCCCGAGCCAGTAGTGGCCGCTCGCCTCCATCGCGACCGTGGCCGGCTCGGGCAACGCATGCAGCCGTGCCTGCAGGAGCTGCAGACCGGCGCGGTTGTGCGCGAACCGCAGCGGCGCACCCACCTCCTGTCCCGTCGCGTCCAAGAAACACGCCTCATGATGACGCTTGCCGACATCGATGCCAACGGCGATCACATGCGCTCCATCTCACCCCCGCCGCCCGCACGCACTCTGGCTCCGACGGTCGGGCTCCTCCGCGCGGCACGAGACATCCACACACTTGTTGGTGATACGTGGCTCCCCGAAGGGACCACAACCTGCTCATCCGCAGCCGCTCGCGCCGTCGGGGCAGCACTCTCTGTGACGAGGCCGAACCTCAGTGAGTGAATCCGCCGCCCCGACCATCAAGCGCCACTCTACCCAGCGGCCCGCTGAGCGAGGGACTTGACTGATGACCCCTATACAAGTGAGTGATGTGATCGAGGAAGAGCGGAGGAGACGTCGTGGCAACGTTCGCGGATCTTGCGGACACCTATCTCACAGCGTGCAAAGCGGAAGGGAAGGCGCAGCGGACGATTTCCGCGTACCGCCAATCGATCAATGTGTGGCGGCGAATCGCCGGGGAGTTGGAGTTCCCGGCAGAGATCAACGAGATCACGGTTCACCACGTCTACCAGTTCCTGGGCGTTGTTCAGGAGAGGGGCGCGGGACGGGGCTACCAGCATCGCCTTCACGTCGAGTTGAGGACGTTCTTCTCGTGGTGCGTTCGCATGGAACTGCTGAATGGAAATGTCCTGGCTCGCGTTCCGAATGTGAAGCGCGAACAGACGATCATCCAGCCCTTCTCCCCACAGGAGGTGATATCTCTGCTTCGGGCGGGAGCCGCGACTCAAAGGACATCGGCGAGGAACTCTGCACTCATCCTGTTCTTACTCGACACCGGCGTTCGAGTCTCGGAGTGCATCCAGGTGTGTTTGGACGACGTGGACTGGGAGAACGGGCGCGTTCGAATCCTGCACGGTAAGGGACGCAAGCAACGTTGGGTTGGTCTCGGTGAGCGGGCGGTCAGGGCGCTGCGGCGGTATGTCGACGACGTTCGAGGAATCGAACAGGGGGCGTTGTTCCTGTCGACGTACAGCCGTCGCCAGATGCAGGTATTCGCGGTCAACACTCTTCTCACTCGCCTCGGGGTCCTTGCGGGCGTCACGAAGGTGCACCCGCATCGATTCCGACACACATTCGCGACCTGGGCGCTGAGGTCGAATGCGCGAGAGATCGACGTCCAGAATCTCCTTGGGCATTCTTCGATGGGCATGACCCAGCGTTATGCGAGGACGTACTCCTCGGATCAGGCGGTTCTCGCTCATCACCGCTTTAGCCCGGCGCTCTTGCTGCCGTCGGAATGAACCCACCTACCTCGACGATCGAACGTCCGTTCTGTACAATGCGCGCATGGCTGATGACGCCGGAGTGCGCCCGGGCCCGCTGGCTCCCACCGAGACGCCGGAGGACGGCCGCCTCGATACATCGCTGCGGCCGCGGCGGCTGGAGCAGTATTTCGGGCAGGACCGCATCAAGGAGAGCCTGCGCATCTCCATCCAGGCGGCTCGCCAGCGCGAGGAGCCGCTGGACCACCTGCTCTTCCACGGACCGCCCGGTCTCGGCAAGACCACGCTCGCGATGATCGTGGCGGCGGAGATGGGCGTGTCGATCCGCATCACCAGCGGCCCCGCGATCGAGCGGGCGGGCGACCTGGCGTCGCTGCTGACGAGCCTGCAGCCGGGCGATGTGCTGTTCATCGATGAGATCCACCGCCTCGCGCTGCCGGTCGAGGAGGTGCTGTACCCCGCGATGGAGGACTTCTCCGTCGACATCATGCTGGGCAAGGGACCGAAGGCGCGCGACGTGCGCCTGAAGCTGAACCGCTTCACGCTGGTGGGCGCGACGACGAGGTACGCGCTGGTGTCCCAGCCGCTGCGCGACCGCTTCGGCTCCGCGTACCGGATGGAGTTCTACGACCAGGCGTCGCTGGAGTTGATCGTCGCGCGCTCGGCGGATGTCCTCGGCTGTCGCATCGAGCGTGACGGGGTGACCGAGATCGCGCGGCGGTCGCGGGGGACGGCGCGCGTGGCGAACCGCCTGCTGCGCCGCGTGCGCGACTTCGCCGAGGTGCGCGCGAACGGCGTGATCACCAGCGACGTGGCCGGTGCGGCGCTGGAGCAGCTCCAGATCGACCACCTCGGCCTGGACCAGATGGACCGCGATCTGCTCACCGTGATGGCAGAGCGCTTCGGCGGCGGTCCGGTGGGCCTGGAGACGCTGGCCGCCGCGATCTCCGAGGAATCCGACACGATCATGGACGTCTACGAGCCGTACCTGCTGAAGATCGGGTTCCTCCAGCGCACACCCCGCGGCCGCGTGCTCGGGCGCCCCGCGTACGACCACCTAGGCCTTGACCCGATGACACGCAGTGCGCAGGCGACGCTCTTCGAGGCGCAGCCGTTCGACGAGTAGCGCGCGCCGTGCGGCTAGGGCGCGGGCGGGACGGGCGGAGCAGGCGGCTGCTGGGCGGGCCATGTGAGGAAGACGATGGCGGAGATCGTGAGTGTTCGGCCCTATCGGGATAGCGATGCGTCCTCGCTCCAGTGGCTTCACTCCCGCACGCCGTACTCCGGTCGGGTAGCATACAAGCCGATACCGCCCGACGAAACGCTTGAGCGCATCGCAGATCTCTACCTCGCGTTCTGGGTGGCTGAACACTCCGACGGCCTTGGAGAAGGCATCGTGGGATGTGTGGGACTGACCGACCCGGAGACCGACCCGATGATGCGTCTGATCGCCGATTCGCCAGATTTTCTGCGGTCATCCCAGCGCACCGTATTGCTGCGAATGATGCGAGTCGCTCCTGAACTACAGCGCCGCGGCATCGGGCGTGGGCTCTTCCATGTCGCTGAACGTTGGGCCGTGGAGAAGGGGTTTGCTCGGCTCGCGTTGGAAACGGCACCCCGCCAGGAAGCCTCGATTGCCCTATACAAGGCGATGGGGTGCGATGTTGCCGCTCGCACTGTCCAGGGCCGCCACGAGCTTGTGTGGATGGCCAAAGACCTTTCTGAGAGGGATACGGTGCCACGCTAGAGGTATGAGCGGATCACCATCGAAGCGCCCGCGTCCCTCATATGAGGACGGCGAGGCGCGCGATCCTGACGTGCGGAAGATGCTCGAAGAAGCCGAGGGTAAGGATCAGCGCGGGGGCTTCTTACGGTTGATCAAGAAAGGAGTAGCGAACTCAGCGTCTAACGTGCTGTCAAGGGATAGTTACCGGCTAGGGCGCGGGCGGTGTGGGTGGCGCGGGCGACTGCTCCGAGGCGGGCGTCACGGGCGGCACGGGCGGCACGGCGTTCGTCGCCGTCGCTTCCGGTGCGGGCGCTGCGGGTGCCTCGGGCGCCGGGGCGGGAGCGCTGGTCGTGGCGGAGCCACGGCGCGCGATCTCTGAGATCTCCTCGGCGGCCTCGCGGGTCTTGTCGGCGAGCACGCGCGCTGCCTCGGCGAGGCGGTCGCTGACGTCGCGCAGCTCACGGCTCAGGGTCTCGGGCGTGGTCCCGGCGGGTCGAGGCGCGGCCGCGGCCGCGTCCTCGCGCGGCATGACGATCCACGCCGCCACGTACACGGGAATCGCGATGCCGCCGGTGGCCACCGCCAGCAGAACTGTGACCACGCGCACGAGCGTGACGTCGAAGTCGTACCGCTGCGCAAACCCGGCGCACACGCCGCCGAGCATGGAGTGCTGCAGGTCGCGGGTGAGGCGCTGTCCGGCCATGGCTATCCCTCCGTATCGGGAGCACGTCCATCGTACCCCCGCGACCACGTGCTCGCCCTGTGCGTGCACGCCCGGCGCCGAAGGGCGCAGCCCGCAGGCGCTCACGAATCGTCAGGCCCGGGGCGAGCGATCAGTCCGCGGTGCCCCGGAAGCCCTGGCGCCGGAGGAGCGCGTTTCGCGTCAGCGTGGCCATCGGGTGGACCCCCCACCGCCGGTCCACCGCCTGCACCAGGCGCAGATCGAGGTAGCGCAGCGCGGCGCGCTCGAGCGAGGTCTCCGCCAGGTCGCGCACCTCGGCGAGGGCGGGCCAGCGTTCGACCTTGTGCGGATCCACCTTGTCGGCGAGGAACATCGCCCACGCCTCGGCGTCGTAGTCCGGGTGCCCGGTGGTGTGCCACCAGATGGCCAAGTGCACCCGGCCGTCGTCCACGCCGAAGCGCTCCGCGAGCTCCAGCGCCCCGATCGCGCCGTGGAGGAGCACCGGCTCGTCGCGTTCGACGGGGTCGATCGCGAGCCCGCGGGCCTCGGCGCGGCGCAGCAATTCTGCCGGCTCCACGGCCCGCACGAGGTCGTGCCCCTGTGCCGCCTGGCGCACGCGAGCGACATCCAGCCCGTGCCACCGCGCGAGCCCGTCCGCGATCGCGACGACGCGATCGATGTGCGCGAGGAGCCCGGCGGGCAGCTCGGGCGCCATCCTCGCGCGGAGGTCCTCATCGGGCATCGGTCTCATCGTGGCGCCCCGCATCATCTGCACAGGGGAGTATGCGCGTGCGGCGCGGCCGCTGTCAGGCCGGTCTGCGAGTGCCAACTCTCAGGGTAAGTGCGGATGGGTTGCCGGACGGCTGATCCCTACAGTGTCCGATGGCAGTCCGGCATCGGGCATCACCGGCACCACCGGCGGGGGCAGAGATGCAGCGCAGCGCACTCACCACCACGCGGAACTCGGACGCGGGCGCGCTGCTGGCGCCGCGTTCCCGCGCTCTCCTCCTCGGGCTGCTCGCGCTCGGCACGGCGGGGATGATCGCCGCCTGGCTGCTGCTCGGCTCGGTCCCGCCGTCGCCCCTCGCCCCCGTCGCCATCCTGCTCGCCTGCCCGGTGGCGTTCGCCATCATGGCGCAGCGGCGCGCCGCCTCGCTCGCGGGCGAGGTCGCCCGCCTGCACACGGCGCAGGCCCGCGCGCAGCGCGAGATCGCCAGCGTGGCGCACGACCTGAAGGGCCCGCTCTCCACCGTGTCCTCGTACCTCGACCTGATCGCCGAGGGTGCGCTCGGGCCGGTCAGCGAGGACACGCGTGCCGCAGCGCAGCGTGCCGCGCGTGCCTCGGCGCGGGCGCTCACGCTGGTGGAGTCCGCGCTGCTGCAGCACGTCCAGTCTGTGGCCACCCGCCCGGAGGCGGGCGACGCGGTGGACCTGCGCGCGCTCATTCGCGATGTCACCGAGGCCCTGCGCGCGGACATCGCGTCCAGCCACGCGGAGATCACGGTCGAGCCGCTGCCCCGGGTCCTCGGCGACCAGGCTCAGCTCTTCCGGGTGTTCGAGAACCTGGTGCAGAACGCCGTGAAGTACGCGCGCCCCGGCGAAGCGCCAATGGTGATGATCACGGGTGCGTGCGAGCACGGCCGCGCCGAGATCGCCGTGCGCGATCACGGCATCGGCATCCCCGCCGAGGACTGCGACCGCGTGTTCGAGGACGAGACACGGGCCGGCAACGCCAGCACGCTCGCCGCCGGGCACGGCCTCGGCCTCGCCACGGTGCGCCAGCTGGTCCGCGACCTGGGTGGCGAGGTGTGGGTGGACGCCGCCAGCCGCGAGGGCGCGACCGTGCGTCTCTCGCTCCCGCTCGCCGCGTAGCGCGGGCGGGAGTCCTCATCCGTCTGGATCCTGCACGCCGGACACAGAGCGGGCGGGGCGCCTGCGCTCCCCGCCCGTGCGGATCAGTGCGTCGCCCTCGCCGGGCGGGTTACCTGGCCATGCGGCGCAGGCGGGCGATGCGCTCCGCGGTCGGCGGGTGCGTCGCGAAGAGCTGCGCCCCGCGCAACCCCGCGAACGGGTTGACGATGAACATGTGGGCGGTGGAGGCGGGCACGTCCATCGTGGCGCGGCGCGATCCCATCTCGAGCTTGGAGAGCGCGGAAGCCAGCGCCTCCGGGTCGCGCACGATCTCCGCGCCGTCGTGATCAGCCTCGAACTCGCGCGCGCGGCTCACGGCGAGCTGGATCAGCGTCGCCGCGATCGGCGCGACGATCACGGCCAGCAGGTTCGCGCCGTTCCCGTTCCTCCGGTCGCCGAACCACATCCCCATCCACGCCAGCATCGAGATCGCCGAGGCGATCGTCGCCACCACCGAGGAGGTGAGGATGTCGCGGTTCTTCACGTGCGCCAGCTCGTGTCCCAGCACGCCCCGGAGCTCGCGCTCGGTGAGCAGCGCGCGGATCCCGGTGGTCACCGCGACGGCGGCGTGCTGCGGGTTGCGGCCCGTGGCGAAGGCGTTGGGCTGCGGCTCGTTCATGACGTAGACGCGCGGCATCGGCATCCCGGCGGCGCGCGAGACGTCCTCGACGATGGCGAACAGCTCGGGGTCCTGGGCGCGCTCGATCTCCTGCGCGTGCGCGGAGCGCAGCACGATGTCGGCGGAGAACCAGTACGAGCCGAAGTTCATCACCCCGGCCATCACCAGCGCCATCATCGCCCCGTTCGCACCCCCGAGCGATCCGCCGATGGCGATCAGCAGGCCGCTCAGTGCCGCGAGGAGCACGGCGGTCTTCAGGTTGTTCATTCATTGCTCCATCTGGCTCCGGCAGGTGACTGCGCGAGCAGTTCCGCCAGTGATTCCTTGCCGATCTCATCCTAGCGGCGGCCCGCCGGAACGTGTAATCGGACTGCTAATCGCCATCGTACCCGCGATCTTACCCGCCATCTGCGGGGCGCCGGGGCCGGGTCGGGCGGCCGGCGGCGCCACCAGTCTTAACCGAGTCGATCTTGACCGGCGGTGCGGAACGAAAAATGATGAACCGGGGCGCCGCCACCGGACGGTGCGCTTTTTCGCTATTGTTCCGCTGGTGGGTGGGCGACGTTGTGGCGCTCCCTGATTCACGCCGCGACAGAGAAGGGGCAACCGATGCGCTTCGGCAGTCGCAAGGATGACGACGGACGGGCCCACGAGGTCGTTCCAGCCTCCCGGTCGGCCGTCGAGGTCGCACCCCAACCGGTGATCCCCTCGAAGCGCCTGCAGCGCGTCGCGGAGCACTTCCACACCCAGGCCGAGCTCCTCGCCACCATGCGGCAGGAGTTCGAGTCGGAGATGGAGCCCCTGCACCAGCTACTCGTGCAGCAGGCGAACACCATGCAGCGCACGCTCACCAACCTGGAAGAGCGCCTGCGACCGCTGAACGAGTACGCCGACGGCGAGGAGGCGAACCTCAACGCCCTCGAGCAGCGCATGAACGAGTCCGGCTCGGACCACGTCGCACGCTCGTTCGCGGAGTACCTCGCCGAGCAGCGCGGCCGCATCGCGGGGACGCGCGAGCAGATCGACCAGCAGCGCATCCCGTTCCTGCAGTACGGCGAGGAGCAGCGCGACGCTGTGGAGGTGGCGCTCTCCCGCTTCGACGCCGACCTGGACGCGCTGGAGACGAACCTCGCGGAGCAGCGGAAGGTCATGCTGCGGATGCTGGACAGCATGCGCTCGGACACCTTCGCGGCCGTGAAGGACTTCCTCATGTCGCGGCAGGAGGCGCTGTCCGCCCTCGCCTCCTCCGGCTCCACGGACCCTGCCGAGATCGGGCGCACGGTGCAGCAGCTCCGGCGCTCCCTGGAGCCGATGGCGGACTCCCCGCAGGTCAAGCCGGTGCTGGAGCGCGTGGACCAGGCGGACCGCCGCCTCGTCGCCGCCGGGCCGGTCAACCCGCGTCCACGCGTGGTCCCCGGCGCCCCGCGCGATATGACCCCACCGGACGACGAGGCGACCGCGTAGCGGTCACGCACGCCTTGGCGCCCTCGGGGTTCGGATCGCGGGGGTACGGCGGCTGATCTGGCGCGCTACTCGCGCGGAGGCTCGCCGATCACGTGGCCGCGCGAGAGGTCCAGCAGGCTCTCCGGCGAGACCTCGATCTCGAGCCCGGTGAGGTCCAGGGCGCGGCCCTCCTCCACCTCGCGCTTGAGCGCGTCCAGGCGCTCCTCGCGGCGCTCGCGCGCGTCGCGCGTCAGCTCCAGCTCCTCGGCCAGGCGCTCGCGCAGGATGCGTTCGGGGGCCTCCGCGTGCTGCGGCATCCGCGCCTCCACGATCCGCGAAAGGAACGAGTAGCGGTTGCCGCCGAGGAAGTGCAGGGGCCGCGTCTCCTCGGGCCCGACGATCCACGCGTCGTCGAAGGAGGCCGGGTTCACGCGGACGGCGTTCACCAGCGCGACGAAGAGGACGTGATCGCCCAGCGGCATCACCTCCACGACGCTGCATTCCACCCATGCCGCGCACGCGGACAGCAGCGGCGCGGTGATCTGCTCCGGCGGGAACGTCTCCAGCTGCGCGGCCTCGATCTTGTCGACGCGATCGCCGCGCAGCGAGCCGAGGTACTGCACGTGGTGCAGCAGCGGCCGCGTGGGGAAGTTGAGGGCGAACTCCTGCGAGTGGCGGATCATCTCCGCCGTGTGGCGGGACTGCTCCACGGCGATCGCCACCATCGGCGGGTCGACGGAGACCGGCATGTGCCACGCGAGTGGCATGACGTTGGTCCGCCCGCGCCACGTCGTGGTGACGAGAACCACCGGGCCGCCCAGCAGCAGTCGGGCAGCCGCGGCGTGGGGCCGGTCTTCGATCTGCTCGGGGACGGGCCGCTGGAGATGGTCGTTGGTCACGGAGGCGAGTATAGACGCCCCATGGCCGCCGGCGATGTCACCGGCCGCCGGTCACCGCCCGACCCGTCGCCGGGCAGACGTCGCGGGCGGGCGCGTCGCGCGCCTGTCGAGCCCGCGCTAGTCGAGACGCAGCCGGTTGCCGATGTCGCGCAGCGCACGCCTGGCCTCGTCGGGAGTCAGCGTGGCGTGGCACGAATCACAGACGAACGATGTCGCCCGCTCTTCGTGTCCCATGTCCTCCACGCGGTCCCATCGAGGCGTCACCGCAACGTGTGCGCACTCGACGCCGCTCGCGTTGCTCGAGGCGTCGCTCGCGGCATCGCCGCGGGCAGTGCTTGAGGCGTCCGCGCTTGCCGCATCCGGCGGCGTGGGGTCCGCGGGGCGTCGCCGTCCGAGCAGGCGATCCAGGACAGTCATGGCAGTCTCCTTCCTGTCGCGCTCCCCTCGCGCCGTAGAGTACGCGTCCGGCGAGGAGACGGGGCCCTGCGGTGCTGCCGCGGAGCGTGTCGTGAGAGATTTGCAACCATGCGACGCGAAGGAACGGGACGCCTGCGCGCGCCGAAGCTCACGCAAACGCCGGCAATCCGCCGCACGCGGCGAAGCCGTCGCGCCGTGCGACGCAGGCGCATATATTCTCCCGATGGACACGCCGGCGGACTGGGAAGACTGGTGGGAGGAGCTTCGCTTCGTCACGCTCGACGAGGCGAAGGCGATGGAGTGCAACCGCTGCGGCGAGTGCTGCTCGTCGCTGCGCGCGCCCGGCGGCGGCATGTGGAGCTGGGGCGGCCTGCCGCCGGGGCGGCACTACGGGCTGATCACCCTCCTGGACGAGCGCACCCTGAAGCCGCGCGCCTGGCAGCCCGGCGACGATCACCCGCGCGCGCACAACGCCTACGACTGCACAGCGCTCGAGATCCTGGACAATGACACGACGAACTGCCGCATCTACGGCAGCGCGCGCCAGCCCTCGCGCTGCCTGGAGTTCCCCGTGTTCTACGAGGGCGTGGAGGACGACCTCGCGGCGGGCCCGATCCTGCTGCGCACGGAGCCCCTGTCCTCCTGCACGTGGTACATGATGATCGTCCTGCCCGACGACTCCCCGATCCTCGACTGGCGCCGGCGCGACCTCGCGCTGCCGTGGATCCGGCTCTCCGCCCGCCGGCGCGAGACGGCGTACGAGGTGATCCGCGAGGCGGAACGCCTGCGCGACGCGGTGCAGCCGATCCCGCGCGCTCGCTGACGTCGCCCCGCCGCGCATGCCGCGCCCCTTGCATCCTCGCGCCCGCGGTGTATTATTTCGGTGGTTGGCGAATTACCGAACATAGGGAACGCAGGGGCACGCGCGTCATGGGCGTCGATGATGTCTTCCGGGCGCTGAGCGACCCCACGCGGCGCGCCGTGGTGCGCCTGCTGCGCGAGGAAGGCCCGCTGACCGCCGGCGAGATCGCCGATCGCTTCGACCTCGCGAAGTCCACCATGTCCGGGCATTTCACCGTGCTCCGACAGGCGGGGCTGGTCGTCGTGGAGCGGCAGGGGACGCGGCTGGTCTACGGCCTGAGCCTCTCCGTGTTCCAGGAGACGGTGGATGCCGTGATGGAGCTGCTCGGCGCCGGGGGCGGCCGGGCGCAGCGGCGGGAGCGGAATCAGGAGCGGACGCGATGAACGTGCCATGGGCGGCCATCGTGCGGCGCGAGTGGCCGCACTGGGTGATCCTCGCCGGGCTCTTCGCCGTCTCGGCGTTCGCCTGGAATCGCGTGACGCTTCCTATCCCCACGCACTGGAACGCGCAGGGCGAGATCGACGGTTATGGTGGCCGCTTTGCGGGCCTGCTGCTGGTGCCCCTGATCGCCGTCGGGATGTACGCGCTGCTGGCGCTGGTGCCGCGCATTGACCCGGCGCGCGCGAACTATGCGTCCTTCACGGGGCCGTACTCCGTGATCCGCGGTGCACTCACGGCGACCATGGGCGCGGTGCACGGACTGGTCGTCGCGACGGCGCTCGGATACCCCATCGACGCCGGTCGATGGATCCCGGTCGGCGTCGGCGTGTTGCTGATCGTGATTGGCAACGTGCTCGGGAAGGTGCGGCCGAACTTCTTCGTCGGCGTGCGCACGCCGTGGACGCTGACCAGCGCGCGATCGTGGGAGAAGACGCATCGCGCGGGCGGCCGGTTGTTCGTGATCGGCGGGATCGGGCTCGCCCTCACGTCGCTCGCCGGCCAGCCGTGGCTGGTTACTGCCCTCGGCGTGTGCGGCGGCATCGCCCTGGTCTGGCTGGTGTACTACTCCTACGCCGAGTGGAAGGTCGACCCGGATCGCGTGTCCGCCGTCGGGACGCGGCCGGCGCCGAAGGACGGCTAGCGACCGGCCTCGCGGATCAGGTGCCGTTCCGTCACCTCGGCGGGCAGGTACTCGCGCCCGCAGACGTGGCACACAAAGCCCATCGCCTTCGTGTCGTCGTCCATCACGTCCGGACCGCGCCAGCGCGGCATCAGACGATGACCCACGCACTCGCGCGCGGGCGCCTTGCGCCTCCGGGCGCGGAACGTGGGCGTGGCGGCACCGAAGATCGCGGACAGCAGTGACATGGGCGGCTCCTCTGCGGGGAGACTAGCGCGTCGCGGCCCCCGAGCGAAACCGCCGCCCTCCGCCCGCCGCCGTCAGATCACGCCGAGGCCGCGCGTTGCCGCCTCGCTGCTCACCGCCTCCGCCTCCAGCGGCGTGAGGGCGCGATCGCAGTCGTCGCAGACGTAGCCGTCCGTCTCCCAGGCCGGGCGGATCGCGAGGTGGGCGCACTCCGCCGCCGGATCGGGCAGCACCTGCTCCCGGGGTGGCTCCTCGGGGCGCTTCGAATCCCGTGCCATCCCGGATGCCTCCTTCCGCTTCGCCACATCCCGAATCGCAGCCGATAGGGGTGTGGAGCCTACAACGTATGTAATGACGGTGCGTGACACCTGGAACGAACCGGTGCCTCCCCGGGTTCCGCGGTTTGACCGCCTCGTGCGCGGTGCGGTAGGGTCCAGCAGAACACATGTGCCGAACGTGTGTGCCGAGCGCCCACGCGCGTGAGACGGAGCCGCCCGTGCCTCCCACCGCCATCCCGGCCCCCGCGCCCGCCCCGATCGCCGGGGTGCCGATCGCCGAGGTCATCGCCAGCCTGCGAGGCGACCCACGCCTCGCGCCCAACTTCGTCGCGTGGCGCACGCTGCCGCCGGAGGCGGCGCGCACGGCGCCATGGCCCGCGCGCCTCGACCCGAGGATCGTGAGCGCGCTCGCGGGGCGCGGCATCGACTCGCCGTACACGCACCAGGCGGCGGCGATCGCGGGCGCGCTGGAGGGGCGCGACCAGGTGGTGGTGACGCCCACGGCGTCCGGCAAGACGCTCTGTTACACCGCCCCCGTGCTGCAGGCGATCCTTGACGACCCGCAGGCGCGCGCGCTGTTCCTCTTCCCGACCAAGGCGCTGGCGCAGGACCAGCTGAACGAGCTGCACGCCATCGTGACCGAGGCGGAGCTGGAGGTGCGCGCCTTCACGTACGACGGCGACACCAGCCCCAACGCCCGCCGCGCGGTGCGCACCGCCGGCCACGTCGTGATCACGAACCCGGACATGCTGCACACCGGCATCCTGCCGCACCACACGAAATGGGTGCGACTCTTCGAGCATCTGCGCTACATCGTCATCGACGAGCTGCACACGTATCGCGGCGTCTTCGGGTCGCACGTCGCGAACGTGCTGCGGCGGCTGCTGCGCATCTGCCGCTTCTATGGCTCCGAGCCGGTGTTCATCTGCTGCTCGGCGACGATCGCCAATCCCGTCGAGCTCGCCTCGCGGCTCATCGGCCGCTCCGTGGACCTCGTGGACGACAACGGCGCGCCGAGGGGAGAGCGGACGATCGCGCTCTACAACCCGCCGGTGGTGAACCGCGAGCTCGGCATTCGCCGCGGCGTGGTGAACGCCACCGTGGACGTCGCGTCACGCCTGCAGGAGGCGGGCGCGCAGACGATCGTGTTCGGCGGCAGCCGCACGCGCGTCGAGGAGCTGACGCAGTACCTGCGCGAGGTGCGTCACGGCGCCTACCCGGACGCGGGCGCGGACCTGGTGCGCGGCTACCGCTCCGGCTACCTCCCGCACGAGCGCCGCGAGATCGAGGCCGCGCTGCGCGAGGGCCGCGTGCGCACGGTGGTCGGGACCAACGCCCTGGAGCTCGGCATCGACATCGGCGGGCTGGATGCGGCGGTGCTGGCGGGCTACCCCGGGACGATCGCCAGCCTGTGGCAGCAGATGGGGCGCGCGGGGCGCCGGCACACGCCGTCGCTGGCCGTGCTGGTCGCCTCCTCGTCGCCGCTGGACCAGTACGTGGTGGCGCATCCCGAGTACCTGTTCGGCGAGTCCATCGAGGCGGGGCTAATCGATCCCGACAACCCGGTGGTCGCGGTGGAGCACGTGAAGTGCGCCGTCTTCGAGCTCCCCGTCGAGGAGCGCGAGCACCTCGACCTGGGTCCGCGCACCGCGGCGCTGATCGAGGCGCTGGACGAGACCGGCATGGTGCACCGCGCGGGGGCGCGCACGTACTGGTCCAGCGAGGCCTTCCCCGCCGAGGAGGTGTCGCTGCGCCGTGGCGCGGAGCAGAACGTGGTGATCGTGGACTCTGGCCCGCCCGCGCGCGTGATCGGTGAGATCGACCGGCCGAGCGCGATGACGCTGGTGCACGACGAGGCGATCTACGTGCACGATGGCCGCCAGTACCACGTGGACTACCTGGACTGGGAGGAATTGAAGGCCTACGTGCGGCGCGTGGACGTGGACTACTACACGGACGGCCACCTCGCGGTGGACCTGAAGGTGATCGACGAATGGGAGGCGAGCGAGCCCGCGCCCGCTTCGTCCGCAACGTCCCCCGCCGCGCTCGAGTCGCTCGCGGTGCGCGGTCACGGCGAGGTGGCCGTGACCTACCTGGCCACGCTGTTCAAGAAGATCCGCCTGCACACCCACGAGAACATCGGCTGGGGCAAGATCCGGCTGCCGCAGGACGACATGCACACGGGCGCCTTCTGGATCGCCTTCGCCGACGGCACCGGCGGCACGAGCAGCGGCCTCGAGGGCGCCGCGGACGTGGACGCGGCGTTGCAGGGCGTCGGCGCGCTGCTGCGCAACGTCGCACCCATGCTGCTGATGTGCGACCCGCGTGACCTGCATCTCGCGACCCAGGTGCGGTCTCCGCACACCGGCCTGCCGACGATCTTCCTGTGGGAGGCGATCCCGGGCGGCGTCGGCTTCGGCGAGCGCCTCTACCACGAGACCGCGCGCCTCATCGATATCGCGCGCGGGCTCGTCGACGAGTGCGGGTGCTTCGAGGGCTGTCCCGGCTGTGTCGGGCCGCCGGCGGCGCCGGGCCTGGGCGTGAAGGCCGCCGCACGGGCGGCGCTGCGAGCGCTGGCGATCGCGCTCGCCGCGGACGACGCGCGCACGGCGGACGCGGCACGCGCGGCGCCCGCCGGGTAGCGGTCACCCGTGACCGTCCACGCGATCAGAGCCACGATCGCCGACGTGCCGGTGGATCGATCGCGCGCGGGCGATGTCGCCACGCGCGACCGCCTGCGCGCGCTCATCCGCGAGATCGAAGCGCGCTCGCCTCGGCCGCTCGGCCCGCCGCCTCCACCGTCGTACGTGCCGCGCGCGGGCGACGCCTCCGGGGTGTACCCGCATGAGGACCAGCGGCACGAGCCACGTCGCGGCGGTCCGGTGGCGCTGGAGTCGCTGCCGGGCGCGGCGCTGCGCGAGACCGCCTCTGGCACCTGCGTGGTGCGCGAGGTGCGCCGGCCGCTGGCCGCCCCGCCGGACCTGGTGGCGTGCGGGGAGGCGTTCGATCTCGCCGACCTGCCGCGCGTGATCGGTGAGCCGCTCGCGCGCCTTGCGCCGGATGCCGGGATCGAGGACGCCGCGCTGGAGGATCTGCTCTTCCTGGACATCGAGACCACGGGCCTCGGAGGCGCCGGGGCGATGGCGTTCCTCGTCGCGACGGGGCACCTGGAGGGTGGCCCGGCCGGGCCGGTCTTCGTCCTGCGCCAGTACATCGCTCCGTCGCCGCCCGCGGAGGCGTCGCTGCTGGAGGCGCTGATCGAGGATGGCGGCATCCGCGATCGCGATCCCGTGCTGGTCACGTACAACGGCCGCATGTTCGACGCGCCGATCCTCGACGGCCGCGCGACGATGCATCGCCAGCGCGGGGGATTCGATGCCCTGCGACACCTGGACCTGCTCATGCCCGCGCGCACCGCGTACCGCGGGCTACTGCCGTCCTGCCGCCTGGTCGAGATGGAGTACGCGCTCCTGGGGATGACGCGCCCGCCCTCGGAGGCGTCGGGTGCGGAGGCGCCGGGGTGGTACTTCCGCTTCCTGCGCACCGGCGACGCACGCATGCTGATCCCAATCGTCGAGCACAACGAGCGGGATGTGGTCGCGCTGGCGGCGCTCACCGGGCGCTTCGCCGCGATGGCCGCTGGCGAGGCGGCAGCCGAGGGCCCCCATGCGCTCGCCGCCGGTCGCCTGCTGGCCGCGCGCGGCGAGCACGAGGGCGCGTGCGCCCACCTGGAGCGCGCGGTCGCCGGCCTGGCGGGCGAGCGGCAGGTGGAGGCACTCCTGCGCCTGGCCGCGCTCCACAAGGCCGGTGGCCGCCGCGACCTCGCCGCCCCGCTGTGGTACGAGGTGGTGGGACGCCCCGGTGCACCGGCACTGCGCGCGGCTCAGGAGCTGGCGATCTACTACGAGCGTCACGCGCGCGACCCCGTGGCGGCGCTGGAGGTGGTGGACCGCGCACTGGAGCTCGCTCGGCGGCTGGCGCGACTGGACGGCGATCACGCGACGCGCTGGTGCGAGGCTCTGCTGCAACGGAGGAGTCGGTTACACTCGCGGCTGGCACGGTCGGCGCCCGCGCACTGACCGCTCGCCGCGCGCCGACAGGAATCGAATGCGCCGCACCCGCTGGCGTCGAGGCCCCGCCCTCTCCGCCATCTCCGCCGTTTCCGTCGCACTCGCGCTCACGTGGGGTGCGGCGGTCGCGGCGCCTGCTGCGGCCACCGAGCGCGTGGAACTGACCCGCACCGGCGACGCGGCCGCGGCGGCCGGCCTGCTGCGCGCCATCCACGCCGAGGTCGAGGTGACCAGCGGCGACCGCATCCAGGCTCGCGTGCCCCCGGCCGCCCTCCCCGGACTGCGCCGCGCGAGCCGCCTGGTCCGGCTGGAGTCGCCCGGGGTCTTCGTTCCACTGCAGGTGCTGTCCGCCAGCAACCTCGTGGGTGCTGACGCCTGGTTGCAGGGCGGGCTGACGGGGCGCGGGACGAAGGTCGCTATCCTCGACACAGGGTTCGCGGGCTACAAGGACGTGCTCGGCTCCACGCTGCCGGCACAGGTCACGGCGCGCTCGTTCCGAGCGGACGGCGCGATCGAGGGCTCGGGCGACCACGGGCGGCGCGCGGCCGAGATCATCCACAGCGTCGCACCCGGCGCGGAGCTCTACCTCGTCAGCTTCTCGACGGTCACGGAGATGTCGGCTGCCGTCGACTACCTGATCGCGCAGGGCGTGGACGTGGTCTCGTTCTCCATCGGGTACATCCACAACGGGCCCGGTGACGGCACCGGGGGCGTCGACGGCGTCGTGAGCCGTTCGACCGGCGCGGGGATGGCCTGGGCCGTGGCGTCCGGCAACTGGGCGCAGCAGCACTGGGCCGGGACTTTCCGCGACGACAACCGGGACGCGATCAACGAGTTCCGGCCGGGGGTGCAGCAGCTGGCGCACCCGTTCAACGTCGGCGACCTGATCACGCTCTCGCTGCGCTGGGACGACAACTGGGGATCGGCGTGCGCCGACTACGACGTTGAGCTCTTCTCGCCGGGCGGAGCGCTGATCCGCGCCTCGCGCGGGCTGCAGGAGTGCAGCGGGAATCCCGTGGAGGCGCTGCAGGTGCTGGCCACCGAGACCGGGAATTACTACGCGCGGGTGATCCGAGGAAACTCCGCGCCCGCCCGGCGGCTGGACGTGATCTTCGTCGGATCGCCGGACCGGGGGCAGGGCGTGGATGCCCCCGTGTCGGGCGCGTCGCTCGGCGCGCCGGCGGATCACCCGCACGTCGTCACCGTCGGCGCGCTCACCAACGCCCTCGTGCGCTCCGAGGCGCCGTACTCCTCGCGCGGACCGACGGCGGACGGGCGCCCCAAGCCGGAGATCATCGCGCCGACGGGCGTGAGCATGCCCGGGAGCGAGACGTTCTCCGGCACCTCCGCCGCCGCCCCGCACGTCGCCGCCGCGATGGCGCTGCTGCGCGAGGCGATCCCCGGCATCGACCGCGCGCACCTGACCGCCGAGCTGCAGTCGCGCGCCATCGCGCTGCCCGCGGTGCAGGACGGCACGCCGGGCGCCCGGCGCCTGGACCTGACCTCCACGGCGGGCATCGGGCCGCTGCTGCCGCCGGATGCCGACCGCGCCATGCTCGAGGGGACGGTTAGTCCCGGCGCCTCGGTGGCCACCGTTCGCTACGACGGCCCGCCGGGCTACCCGCTGCGCTTCATCTATCGCCTGACCGGTGACCGCGATGTGGCCGGGGCGTGGGTGCTCGATCGCCCCACGGGGACCTGGCGCGGCTTCGTGACTGGCGCTCCCGCCGCCACCGCGGGCGTCGACCGCGTGTCCGAGGGCGACACGATCGTCCTCATCTTCCGGTAGTCCCGGTCGTCGCTGGTCGGTCACAAGGCGAACGCGAGGCTCACGGAGCTCGCATCAGGTCCCGGGCGCGCTGCTCGACGGTGCCTACTACCTCACGATGTCCGACGGGGCATCCGCGGACGGGCTCGCGGTCGGCGCGGGCGTGGCCGTCGTGGGCGGGGTGGACGCCGGCGAGGGCGTCCCGCTCGGGATGACCGCGGGCGCCGGGGCAGGCGTGCCAGTCGGCGTGGCGCCGGGCGTGCCCGTCGGGGTGGCGGTCGGTGTTGCCGTCGGTGTGACGGTGGGCGTGGTTGCTGGCGTGGCCGTGGCGGTCGGGGTGGCGTCGGCGCTGCTCAGGAAGCGACCCGCGACGACGACGCCATCGCGCGCGGCGCGCTGCGCGGCTGCGAGGGCGCCCTGCGCGTCCTGATCCACGGTGACGGTTCGGAGCACGGTCTGCCCGGTCTGCGCGGCCTGGATGTAGCTGGTGACCGTCTCCCTGGAGACGCGCTCCGGGCTCTGCTCGATGATGTTCGCGACGCGCGCGCTGCCCTCGGACACGGCGCGCAGGAGGGGTGCCGGGACGGCCTGGCCGCTCTGCGCGCGCTCCTGGATGTCGGCGATCGCGCTCGCCAGGCGGTCGAGCTCCTCGCTGGTGGTACGGGAGGTGAGGTCCGTGGCCATGGAGCCGGCCGGAGCGCCCCGGTCCGGGAGCAGGCCCGGGCCGAAGGCGGCGAAGGCGATCGCGGCGGCGGCCGCCGCCGCGGCGAACGGTGCGAGGATGCGCGTGCGCCGGTAGAACGGGACGACCTGTGCCTGCCGCTCCTGCGAGGCCGGGTGCTCCAGCGAGTGGAGGATGGCGGCGCGCGATCGGGTGTGGAATGAGCGGAAGGCGTGCTCGTCGTTGATCGCGCCCAGTTCGGCGCGGACGCGGGTGGCGGTGACCAGCAGGTGGGAGAGCGCCGGGTCTTCCGTGGGGTCCAGGCCGGGCGATCCGCCCGCCTCGACGCGCTCGAGGGCGTCCGCGAGACGCAGGGCGTCCACGGTGTCGGGGTCCTCGGGCAGGAAGCTACCGGTCAGTGGGCCGGTACCGTCGTCCCTGATCATGCTGCTTCTCTTCCGTGGAGGCGCTCGCCGCCTCCAGGAGCTCCCTCAATCGCTTGATGCCCTTGTGCTGGAGCACCTTCACGTTCGTCTGTTGCTTGTCCAGCGCGGCTGCCGTCTCCGCAATGGAGAGACCGCCGCCGAACCGAAGCTGGATCACCTCTCGTTGTGCCGCCGGCAGTGCCTCCACCGCCAGGAACACCTCTTCGATGGTCAGCGCCCGCTCGGCGAGCTCCGCCGGGCCCGGCGTCTCGTCCGGGATCCAATCCGGAACCTCGCCCTCGCTCGCCCGCGTGCTCTGGCGGCGGTAGTGCGAGATCACGTGGTTCCGGGCGATCCGGAAGAGCCACGCCCGGAACGGGCTGCGCTCTTCCTGGTCCCCCTGCCCGGTGCCGTCCGCAGACGCTCCGTTCCGCGCAGGCGGGTTGCGGTCGTGTCGCCCCAGGGGCCGCCATTCGAATGCGTCGATGGAGCGCATGACCTTCACGAAGATCTCTTCGGTCAGGTCCTCCGCGTCCGTCTCGTTGCCGACACGGGCGACGCAGAATCGAAACAGCGGCTCGACGTAGGCGTCGTACAGCTGGCCCACGGCATGCTGGTCGCCCCGCGCGGCGCGCGATACCGCGTCCCGCTCGACGGCGATCGACAGGCCATGCATCGGGGAGCGATGAGACGCGTCGGCCACGCTGCCATCCTTCGCGCGCGCGCCCAGTGTACCCGTGTCTCGGGTGCCCGGTGTGGCGACTCAGGGTGTCCGGCTGGCTGTACCTGCAATCGGGCTCGTTCCCCGCCCTGCAATGTGGACAACGCGCGAATGGCACCTGAGGTTAATGAAACCGCGAGGTGCGTCTTTCCGCGCCCCGTTCCCCCGGCGGCCCCGAGGTGGGCGAGGGGTCGGGGCGGCGAGGGGCACGACGATCTGATCGAGCGCGTACTCCATTCCACCAGAACGCCGGGGCGAGCGCTTCCGTTGGTAGGCGTGGGGCAGGGCGGTCCGTGCGCCTGCGCGCCCGCCCCGGAGGGCCCGGGCACCTCGTGGCGAAGCCTCTTTCGGCACGGGGGTTAACCCGGCGGCGATCCGGGGCGTTGTGGTCTTCGTGCACAGGAAGGGTGTCGCCTCCGGCGATGCCCGGCTACCATGCACGGACGTGCCAGTGAGGAAGTTCGTGGCGAAGCGACGGCCCAGAGTTGGTGGCGTCTCGCTCGAGCGGCGGCATCAGTACGCCGGCGTAGGCCCGAACTCTCCACCAGTAGAAGGAGGATGGAGAGCGATACGCACTTTGTTCGCAGAAACTCTGAACAGTCCAGGAGGACTTGGTTTGTCTATCTTTAAGAAGCTTTCGTGGGGCGGGGCTGCGGTCCTGCTCGCGATGGTGATGGCACTTGGTCTGGTCGCCCGGCCCGCAATGGCCGCGACCCCGGCGACGGTCACGGTGTACCTTGACACCGACCAGGCCGCGAACTCGGTCGCTTCGCCGCTGACGGATGCACGGGTCATCCCGGTGGCCGCGATCATCAAGGACGCGGACAACATCATGTCGAACGAGACGATTGTCACGTTCAGCACGAGCTCGGGTACGTTTGCGAACTCGGGTACGAGCACGCAGAACATCCAGTGCGCGGCGGACGCGGCCAACGGCGACACCAACGACGGTGGTATTGCTGCCGCCGTGTTCGACGCCGGCTTCGACGCCATCACGTTCTCGCCGACTCAGACGGGTACGTACAACGGTGAGGCGGCGGTTGTCGCTGTCAACGACCTCGTTGCAGATGACACCGAAGAGGGCTGCATCGGCGTGACCGCCTCGCTGGTGGTCCCGAAGAACCAGCCGACCGGGCAGATCATCATCACGGCTTCCACGACCAACGGGAAGAGCGCGTCGGTGATCCTGACGATCACGGCTGCTCTGAGCACCAACGACCCGTCGACGATCGGTGTCATCTCCGGCCAGCCGCAGAATGACAACATCGGCTACACGAGCTCGACCGCCCAGTACAACCCGGTGGCCAACGGCACCCGGTGGGGCATTGAGGTCAAGGACTCGGACGGCAACCGCATCAACGGTCTGAGCATCCAGTTCAGCACCGACAACGGTGTGCTCAAGGATGACGTCCTTGCCGACTCCGGCACGGCGGACACCGAGAACCACTGCGACAGCACGACGGACTTGGGCACGACGGCGTTCTCCACGACCGCCGGGACGGGCACGTCTGCCGGTCGTGCGTACGTGATCCTGTGCGGTACCTCCGGCTCCGCCGGCAAGACCGCGACCATCACGGCGACCGTCACCTCGAAGACGAGCCTGACGGCCTCCACGAAGGTCGGCATCGCGGCCAAGCCGACGTCTGCCGACATCAAGGCCACGGTTGACGGCTCGATCGTCAACGTCGAGATCATGGTTGGCGGTATCCCCGCCCCGAAGAACACCAGCGTCCACTTCGCCGTCGTCCCGACGACGGACGGTGCGGTGGGCTCGTCCTGTGTCTCGCTGCAGAACGGCAAGGCGTCGACCTCGGTCGCCGCTACCCCCGGCAAGGCGATCCAGGTGCTGGTGACGGCCGGCGAGGTCGCCGACCCGGGCATCTCCGCTGACGACGGCACCGCCGACGCCGCGACGCTGTGTGGCACGGACGCCCGCACGTACGGCAGCACCACGGTGGTGGTCGGCGCCGGCGGCACGACGCCTCCGGCGACCGGTGCTGGCACGTTCGCCTCGGCTCCGGTCTTCTCTGCTTCCAAGCAGGCCCTGGCTGTCTTCAACGGCGGCACGGTGGCCCAGCTTGAGGCGGCGGTGACCGCTGCTGGCGGCACTGGCGTGTGGGCCCAGGACTCGAAGGGTGCCTTCGTCCTGGACATCATCGGTGGTGGTTTCGTGAACGACGCCTTCAAGGCGGCCTTCACGGCTGGCGTTCCGGCGAGCACCGCCGTGACCGTCATCGGCAAGTAGCGAGGGACCTGGACCTCGTAGGTCCGATCGGAGTCCGGGTCGGGGCGTCAGCCCCGGCCCGGCTCCAGCGTTCCAGGTACTGCTTCAAGGAGTAATCCCAACAATGGCTCTCATTCGTAAGATCGCGATGGTTGGCGTGGCTGCGGTCGCGGCGCTCATGCTCGTGAGCACCGTTGCTCTCAGCACCGCCTCGGCGCAGGCCGCCCTGCCGTACAAGGCGTACGGTTCCGGCCTCAAGGCCGCCCAGGTCGTCGAGGCCCTCAAGGGCACGGCGTCGGTCGGCAAGGCAACGGTTGACGCCTCGGGCAACTGGTCCATGGACATCCAGCCCGGTGGCACCGCGAACGTCGCCAACGGCGACAAGATCACGTTCACGCTTGACGGCAAGGCCGCCAACGAGAGCGTGACCTTCCAGAGCGGCCAGTTCCCGGCTCCTCCGGGCCTGGCCCTGACGGTCGCCGCCGGTGCGACGACCCCGCCTGCGCCCGCGAAGACGGGTAACGCGGGCCTCTTCGGCACGACCAGCACCTCCATGGCGCTGGTGGTGGTCCTCGGTGTGTTCGCGGCGATCACGGTCGCCGGCGCCCGCACCGCGACCCGCGGCCGGTAGTTTGCTGGGGACCGGTGGTCGCGGAACTTGTTCCGCGGCCACCGGGCCCACGTCCGGTGGGAGCGCGCGGCGCAGAGAGAGCCTGCATCGCAACGCAGAGCACCGGATGTAGTCGAAACCTGGGGTGGGGACTCCTGAAGGTTCGGAGTCACGTCGAGGGCAGGGCAACAGCACTCGAATTGAACGTGACGTGCATTCCGTGACTAACGACGGAGTAGGTACATGATTCGAAAGATCGCGATGGTTGGGGCGGCTGCGGTCGCGGCGCTCATGCTCATGAGCACCGTCGCCCTCAGCACCGCCTCGGCGCAGGCCGCGCTGCCGTACAAGGCGTACGGCTCCGGCCTCAAGGCCGGGCAGGTCGTGGAGGCCCTCAAGGGCACGGCGGTCGTCGCGAAGGCGACGGTTGACGCGTCCGGCAACTGGTCCATGGACATCCAGTCCGGTGGCACCGCCAACGTGGCCAACGGCGACAAGATCACGTTCAACCTTGACGGCAAGGCGACCGCTCAGAGCGTGACCTTCCAGGGTGGTCAGTTCCCGGCTCCTCCGGGCCTCGCGCTGACGCTGGCTCCGGCCGGCACCACGCCGCCGGCTCCGGCCAAGACCGGCAACGCCGGCCTCGGCTCCACCGGCACCTCCATGGCGCTCGTGGTCCTCATGGGCGTGTTCGCGGCCACCATGGTCGTGGGCGCGCGCGCGGCGACCCGCGGCCGCTAAGGCAGAGGGAGTGACGAGGGTGAACACAATCCTGCGTGGAAACGTCCGCAAGACGGCTCTCGCGGGTCTGCTCGCCCTCGTGCTCCTCGCAGGCACCTTCCCGTACGGCTCGGCGGCGCAGGCCGCCGGGCCGGCCGGGTCCGTGCAGATCTTCTACGGCTTCGTCTTCCCCACGCAGAACGATGCCGTGCCGAAGCGCATCCGTGCCGTCTCCGAGCAGGGCGTGGTCTGCGGGTCCGGGGAGGTGAGCCAGCTCGACGCCGGACACCTCGGCTACTACGCGCTCGCCGTCCTCTCGGGTAGCGAGAAGGAGGGCTGTCCCGGCGCGGGCGAGCCCATTCGCCTGGTCGCGGTCTACGGTATGATCGACGAGGGTATCGTCGTCGACCAGGCCGTCTTCGAGCCGGGCGCGATCACCTCGTTCCACCTGCGCATCTGGTCCGCCGACCAGCGCTTCGTGCTACCGTAGCGAGCCTTTGCCGTTCGGCGTTTCCGGAGCATCATTCGCCAGGATGTCCGGTAGCGATCGGTTCTGCTCGACCCCTGATCGAGCCGCCGCATCACGCTGGCACGGTCCGCGCCGTTGCGTCTGGAGGCCTGTGTGTTGACTGGTGCCCGCGTGCGGATCCTCATCATCTCGCTCGCCGCCATCGCGCTCGTCGCGGCGGCCTTCGTGGCGGTGCGCTGGAGGGGATCCACCAGCACGCCGGCCGCCCCGGATGCACGGGCCGTGGTCTCCGTGCAGGTCGCCGAGGTGGTGAGCGGCCCCATCCGCTCCTCGATCCGCTACGCGGGGACGGTCCGCGCCACCGGCAGCGTGAACCTCGCGCCGAAGATGTCCGGACAGGTCGCCTCGATCGCCGTCGACGCCGGCAGTGTCGTGCGTGCGGGCGACCGGCTCGCCACGCTGGACTCCGGGACGCTGGCCGCGCAGGTCGCGCAGGCGCAGGCGGGCCTCGCCGCCGCCGAGGCGCGCCTCGCGGTAGTGCAGGACGGCGCCACCGCCGCCGACATCGCCACCGCCACGCAGGCAGTGCTGGCCGCGGAGAACGCATACACCACCGCGCAGCTGGCGCTGGACGCGCTCCAGACCGGTGCAGGGCAGAACACCCAGTACCTGGCCGCGAAGGAACGGCTCGCGGCGGTGAGCGCCCAGCTGAACACGGCGAGGGCCGACCTCGACGCCGCGCCCGAGCCGACGCCCGCCCGCGGTCCGGTGGTGCACACGGCGGTGACCGACATGGAGGCGCTCCTCCGTGAGCGCTGCTCCACGGTCGCCGCGCGCGACGCGTGCCTCGGGATCGCCGGGGCGGCCGCGGGCGCCGCCCAGCTCCTCGCGACGATCGACGCCCAGACCACCGGCGCGCCCGACATGGGCGCGGGCATCGCCTCGTACAACTCGCTGGTGCCCACGGCAGCGGTCGCATTGCAGGAGGCGGCGTTCCGGTACCTGCAGGCCTCCGCGTCCCTGCCGGCGCTCGCGGCGCGGGTGGACAGCCTTGCGTTCGCGGTCTCGCGCGCGGGGGTCCCCTCCACGGACCAGATGGACAGCGGCGTTCGCGCGCGAGATGCCGCCGCCGCCGCGCTGGCCGCGGCGCGCTCGCGCCTGAAGACGCTCACCTCGGGGCCGACGAACGCCGACCTGCTCACGTCGCGCGCCGCGGTGACGCAGGCGCAGGCGAGCCTCGCGGTCGCGCAGACCGCGCTCAGCCAGACCAGCGTCACGGCGCCCTTCGATGGCGTCATCGCCCAGAAGCTCGTGGAGGTCGGCGCGTCCGTGTCCCCATCCGCGCCCATGTTCGTGCTGACCTCGAAGGCCGTGGAGCTCCACGTCACCATCGAGGAGTCGCGCATCGGCTCGGTGCGGCCGGACCTCGAGGCGACGCTGACCGTCCCGGCGTACCCCGGGCGCACCTTCCGCGGTCGTGTGGGCCCGATCGCACCCTCGGGCGACGCGCGTGCACACACGTTCGACGTCACGGTGTACGCATCCGACTCTGAAGGACAGCTGCGTCCCGGCATGTCCGCTGACGTGGCCATCGTGACGGCCGATCGCCCAGCGGCGCTGTTGGTCCCGAACGCCGCGTTGATCCAGAGCGGCTCCGGCAACTCCGTCATGGCAGTGGAGGACGGCAAGGCGAAGTTGAAGCCCGTGAAGGTCGGGCTCTCCGATGGTGCGAAGACGGAGATCACCGAAGGCCTGCGCGCCGGCGATCGCGTCATCGTGGTCGGCCAGAACCTCGCGCGTGACGGTCAGCCCGTCCGCGTCTCCACCCCGGCGGCCAGGCCGCAGTGAGCCGGCGGCGCCTCGCGCGGTAGATCGAGTTGGCCTCGGATTGAGGAAGTCCGCGGGGCGTCCCGTGTCTGTCCCCTCCACACGCCTGGTTGCGAAGTACCGCGGCGGCTGAGTTCGATCGTGCGCTGGGCGCGGCGCACAGTTCGATTACACTTCCAGCGGCCCTCGGACGTAGATTTCATGTCGCAGGAGTCCGGGTGAAACCTGGGGACGGAGCGGCGGATGCGGTCACCGAGCGGGCGGGCAGCACAGCGACCGAGCGGGCTGCGGGGCGCGGCATCCTCGCTCAGCTGGACCAGAATCGCCGTCGGCGCCGCGATGCTGGCTGGCCTGGGGTTCGGCGGCGTCAAGGCATATCAGTACTTCTATCCCTCGACGCCGGTGGCGATCGCCCCGCAGACGGCAGCCGCGGCGCGCCGGACGATCGTGGAGCAGGTCTCGCTCCCGGGGACGGTGGGAGCCGCGCGCACGGCGCGACTCTCGTTCTCGGCCGCCTCGTCAGGGGTGAGCATCAGCGGGACGGTCCGCAGCATCTCCGTCCGCACCGGCGACGTGGTCACGGCCGGCCAGGAGGTCGCGCGCCTCGACACCGTGTCGCTCGACCTCGCGGTGCAGAGCGCACGCTCGGCGCTCGCCGTGCAGCAGTTGAAGATGAAGGACCTGCTGGACGGCCCGCTGCCCGCGGACGCGATCGCGGCCGAGCAATCCGTGCTGTCGGCGATGTCCAGCCTCAACAGCGCGCAGAACACGCTGGTGACCGCCCAGACCGCGCTGGCCACGCTCCAGGCGCGCACGGACGCTGCCACCCAGGCGCGGAACACGCAGTCGCGCATCGACGCGTTCCAGGCACAGAAG
>Ga0172380_10002613_pt1 | contig 27112 bp, 24 predicted proteins | sample Leawe162metaG_FD_119747 | JGI IMG/M metagenome (GOLD analysis project Ga0172380, IMG submission 119747) | Leachate microbial communities from a municipal landfill in Southern Ontario, Canada - Leachate well 162 metaG | ecosystem: Engineered > Solid waste > Landfill > Unclassified | place... | reverse complement strand
CATCTAACGCAGGGCGCATGCCAGATGCCTCAAGAAGACTCATTGCATGATCAAAAGCACCTACCCCGGGTAAAACCAGCTTAGTAGCGCCATCTAGCTCTGCAGCGTTTGTAGCTCTACAAACATCAAAACCAAGCCGTTTATACATATTTACAAAAGCCTGAATATTTCCTAAGCCATAATCAACAATGTGAATCATCGAAATAGTCTTTTCTCAACGCCAATCCAACGCATAATATTGGCGCCAAGACCAATCGCCCAACGTTTATTCTTGTAATCACGATAGGTTTTATTCTCACCCTCAAAAATTTCTTGAAGTTCATTAACAGTCAAACCTAGCTTACTAGCGACATACTCAAACTCTTGTTCCAAAAATTTTTCGTCCATTTCTGGGTGGGAGATTCTTTCCATCGCTTCATCACGAGTCATCTGACCAGTCATAATTAAACTAGAAAAATGAGCGCGACGCTTATGGTAACCAAATTTACGTGGTAACCAATAGTCTTCATAGAATCTAGTAAATCTAGACTCGTGATGTTTATGCTTAAATTTTTTCCAACCAAAAAGCCGCTCTAGTGTTTCCTCAGCCTCTTTTTTAATAAATGGCACCATATTTAATGGTTTAGCTACTTCCATACCGAGAATTTGTTGATAAAAAACTTTGTATACAAAAATATCAACTATCGGAAATGATTTAAGCTGCCCGCTTCCAAATTGCTTGTGAATATCTAGAAACAATGATTTATCTATCCCCAGATACCCTCCCCATTCTTCTGGTTCACGACAGCATTCAGTCGAGTAGTTTGAACCAGTAATTACATACTTAATTTTATGCTTGCGAGCAAATTTATAAAGTGCTGAGAAAAACGCCCCATCCTGTGGAAGATCTTGATCAGAAATTTGTGAGCGTAAAAATGCAAGTTGCAAATCTTTCATTTCTTGCCAATTGATTACCTCGGTATATAGATCAAGACCCAAACCATCAACCAGCTTTTCTATATTACCTACAGCCTGATCAGTGTTCCAACCCGCATCAACATGTAATAGTAATGGTCGCAGGCCCATTTTCTCTTTAGCGACGTATGCAGCATATGAACTATCAAGACCACCACTTAACCCAATAATACAGTCAAAGTCCTTACCTTTACCTTGCTGTTTAATCTTCTCAGCAAGGTTCATTAACTCACGCTCACCACGCGCATCAGTATGCCAATTCGGCTTAATTGTTGAATGAAAGTTATTACAATAATCACACCAACCACGCTCATCGAACTTGATGTTCGGGTCAGAGGTATCCATAATGCAGTTATTACAAATTTTGTATGTTAAGTGATGCATTTCGCTATGTTTATCCTAAAGTAAATAATTTTAGAGACAGGCAGATACTGTCACCATCCACTAAATATGCCATAAAATTGCTTACGTAAGGCATACATCCAAGCATTAGTAATAGACAGTGCGCGTAATTTATCCACAAATCTCACTGGACTTGATAGAACACCTATTACATCACCAGCAGAACGCATTTTCTCACAACGAACCTTTCCTAATAACCTACGCTTGCTAATTTCACTTAGCTCAGCGTTATATTTATCATAGAAAAGCTGGAATGCTCGCATTCTAATAGAAACTTTGTCATTGTATTCTGGGAAATTAACTCTCATGTTTATACTATTTCCAGAATGGCAACGCCATGCACAGCCAACAATATCCGAGTGTACAATATTCCAACTCTCAAAATGCAATATAGCGATTTCCATCCAAGTATCCTCATTAGGCAATACATCTGGAACAGGAAAAATTTTGTTTAACGCTAATTGATTCATTAAAGGGGAAACACCTGACAAAGCACCTCGACCTAATGCCCTTGGAATTAAATGTCCATCGAACTTCTTGTCATCTGACATCGTTATTATTTTACACAATCCTACTGTAGGTATATTATCAGGCAACTCTTTAACTGATGCAAAACGAGCAGACAAACTCCCTTCAGGCATAATGTCATCGCCAGCAAAAATGCAAACAAATCTTCCAGCCGCTTGGGCTACTCCAAAATTAAAAGCTGAACATTTACCAGAAGATGGATTTCTAAAAAGCCTAACCTTTATTTCATTAGCCGCTATCTGTTCAAGTATCTTAAATGTTTGGTCGACTGAGCCATCATCAACAACAATCACTTCATAGTTAAGACCCGTTTGAGAAAGCACACTAGAAATTGCACTTTTGATATAAACCTGCTCATTTTTAACTGCAAGTACTACTGAAACATCTAAAGATTTCATGATTTTAATTGGCCTGAATATATGACTTCGGAAACCGAATACTTAGTTTTTAACTTCACAAAAAATGCTATCAAGAAGATTAGCAAATAACCATTGCTAAACATCATGCCAATCAAAGATGCTGAAAATAGACCAAAGCAATAAAGCAACCATAATGATTTAAATGCTTCATCTTTTGATTTATAAAACCAGCGAAGAGACTGACCAACAAACGTAGAAAACAATATAACGCCTACCCAACCAAAATTAACATATGCATCAGTAATAAAAACAGCATTTGCGTTCGCAATATCATTCCATGTCCATTCGTACTCAAACACCAACTTCTCAAGAGGAATCCGCTCCATAGAAAACAAAGTAGAAAGTAAGTTGCTTGTTGCGCCCAGTAGTTGTTGACCACCAAAACTTTCGTGAAAAACCAGTAACGTATCGGCCGCAGTGAATAAAGGGACTGAAATACTACGCCAAACCAACATATCAAAAGCTCCACTAGGCGCATACGATGATGAAAAGTAAACTCCAATATCTAACTCTTGCTGAGGCATATTGAAATCAGACTGTCCACCAGAGGCTAGTATTGTTACAACAAAGATAATTATCAAACTTATTATAACGATAGATAATATCCGCAAATATCCAAATTTAACTTTTCTTGAAACCAAATAAATCAGTGGGAACACTACGCTTAAGAATAGCGCTTTTTGAAGAGTACTAATTGTATAAACAAAAAATATCATCATTAAATAATATCGAAGTCGAGATTTTTCTATAAAAAGATTTATTAAACTATAGGGTAGTAATGCCCCAACAAAAATAGTGCTTATATACAGAAGGGCTGACTCCATGCCAACTCGCCCTTTAAGGAAATCTCCCCTCTGTTGACTTAACTCATCAGCCCCTGCACCTTGAAAAACTGAAATTATGGGTATTGATTGCGCCGTAGCAAAGGTAATTAATATAAAAACAATAAAAAATATCCAAACTGCACTATGTAATGTATTTGATTTTATTGCCATCCTCTTTGCATTTATGCGGAAACGGTAATCAAAAAGTGGCAAATAAAAACCTATCCCAAGAAAAAAACAGCTCACAAAAGAAAGCATAGCAAGCTCTACTAGATAAGGGCTTGGAGAGAAAAAATTTACAACTAGCGACATCACCACATACATAAAAAAAAGCCCAGCCATTAATATAGGCGCTGACCAGCGAGTATCCAGTAATGTTCTAAATATGTTCATATTAAATCTCTGACATTGGTTTCGATAACGCCCATAGCAAGAAAATCGTTTCAATTAACGATCAACTTACCAAAGCATAAGCGCATTGACACTCAATGCAGTAACACATCCCACAGCAGCCCACAAGAAAACTACATAAAACCCTTTACAAGCCTCTCGTGACACATCGATCCATTTAATATTAACTGCACGCAACACCACAATAAAATAAGCCGAATAAAATACAAAGCCAGAAATCGCGTACGTTTCGGAAATGTAGCTTGCATAGGTTAACGATACGAGGTAAACCATACCAGCACGTAGAAAGAGTCCGAATAGCTGCAAATGTAAAGCTGATTTTTGGTTGCCAGTTACATGTAGCGCCATTGAAACAGTAGACGATAAAAATTGCATAATAAACCAAGGTGTCATCCAAGCCACTAACACGCCTGCGCGCTCCCAACCAGCACCGAACACGATAGAAAACAAACTTGGCGCAACAATACCTGCAAATACCAATGGACCCATACCACTCTTCACCAACCCGCCTATAATGCTAGTAGTGAATACACCTAGGTTTTCAGCGCGATGCTCATCAGGTGCGCGTGATAAATATACTTGAGATACTGCTGTGCCAATCAAGCCCATTGGAGCTTGCATGGCAAACATTGCCATAGTGAGGTAACCCGCCTCAGGGCCAGTTGCCATTGCCGCAATCATGATCACTGGTAGATAAATAGCCGCACTATTGCTCATGGCCTCAAAAGTTGAATACTTGGGAAATTGGTCATATGCAGTAAACACGGCGCGCATTCTTGACCAATTAATGGTTTTGAGTAGGCATCGCTCTGTACTAAAGAGCCTATAACCCAAACCAACACAGCCAGCACCACTATTTAACGTTTGCCCCAGTATCAAACCAAAAGGCGACCATCCTAACCAGCCTAATCCAATTTGCGTACTAGCCCCTGCACATGATTGAACAACACGTGTTTTGGATATTGACGCAAACGCCTTTCTTCTAACAAACCACATCTGAAGGACACTATAAGCGCTAGTAATCATCACCGCTATTGGTAATAGCCAAAGGTATTTCGCCAACTGTGGTTGATTTAATAAAGTAGCAATCTGCTCTGGCAAAGTTATCACACAAATGGCCAGTACTATAGAAACCACCAAAGCACAAATCAAGGCAAGCCCGAGTATATTCACAGCATCATCATCACGCTGAGGCAAAGATACCGCAACATCAAAACGTAAGCATGCAGCGACCGATATGATTGAAGTTAAGCCAGTGAAAACTGCCAGCATGCTAAAGTCACCAGGTGAATATAGGCGTGAAGTTATCGGCAACGCGAGTGCCATTATCACTTGCGCGACAACTGTACCGCCTACGAGTACACTGACAGACTTTAAAAAAGCACTAGGTTTTATAGCTACAGCCATATATTTATATATTTTTTAGAATACGAATGTAATCTAAAATCATTTGGGGAAATCAGCGCGTAAGTTATATATTATGAAACTGTCGTTTTCGAACTCCAATTTAAATGGATAAGCCTGATGGATAGCCTGTTTAGATAAAACCAAGTAGTCGACACCATATTTATCCACCATACTCAAGAACCATTTGGGATTCAGATCATAGAGGCGTTTCAAGACGTCTCCATGAAGCTTATTAAACCCAGCAAGTCGACTAGCTGGGTTCATATGTAAATAAGGCGTTATTTCTATCCCCAACTCATTGAAACGCTTCATACCCTCGGTATAACTTTCCTCACGCGAATCATACAACCAACTCGTGTGAAGCCACTCACGGAGATTACCAAATGAACTGCGCGACGAGAAATCACGCCAACCATAATATATCGTCGGATCAACCATAAATAATGAGTTTATGGATGTATTCTTACTTGCCCATAACTGAGCCTCGAGATAATCCTTGCCCAATTTTCTATAAGAATTACTAGGTAGTTGTGCATACTGCCAAGTGAACGAAAATAAAACAATCAACACTAATAAAGCAGATAGAAGAAAAGACCGTGGTGAATTTTTTTTGTGTTTACAGCTAATAAAAAAATTTAATAAAGCAAATACAGCAACAATTAACCAAAAGCTGGGATCTCCAATGTATGCTGCATAGTGCTTCAACTGAATAAAACCAAGAACCATAAATATCACAGCAAACAGCACTAGAAACAAGCTCAGCAATACAGGTATCTTTCGCAATAACCAAGGTCTTGTCTCATCTGATTGACCAATAGAACCAGATAAAATCAAAAACAGAATAGGAAGTGCAGGAAATCCTGGCGTCATAAAGAAAGGTGATAAGAGCACAGCACCTGCCAGTGCGCGTCGAAGTGGTGAGCTGGATAAAACTTCACCAACCAAACCAGCTACTGAAATAGCAAGAGCAACAAGTATGATCACTGCGCTCGCTCTTGGCAAAGACAACTTGATTAGCGCTGGGACAGGTACATATACTGATACAAGTAACCCAGCTACAACCAAAACACCTAACAAAAGAAGTCCTGAAATAATCGCCTTACAACGACGGTCATCTTCACATATCTTTGGTAGATAAAAAGTAGCAAGTGCTACTAGACTCAGTAATGGCAAGATACGCGTATTGTGTTCAATAGTCAGCGTTCCATAATCAACAGGAAAGAAGTGATAGTTGAATGTACGTGCCATATCTATCCAGACTTGCGCATCGATAGCGCCAGAGGATACATCGGCATTGCCAAACTTGGCTATCCACCACGCTAAAGCGACGGTACTAAAAAGCACTGCACCTAACACCAACCGACGTGGCTCAGCGATGCGGCGCTCAACCAGCAGAAAACCAAACGCGAAAGCACAAGCAGTTAGTGCCATTAATGGGTGAATTGTCAGACTAGCTGCCAATAAAAGTGCTGATGTGAGAACTTTCCCCCTAAAAAGTAGCGCAATACCTAGCAGACGCAACCCATCAGCGGCGTTGTAATACAATCCCCAGAAAAAAGGCGCTCCGAAATTTGATAAATCCATATCACGAGCAGAACTACTAATTAGCAACACTGAAAATATACAGGCTGCAGCTATTGGAGCTTTTGGTGCGATAGCACGAAAAAAATAAAAACCGCATCCGGCCAAAAAGACTATTTCAAACAGAATTACAACAGGTATCAAAGTTTCAGGCGAAATACCCAACCACTGCTGAGCAAGTGGATATACATGCATAAAAGAAGACTTATCGTAAAGCTCAGATCCATTTAAAAAGTCTCGAACGAAGTTTTCCGGATGCGTCATATGAGCAACCCAATCAATAGCGGACCACCCAGTCAAAGCTATTGTCCAATTGATGTCCGGAAGTTTGAGTAACCATGCAGCCAAGCATAATAATGCAAGTACAAATATTGGAAGAACTTGTTCTAAAGTATGTAAATTTTTAATTCTTAACATCTTTAACCTTTGTTTTTAGTTTTTTTCAATGCTAGAATTTTCATTAATCAACGACGCTTCGAAGTTGTTTAATCAAAGCTGAAATCCCGACTCTTTCCTTAGTCAAGATTAACCCGGCACCCAGTACTGGTAATAAAAGTTGAGACAAATGCATAACGATTGCCAGAGGCAAAGCATCTTCAAAAGTATAGCCATAGGGCTTAAGTGCCATCACTGCCGCAGCTTCATAGCCGCCAAAACCACCAGGCAATGCCGGCACGGCACCGCCTATTGTTGTCGCCACGAAGACCAGCATTATACCGCCAAAATCTACGGGCTTAGCCCCCGCAATATTCACAAACAAATAGATATTTGCAAACGAAGCTATCCAAGCCATCCCCCCTAATGCAAGTGCATAATAGAAAGTGCCACCACGAACTTTGTCTGCAACGTGCTGCAAGAAACTTTCAAAAAACCCGCGCAATCTTACCCATGGCAATATCTTAGTCAATAATAGAAGACGATTCTCTAATAAAGGGATGGAAATCAAGAACAGCATTAAAATGCCAGCAACACAAAATGCGATCCAATTACTGCCTTTAGAAAGTAGTACTACGCCGAGCAGACCAAGCAATGCAACGATTATCATATCAACAGATCGCTCAAGAAAAACCGCCGCCATCCCACGGCTTAAGGGCACATCAGCGTAAGCACGCAAATATGTTGCCTTGAATGCCTCGGCTACACGACCAGGTAGCGCAAGGTTAAGCCCCTGAGAAAGAAGGACTGCTGAAAGTGGACGCCTAATTTGCATATGTGGGAGGCCAGCCAAAAGTCCAAGTCGGATCGATTGAAATACCAAGGATATTAAAACGAGTGGCTGTATCGCTAAAGAAGCCCATAGCAGACAATCAAAATCTACGTAATCAATCCCAATCGGGATAAACTTCCAAATGACAAACACAATTAGTCCTAGAGCTAAAAAAAGTCTAATTAATCCAAGCACAATTTATCCTTATACATAACCGATGCTATGAAATGTTTCGATTCTGATATCGTAAAGAAAGGCACACCATTATTTTTCAATGCCTATATCCGAGTTGATACTTCTAAGAAGTAATCTCAAGCCAGCTTCGTATGCAATATTTTCATTGTGACAATATGATTTTTTGATATCCAGTAAATATGGCTCTGCATCGAAAACAATCCCTTCATCTATAGTCGTAGTAACTTGATGTAAGGTGGCGTTTTGATAAATTGATCGATCCGAAATTGCACGATCAATCGAACCTAACCCACCATACTCAGGTATGTTGGCACAATGAATATTGAGCAGAGGTATCCCTCGAGAAATTATTTCTTTGTTAATTACCAAACCAGCTCTAAAAAGAATAATCCTTGCTGGATGATACTTATCAATTAAATTGAGAAGGTCACTATTACATTTTATTTCTGGATAATCTTGCTGTGGAATAGATACTGAATTTCGAAAACACTGACATTTCAGCATCTTAAAAACCAACATTAAAGATAAACGCCTTCGCCATATTAGGCGAAACAATCTACCTAAACTAGTTGATCGGTCAATAACTACTAGAATTGAGGTTGCATTAACATCTGGAAATGTTAGTGCTTTTTGTGCAATGCGGTCTGCGCCCAATATCAGCATGGTTTTCATATAGCAATCTTTTTAATTGAGGCAATTAGAGCTTGTTGCGTTTCTGTAACAGGAAAGTTTATTGTGGTTTTGCTCGCCTGCTCAGATAATAGGCATCTATGCAACTCTGTTTTATTGTATTCTGTGAGCAATGGAATGCTGTACTGAATCAACTCTCCCAAATGTACTCCTTGCTCTGCCCATTCATTCACTACTAGCACGCGGTCAGGTACTCGCACCACATAGTGAGAGTAGGTCGCTCCTTCAACAATAGGTGGGAAAACCCAGCCAGTTCGACGTTCTAGATGTTTGTCATACCAAACAGCATTTACACGGCGGCGTTCAATGATTTTTGGGTAACGTTTCAGTTGTTCAAGCCCAACCGCAGCTTCTACATCCAGCATTTTATCAAGATAATCTGGGGGGAAATGAATTTTGTCATCCAGGTGATATGATTTAGTCAGCCGGTTCAGTAAAGATGTTTTTTCCTGTAACCACCAAGTTAAACCATAAATTTTTTCATTAAATGCAATGTAGACAGCAATTAAATAAATTCGTCTCTGAATAGCTTTCCAAATTCCAGCTTTTTGATAATGGCTATCACGCCATGCTCTTACCTTGTCTGCCAAAGCCTGGTCTTGAAATGTCAGCATGCCTCCAAATATAGACGTCATCAATTTGCTGATATTAAAAGCATATACAGCAACATCGCCAGATGCACCTATCATGCGACCATTCCATTCCGCCCCAAAGGCATGACAACAGTCCTGCATCAGCCAGATTTTCTGTCCGTAGCGAGCTTCGGCCTCCTTGACAATAGCTTCAAGTCTATCTAAGTCCTGCGGATAACCAAAAGTATGGGTTGCAATAATTGCGCGGGTTTTTTCGTTAATCGCTGCGGAAATAAGATCCAGATCCATGTTGTAATCATCAAGCTTAATATCAATAAAGCGTGGATGATTGCCGCTAAGTGTTACTGCATGCGCTACCACTGAACAGGTATAAGCAGGCATGATGATTTCAGCATTTTCTAACCCTATTGCCTTAAAAAATGCCCATTGCGCTGAGCGACCATAAGGAAACGCGACAGCATCAACCGCCTTAAAGTCTTTTGCAAATTCTTTTTCAAAACGTTCAACCGCACCTTTGTTGCGGCGAAACAGCGCGAAAAACTCTGACCAACCCAGCCATGGTTTGAAACGTGGAATCATACCCTCTCCTGCTCATCCTGAATTTGCCAGTAGCCTTGACTGGCCATATGGATAGGTACGAAAGTTGGTATATTGCTTATTCGCTGATATCCACCAGGCAAAACTGATTCATCTTCAACAGTCAAATCCACACCCAACCGAATCGTACGCCTATTACTTGCTGGCCAAGACTTTGCACCAGTAATGAGTAAGCGCACTAGCTGCTTCTTTACAAATTCCCTCAACAGAGCGAAATGAAAAACAGAAATACAAAACAGGCGTAACGCTAAAAATTGCCATGGACCAGGCAACTGCTTAGGCATAGGGGTAAAATTACACTCAATAACAAACTGCTGATCACCAAGCCAAGCAACTCTATTGATTGGCGAATAGGTTTGTGTGCTACCAAGGCGACCTTTAGGGCTGCGTAGAACCAAGCCTCCATCATGACACGCCAATTTTCCATCCACAAAGTGGTTCACCACTCCGCCTTTATGGGTTGAGATAATAGTGTAATGACGTTCACCACGATCTATAAACAGGCCAGCCTGCGGGTAGTGTTGGCGCAACGGTTGAGTATTTAGAGCTGGTAGTAACTGAACATCTGCTACACAAGCACTTTCTGTTTCTTTCGCGAGCACAGCAGCCCAACAGTAAGCATTGAACATGGGTATAAGATTAGGTTCATCTATAGCAAGCAACGTAACAACCGTCTGCTTTGCAATGCTATTAGCCATGAAATCAGCCAACGCGACAGCCTCTGGTATATCATTGGCAAGTGCCAACACCCCTGCTGGGTAATAAAAACGAGTACAGCGACTGCCATAAAGGCCACCAAATGAACCATCTGGATGGGCAAAATTCCCAAGAAACTGTATAGATTTCCTTAATGGCTCAAGCAATTTCCAGTCAGGTCTAATTTGATGGACATCTGCAAGGTAATAAGTACACAGGCTTTGATAGCCAGGGTCCGCGCCTTCATATTCACACAACCAGCCTTCAGATGACTGATGCGTAAGTATGCGATCAAGCAGTTGTCTGGCACGCTGCTCTACGACAGTATCTTTCGTCAGGCGGTGCCAACGTACCAATGCTGCGACTGCTGTAGCGAGATGATTGGAAATTATGGCATGAGTTTCATCGTGTTTGTTCAAATAAGCGATCATAGGCTGCACAACAGCCTGCCAGCTTGTTATAGTTGCCTCGTCAAGGTCTGCCTCTAATAAATCCAATGCACAGAGCAAATCAAACGCAACCAATGCCGTAACGCAAAATGAGCCTTCATTAGGAAAAGCCTCTTCAAGGCTACCATCCTTACGTGTGAGTTTGGATGCTGCAATAAAAAGTGAATTGATGCGGGAAATAAAATGCACCTTGGATGTCTTGTATGGCCAAAGCCCGTGTCGCCATAATCGGGCCATACCATGCGCTGCACCCTGAAAGGTGCCATTACCGAAGTCAATTAACCCCCATGCCCAGAAATATCGATCACCCATACCATAGCTTTGACTACTGCGATCATTATCGAACAATGCCAGTAAACGCGGCAGGGTTTGCTGGATCTGTGCAAGATAAGGGTTAGAAGACTGGGTGAGCACAGTTAATTCTTTGTATAACAGTATTGTATGATGAGATTGATATCCAACACTGGCAGACGCATGGGCCACCAAAGCAATTGTTGACGCTGAAACTGCTTGTCTAATGCTGAAATAATTTCGTCAGCAAAATTGGGATGTTCCCAGCATATAATTTTGTCTGGATCGATAGTGGTATTTTTTTTGAACCAGCGACGAGAAGTAATCATCCGCCCTGCTCCCCACGCAAAACCACCTTCAGAGGGAATAGCCCCAATTAATGTACCACCTGGTTTTAGTACTCGGTACATATCAGCTAAATAAGGCGCCAATGGGTAAAGATGCTCGAGTGAATAAAACGATACAATGACATCAACCGAATTTGATGGGATGGGTAAGTTTTGTGATCGTTCAAGCAAAATTGAACGGTAATTCACGCCCTTCTCATCTAGACGGTTTTGCGCTTTATTCATCATTTCCTGATTTACATCGGCAAGAATGTACTCTCTTGGCAACCCCTGCCAATACTGGATATGCCGAATATCACCAGCACCGATTTCCAATACAGTCTTACCTGTTAAATCAATTTGTGACATCACGCTATAGCCTGCATCGTTAATCTTTGTACCAATGCCTTCTCTCTGATTTTCTCTATAAAAATCGCCATAAGTTTTTTGCCACTCTTGCCAACAAGGATCAGCTTCGTTAATCGTCAGTCCCCAACGCAATCTGTCACCCCACAATGGCACATATAGTCGATTGGGCAACCATTTTCTCAATGCTAGTTTGAGCATATTTTTGTATCTTTCATAGAACTAATTAGATATCGAAACCCTTCACTCCAACCATAATCATTGGTTAGTGTGTGTGGGTGCCAAAGAACAGCTATTTGCCCGTGAACTGCACAAACCTCTTCTATCCAGTGGCAAATGGAAGTTCTTCTTTCGCTTTCACTAAGGGTCTGATAATCATACAAATGTGAATCCATCAGCACAGTGGGGAGTTGCGTCAAGCAATGCGCCTGCTGAGAATCTTGATTCCACGGTTGCCAAGCTAATGCTGCGGACGCCCGAAAACCCGACCTGTCGTTAAACATAAGTGTAGTATCGTATTCAATCCCAGCTTTTTCTTGCGCGCTCCAAGTGCTTTTCCAGCTAAAGCGCAACCAGTGTTGTCGACAAGCCGTCACCAACTGATTAGTTGTTGTGGCAAGGTGCTCCCGCTGTTGTCGAATTATATCGGGGGCATCCCAAGCATCGTAGGTGGGATGTAAGCCCACAACGCCGCCATGACTTTTAATCTGCTGCATAAGTTTCTGAACACGCACGTCCCTAATGTCATAATCTGGGTCGAACAGCCAGCGCTTAAGTGTTTTCTTACGGTTATCGGCATAGAAATGAAAATGGGCGTGAATACCAACCTGCTCTTCTTGTACCAGAAGGGAGTTAAACGTCCACCAGTCTTCACGCCCAAGTAGAAAATGAGCAGCATTTTTAAATTTTTTAACTGCCATCCGTACATCAGCATGGACTAAATGCCGACCTGCATTAAACAGATTGAATGCACCTTGCTTAAAGCGAATGGGTAAGGTTTTGCAAATAGCATCAACATCATGTGTCATTAAGACTTCAGCGACAGGCAAGGGGCCAAACAATTGATCTGCATCTTTAGTCTGTTCTCGAGCAGCCCATGCACGTAAGAATAGAGCTATGCGGTTTACCCAAGCACGATCCCATACACGAGTATCCCATCCATCAAGCCTAAAACTATAGGAATGAATTGGTTCATGATTTAATTCCCATGTACGTTCATGCCAACATTCAAGTAGCAGAAAAACCGCTAACCACCAATCGACCAGCTGCCAGTTATCAATACCATTACAGGCTTCAATAGGAATAAGAAGTTTGCCATCGACACCATGTTTTAATGCCCAGTCAGGTAAACTAACGGCATAAAGCTTAAGTGGACCAGCAATAATTTGAGGTTGAGCATCCACAATCGGTAGCATAGACGGTGTCAACGAGCACTTAGACCAATAATGAGACAACGCTATGCAAACATGAGCTTGTATATATTCATTAGATGGTAGCGGCAAAGTCTTATTGGGCATCTATAAACCTCTGGTGCCACAGTTCCAACGACAATGCCCCCCATAGCTGACGCCCACCAACGCCCTGACTATTCATCATGTTCTGCAGAGCTTCTGGTTTAAAAATACCACGCTGCAGGCTACGCCTAGAGAGTAATGTATCTCCAACAAAATCCCGCACTACCCCACCTTGCATCCATTGTGCAAGCGGAACGGGGAAGCCCATTTTATCTTTTCGTTCTAGCACAGAGTGCGGGAGTACATTACGAATCGCTTTCTTTAAAATATGCTTAGTTCTGCCACCCTGGAATTTAAGTGGGGGCGGCATTGTGGTCACAAGATCAACTATGCGTGTATCTAATAGCGGCACGCGAGATTCAAGCGACACAGCCATACTGACTCGATCCTCAATCTGCAATAATGCTGGTAGAAGCGTTTTTTGGTCGAAGTGGGTCATCTTATTAATGTATGACTGAGTATCTGGATGGTTGAATACTTTTTGAAAATCAGCGAAAAGCTCCGCTTTATCAAATCGTGCCAACATATCGGGATGCAACAGTGCATTCAACCCTTGGCTTCGGTCAATCAAGTGGAAATAACGTGCATCCATGTCTTCAAACAAACCTTGGCTCCAAAATTGCGAGAGCAGTGGCCGATATTGCTTAAGAAGTGATAGCTGAGGAATGATAGACTCTAGTGTAACGAGGTGTTGCCCCTCTTCTTTGGTTTCGAAAATAGCGCCCTTAATTGCTTGTTCAAGGTAGCCAACCAAATATCGTGCATAACCACCAAAAATCTCATCACCACCTTGTCCGCCAAGAACCACCTTTACATGTTGACGAGCTAATTTGCTCACGGCGAATTGGGGAAAAAGCCCCGGGCCAGCAAGCGGTTCGTCCAACGCATAAATCAGATCTGGCAAACTATCAACAAAATCCTGAGCACTTGGTACAATTTCAAGATAAATTCCTTGAGCATTTTTTACTACATCTTTTGCATAAGCTGATTCATCATACTCTGACCCCTCTGCAAAACGTCCATGGAACATAGGCATTGGTGATTCAAGATGTTGCGCTGCTAAAGTGCAAACCAAGCTCGAATCGATACCGCCAGAGAGGTATCCACCCAAGGGCACATCTGAACGAATTTGCAGGCGGATACTGTCTTCTAGCGTAGCACGCACACGGTCAATAAAGTAATCTTCGGTATGATAGTGGTCGATCTGGTAATTTGTGTCCCAATAGCAGACTTTCTCTTCGATATCTGAGCCATGGCCTGTAAAGTAAAAACCTGGCTTGAGTTTGTTAATACCAGCGAACAAGGTTCTTTCATCAAGGCAAAACTGAAATGCAAGGTACTGGTGTAAAGCCGTTTCATCACGATTCGACTGAACATCAGGATGTACTAGAAGTGCCTTGATTTCAGAAGCAAAAAGCAACTCATCACCCGTGATCGTATAATACAGTGGCTTGATGCCAAAATGATCACGAGCAGCAATCCAGTAATTAGTTTCGCGATCATGAAACACAAAAGCAAACATGCCGTTGAGACGAGCAATTGCACGGGTACCATTCTGAATTAGAAGTTTGAGTAGCACCTCAGTATCAGAAAAAGTTTCGAAATGTTGCCCTTGCTGAATCAATGTTTGCCGTAACTCTAGATAATTATAGATTTCACCGTTGAATACTAGCGTATAACGCTGATCACTGGAGCACATAGGCTGAGCACCATGTTCAATATCAATAATTGCAAGTCGGCGATGTCCAAGCAATGCCTGACCCGGAATATGTAGCTTCCCTTCACCATCTGGACCTCGATGAGCAATGCACGCCAGCATAGCATCAAGAACGTCGTGACGATCGTCAAGTAATCGGCCAGAAGTGAGAATAGATACTAATCCGCACATGGTTTTTGCACTGTTGCGTAAATCATAAAGCCGAGATATTGGTCGAGCCAACGATGCAGAGTTGCTGGTATTTTAAAAGGTATAGCTCGAGCTGGAAAGAAATGAAGATAAGTTTCTTTTATCTCAAAATGGTTCTTGAGCAATGACTCGAATTGTTCTTGAGTATAGCTTTTTCCAATCGGATTAGCTTCCCCATCGTATAGGCGTACGATTTCATCTACATCGCTTTTTAGGAAAATATTCTCTCTACCTCGCCCTTTCAAGCCACCACCCAGCTTTGCAAGTGGCCATCCTAACCAACGTAAATAAGGCCATAACTTTAGAATAGGATTGCGGTAATAAACCGAGATGCTAGCCGTCCCCCCTGGCTTAAGGATGCGCGCAATTTCTGCGATTGTGGCTGGTGTGTTAGGTGTATGATGGATTACACCTTGGCAATTGACGTGATCAAAGCTATCGTTCGCGAACGTCATTTTCTCAGCGTTCTGCTGACTTAGTTTTGCAACCAATCCATATGTAGCGAGTCGTTTTTGAGTCAGCTCTAACGCCTGATCGGTAAGATCTGCAGCATGAAGGTTATTCAGACCTCGCATAGCGAATTCACTTACCCAAAAGCCTATAACGCAACCAAGATCCAGAATACTCATATTTTGGCCCTGTGGGCGTGCAGGTGGAAGAAATCGAAGATCGAAATTTCCAGCAAAACAGTCAGCTACATAAACTGCTCGATGTTCATCATAAAATGAAACTGAGCCAGTCTGATACTTCGATTCTCCAGTCCATAATGGGTTGTTTTCCCAAAATGAGCGAACTTGATCAAGGTCTGTCACTTGCAATGCTCCAATCACAATGTTTTTTTTGAATTGATGTTCTCCACCCACCCCACGGCCAATGGTAAAGCAAAGTCATGACTAAATAACCCAAGGTGGTAATACTGCTAACCATCTTGCTAGCGCTTTGCTTCTGGTCATAACGCAACAGGAACGGAACTTCACCAAATTTTGAGCCTATGAGCTTTAACTTGACCAACTTTTCCAGTGTACAGGTAAAACCTAAGCCTTTAAGCTGTATAAAGTTGTTGCCGTAAAAGGCTACTGCCTCCTTGATTTTTTCAGCACGATATCCGCGGAATCCGCAAGAATATTCCTTGAGACCTGAGATAGGAAAGAAAACTTTCATGAACAAATTTGCGCACTGACTGATGAAAGCACGGTAACCACTTACCCCCATCTGACCGCCACCAGATGCAAAACGCGACGCAATAACAACGTCGTAACCACTTCTGACTTTTTCAACAATTGAGGGGATAAACTCAGGCTCGTGTGTATCATCACAGTCTAAACGGACAATCACGTCGCCATCACTAACAATTTCAGCGGCACGTTCAAATAAGTCACGAGATGATTCACCGAGACCACGGTTAATTTTGTGCTGAATGATTTCAATGGGCATTTCAAGTGCATATTGCTCAAGCATATTTTGCGTACGGTCACAACTACCGTCATTGCATACCAAAATTTTATAGCCCTCTCCCATGCCTACAAGCGTCTGCTTAAGTTTTGGCATTAATTGAGGAAGTGATTCCTCCTCGTTATATGCGGGCAATAACACTAAAATCATAAAAATTTCTCCAATTTTTGGATAATCTGGTAAGCGGCATTTCCACTTCCATAAGGATAAATATCAGTAACAAGACCATTTGTTTTCTGTTCCAAATAGGCCTTATGGATTTTCTTCTGGTCAGCGCCTACAAGTTGATTCCATCCCAATTCAACAGTTTCCACCCACTCGGTTTCATCTCTCATTGTGATGCAGGGAACACCATAAAAAAAGGCTTCTTTCTGCACCCCTCCTGAATCGGTAAGGATTAAGTTAGCAGCCTGCTCCAACGCTACCATATCCAGAAACGGTAATGGCTCGGTCACAATTAATGAAGCTAAGTGCCGAGATAATCCATACTCATCAACAAGCTTGCGTGTACGTGGGTGAATTGGAAAAACCACAGGAAGCTTGATAGCCACTTTAGCCAAGGCAGAAAGAATTTCTCCGAGCCTTTGTGGATCATCCGTATTTTCAGCACGATGACAAGTCGCTAAAGCAAAACCACCTTTAGCAAGACTCAGGTTATTGAGAATAACGCTTTGCTGACGAGCACGGTCACGATAAAACAATGCAACGTCATACATTACATCTCCTACATTATGTACTCCATTTGTAACACCTTCAGACTTGAGGTTGTTAACAGCAGTTTCTGTGGGGCAAAATAGCAATGACGAAACTCGGTCAGCAAGAATACGATTAATTTCTTCTGGCATACGCATATTAAACGAGCGCAGCCCTGCCTCGACATGTGCAACTGGAATGTGCAACTTGGCTGCTGCCAATGCCGCTGCAAGAGTCGAATTTGTATCGCCATAAATTAACACCCAATCAGGCTTTTCTGCTAACAAAACTTTCTCGATAGCCTCCAGCATGCGCCCTGTCATCGCGCCGTGCTGACCGCCAGATATTTCTAGATTGTATTTAGGATGCGGGATATCGAGTTCTTCGAAAAAAACCTTGGACATATTGTCATCGTAATGTTGTCCAGTATGTACCAGTATTTCTTCGATCTTATCTGTGTAATTATCACGAATAACGCGCGATACTGCCGCGGCTTTGATGAACTGTGGTCGAGCTCCAACTATAGTAACTATTTTCACGATACCACCTAAACTGTACTAGCTGCTGCTAAAAGCATATCAATTATGTAGTCAAGTTTTTCAATTTCCAGATCAGGGCTCATTGGCAAACTCATTACTTCTTTTGATAAAGCTTCTGAAATAGGAAAGTGCCCTTCTGCTTGCCCTAAACATGCAAATGCAGGCTGTAAATGTAGCGGCACAGGGTAATGCACCGCTGTTGGAATACCCAACTCTTTTAGTTTTTGTTGAAGTTGCTCACGATTTTTTACAAGCACTGTGTATTGCGCATAAACACTGGTATTAAATGGCTCAATGTAGGGTGTTACGATAGTAGTGTTTTTGTTTTGTTTTTGTATCAATTCAGTGTATTTAGCACCTAATTTACTGCGTTGTTCTACTTCCCAATCAAATCGCTCAAGTTTTGCTAAAAGGATTGCCGCTTGAATAGTGTCTAAACGGCCATTCATACCTATTCTAGAGTGGTAGTAGCGCTTTTCTTGCCCATGCACTCTAATCTCGCGCATAGCTTTTGCAAGCGCATCATCATTGGTGAACAAAGCACCACCGTCACCATACGCACCTAGCGGCTTACTGGGGAAAAAGCTGGTTGAACCAATGGTGCTTAGTGCGCATGATTTTTTGCCCTTATAAGTTGCGCCGAATGATTGTGCGGCATCTTCAATCACTGGCAAGCCATGTTTATCAGCAATTGCATTAATTGCATCAAAATCTGCACATTGCCCATACAGGCTGACAGGCATAATCGCTTTGGTTTTAGGTGTGATTGCAGCTTCTATTTTTGCAGGGTCAATGTTATAAGTTTGCGGGTCAATATCCACAAACACGGGTATTGCACCTAACAGGGCTATCATTTCACCCGTGGCAATAAAGGTGAATGGCGTGGTAATCACTTCATCCCCAGCACCGATGCCTAGCGCCATCATGGCGATCATAAGTGTGTCTGTGCCACTACTTGCGCTAATGCAGTGCTTTACGCCTACATACTCAGCAAGCTTGGTTTCAAGCTCTGCGACTTCAGGGCCCATGACGTATTGGCCGTGATTAAGTACACGATGAATATTTTTTTCTAGCTGAGGGCGAATAGCATCTTGTTGAGTTTTAAGGTCGATGAAGTCAATGGACTTATTACTTTGTGACAAAGCAAGATATTGCATTGGAGTGATTGTTTGTTCAGGGTATTTTTCACACAAAACTTCATCACGTGTTAGCAGCTTAATTGACCCTGATGCAAATCTCCCAAGCGCACGAATAAGTTGCTCGTCTTCTGGATCTGAACTTTCAAAAACATCGCCTTCTTCTGCCAGCGCCGCTAACCAATGTTTGTCTTGTGCAAAAGCTTTGAGCGTTTTGCGTGCAAGTACCATCCACTGATACTTGCTAACAAACTCATCCGCTTCAGTTTGGCTACGTCTAAGCTCTCTCAATAGATTGTATTCTAGCGTTTGTACGCTACCTGTGTATAACCATAGCTTACCCCCATGCGTTTGGCAATGCTGGAGCGCTGCGGCAGAAACTTGAGCAAAAGGCATGCGTCTAGCACAAACATCAATTGCAATGTTCACATCAATAAGCAAATCCATTTTTTAAACAGGTCTCCCTTGTTCTTTACGCATCTCTGCTCGTAGCTCAAATGCTTCAATACGCTCAAGTTGCTTAGCACTGAGTAATTTCAATTCATCCCCAGCAGAAAGTGGCGCATTTCGTACAGCTTCAAGTTTATCCAACATCGCTTCGGCGCTCGCTAACATTTCTGGTGATAAATTGTATGCATTATCTTGCACTTCAATTTCGTCATCTGGTACGGTAATCACTAAACGAACGTGATTGTGCTTTAACCGCAACGGTTGAGACAACTCGATTTTACCTTGGTTGTAAATAGCTTCTACTTGCATGATTTATCCTTTCATTGTGAGCTGGCCTGCACTCAAAATATAGGTTTTACCCGTGTTTAGGCAGGTTGTGATGCCTTCGCCCTTTAGTGGCAGGTCCAACTTTTCACCATATTCACTCATCCAGCCTATTTGCTTAGCTGGAACGCCCACCATTAGTGCGTAAGCCGGCACATCTTTATTTACTACAGCACCTGCACCTATAAACGCATACTCACCAACTGTAATGCCACATACAATCGTACTGTTTGCGCCTAATGTAACACCCTTTTTAACTAAGGTATTACGATATTCATCTTTACGTGATACTGCTGAACGTGGGTTATAAACATTAGTAAACACCATGCTGGGGCCACAAAATACATCATCTTCTAACGTTACATTATCGTAGACTGAAACATTGTTTTGTATCTTTACATTGTTGCCAATAGAGACCTTGTTGCCAACAAAAACATTTTGTCCTAACGAGCAGTCATTGCCAATTTTAGCGCCACCGCAAACATGGGCAAAGTGCCAAACACGGCTACCCTCACCTATTTGCGCGCCTTCATCAACAATGGCGCTTGAATGTACTGTCACCGTCATATTTAATAATCCAAGGGCAAGCCAACGCGCTTACCATCACGTGCAGAAAGATAGGTTGCAATAATCACTTCTAACGATTTTAAACCTTCACGACCATCTGTTTCTGGCTCGGCTTCTCCACGCATCACTTTAATCACGTTATCGTAATAAAGGGGGTGACCAAAGCCATAGACTGAGGTTGTTTCATAGCTCGCTTCTTTAACTTTTGCGTCGTCAGGGTCAGAATCTGCAAATTCCCAATGCTGGACTTCATTAACAGCCATGCCACCAATGCGAACCGTGCCCTTCTCACCCAAGATAGTAATGCTACCCTCTAAGTTTTTAGGGTAAGTCAGCATAGTTACATTCATTGAGCCTAAAGCACCACTGCGCCAACGTAAGCTAATGACACCAGTATCTTCAGCCTCAATATCACGCTCCAATGTTGCAGTATAAGCCTGCAAACTTTCCAGTGGGCCAATCAACCATTCGATCAAATCAACATAGTGGCTCGCTTGATTCATAAAAGCACCGCCGTCATATTCCCACGTGCCGCGCCATGCCCCTTGATCATAATATGATTGTGGACGCGTCCAGAACACGTTTAGATTAACCATGTAGATCTTACCGAAGCGTTTTTGCTCAATGGCTTGTTTAAGTAACTGCAATGTTGCATTGCGACGATTTTGCTTCACCACAAACAAGCGCACACCAGCTTCATCGCATGCTTTTACCATACGCTTACCATCTGCCAAACGCGTTGCCATCGGCTTTTCGGTAATCACATTACGGCCTGCTTGGGCAACCTCAATGGCTTGATCTGGATGCAAACCAGATGGTGTAGTTAAGATAAAAACATCGGCATCACAGTTAGCCAACATCTCTTTGAGCGAGTTAAATGGTTGTGCGCCAGTGGTTTTAACTGCGTCAGCCAATGCGGTTGGATTAATGTCACAAACACCCACCAGTTCAGCATGATCGCCGTGTTGCTTAATTGCTGCAAAGTGATTTTGAGCAATACGCCCACAGCCTACGAGTGCAAAACGAATTTTTCTGTTCAAGATTGGTGGTGGAAAGTGATACATATCAGAGTCTCTTTTATTTGTGTATTCTTAAAATTTAAGCTTTAAATATTAGCTTTAGAATCTAAACACGGTTAAACCCAAAGCATTAGCTTCATGTCTGTTATAAAGCGCTTTTAAATCTGCAAGTACTGGCTTTTCAGATTTCAACATTTTTTTGATTTGCGTGAGTTCCATATTACGATAAACTTTGTGGCCTACGGCAACCACCAAAGCATCTACTGAAGATAACTCATCCATCGTATTCAGCTTTACACCGTACTCATGAAATACTTCATCTGCATCCGCATATGGGTCAGCAACAACAATATTCACACCCCAAGCCTGAAACTCTTTAATGAGATCAACCACTTTACTATTGCGAATATCTGGGCAATCTTCTTTGAACGTAATGCCCATCACGCCTACTTTGCTTTTAGAAACATCAATGCCGTTTTTCAACATCAACTTAATTACATTTCTGGCAGCGTATCTCGCCATGTTGTCGTTCATCCGCCGACCTGAAGCAATGATCTGCGGGTGGTAGCCAACCTCTTCCGCTTTGTGCGTTAGATAATATGGGTCTACACCAATACAATGCCCACCCACCATACCTGGCCTAAACGGCAAGAAATTCCATTTTGTTCCAGCCGCTTCCAACACCTCTATGGTGTCAATATTCAAGCGCTCAAATAAAACTGATAATTCATTAACTAATGCAATATTTAAGTCACGCTGAGTGTTTTCAATCACCTTAGCAGCTTCAGCCACTTTGATATTAGAAGCCTTATGCGTGCCTGCGGTAATGATTGAGGCGTATAACGCATCTACTTCATCAGCTATCTCAGGCGTGGAGCCGCTCGTTATTTTTTTAATTTTAGTTAAAGTATTAACTTTGTCACCTGGATTAATTCGCTCAGGACTATATCCACAGTAAAAATCCACATTGAATTTTAAACCTGAGTTTTTTTCTAATGTAGGCACACAAACTTCCTCTGTGCACCCAGGGTAAACTGTGGACTCATAAATAACGATGTCGCCTTTTTTGAGCGCCTTACCAACAGTTTCACTCGCCTTCACTAGCGGGGTTAAGTCAGGGCGATTTGCTTTATCAATTGGGGTGGGAACTGTAACTATAAAAATACTGGCCGATTTAAGTGCATCGGCGTCTGCTGTGTACTCTAAAAAAGCCGCATGCTTTAACTCTTCAGAGGTCACTTCTAAAGTGTGATCTTGGCCACTTTCTAATTCTGCAATGCGCTTTTTGTTTATATCAAAACCTATTACAGGCCTTGTTTTGCCAAACTCCACAGCCAATGGCAAGCCAACATAACCTAAACCAATGATGGCAATTTTTTTATCAGTTGTATTCATATTATTTTTTACCCTACAAAATTTAAGCTACCAAATTACCACTCAAAAAAATCAATAGTTATCCATTACCATATAGAATATTAACAGCAATACACTAACTAACATCTTCAGCTTTAACTTCTTGATTTAAAATATCAATTTCTAACTTTAGAGACTCATATTCCTGCATTTTATTTTTCAAAAATCTTAATGTGATTTTTGTTTTTTCTTCTATCCCTGTTGGGGTCAGTAAATACATATAAGCCAACTTGTTTTTACTGTTACGGAAATTAGTCGCTTTTAACAACCCAACTTCTATCAGTGCTTTAAGACAAAAGTTTGCTTTACCCAAGCTAATACCCAGCTCTGCAGCCAGCTCACGCTGGCTGATTTCCGGCTTTACATCCACCAGTTTAAGTATTTTATAGCGGTATTCGTCTGTAAGCATAAAAAACAAACTGTGCGTTCAAAGAATGAACACATAGTTTAACAAATAATTTGAGTGGTGTGGGAAAAATAGATCTTTAGGCTATTAGTGTAATAAGTAATGTAGCAGATTCTGACTTGCGTCAGAATGACAGCTTTAATGAGTCCACAATAAACTCGGCGCATGCAAAGCACTCTTTAAGTTAATCGCAGCATTGTTTTATTCATATGCAATTTCAACAACTGAACTTGCTCTGATGGCAAGCCAACATCGTCTAGTATTTTGGCCGCTAAAGAAATCTGCTCAATCTTTTTATCTCGGTACTGCTCTGCTTGAATGATTGATTCAAACCCAAAATAGCGCCAATCTGCCAACAATGTTTCTTGCGCAATATCCCATTGATTTGTGGATAATTGCATGGCAAGGCGCCTAGGCATATCAGAAATATTAGGTACAACATCAAATGCAGGTGTCAAGCGCCATTTACGCTCTTGTTGATTCCAGATTGCAGCATGATTACGCGGGTGATCATCATCATTTCCACATAAAGCGTTGAATAGCATGCGTCCAAACAGCTCATTTAAATCTGACCTTGGCACACCAATGCGTCGCAATGCCTGCGCCAATAGTGGGTAGCTCCATCGCGCTTCATTTTGGCCGTCTGAATTTCTGCTGACAGGATATTCTGTCTCTAGTAATGAAGCGCCACTAATAACCATATGGCGCTGTGCCCCTGCTCTATCAAACCTTTTTATCAGCACTGCACTACGCGCATGATCTTGGTACAGACGACATTCTGCCATATTGAGCTGTGCACTTGCTCCCCATGACATTACCGCGTACTCTAACAGCGCAGTGTTACTCACATCAGTAGCAATGGTAGGCTTAACCAGCCAATACTCATTGCCATCTTGCACAGTTGCTTTAGGGCGCGCCCCACCCAAGCTGGGTGTTTTTACCAAGCGTTTTCTTAATACTGGATATTTTGGCGCTTTTTGCGCTGCCATCAAGTGTAGCTCTTCTAGCAATTCATCTATTTTTGCCAATTTTGGGCTGGAAGCTAAAGCTGGGTTCGGGTTTTTTGTTTTGCTAATAGTCAACGCACCCCATCTATCAGCATTGCTGGCATTGATTAAATACTCAAACTCATGCGCAGTAGCAGGCAAATGATGTTCACGCTGAATAAGCAACTTTCCCCAAGCATCTGGGCCAATATCTCTAAGCACATCAATAAGTCCGTTATATCTTGGTGCTAGGTAAATCATCGCAGCATCTAATCTGGGGAGGTTAATTGGATCAATTACCCACGGATGACCCGCATCAATATAAGAAGGTGCGTAGGTAAATTGACCCACTGATTTTGCATTTAATGTTTCTGCACGGTTTAAGGTGTACCTGCCCACCGTTATCCATTCACCGTTATCTGGCCTTTGCAAATGTACAAAAACACTAGAAGTAATCATTGTCTAACTCTTGCTTTTTACGCACACGCAGGCGGTTAGTAGCCACCATGTACTCGCTCGGTAGCTTGCAAAGTTCATCCAATATACCAAGCACAAGCATCGCATTAAGATATGTACTGGCTTGCACTGTAGGTTCACCGCGCTCTAAACGTTGCAGGGTATCTAAACTCACGTTGATACGATAAGCAAAATCTCGCATAGGTAACTGTGCTATTTGGCGCTGCGATCGCACAGCCTTACCCCATTGAATAAGCAAATGCTCAACTGGCAAGGGGATAGGAAGGCTATCTGATTTTCTTTTTGGCAAAATTTATACTGATTAAAAAGTATTTGACCATTATATGCACTGTTTTATCGGTATGCAATAAATATTAACTAGCGCTTAAATTTAAAAATACGAGAGCTTTGCATGAAGCTAGAAATAGCACTATTTTTAACTAAAATATCAAGCCCGTCATTCCGAGCGTAGCGAAGAATCCAGTATAATCAATTAGTTGCCTGGATTCTTCGCTACGCTCAGAATGACAAAATTAACGTTTTTAGCAATAAAGCAGCTTCGTGCAAAACTCTCAATACATGAAAGAAAAAATTCCACTTACACTTACTAACCAGATCATTTATTCAAATAATAGACGTCCATAAACAAAGGACATTAAATAAGACGTTTTGCTTAACGGCTTTACAGTACAGCCTCTTCTGTTTTCTTCAAATCTGGGTAAGCATTAATTTCTGGTGGTGCAGGGGACTCCCCTGCCGAGATTTTATTGATCATCTGCATATCGAAGTGCCGCATAGTGTTCTGTTGGGTCTGCTTGGTCATAAAAGCCGTTTCATCTAACATTTTCATACGCCAGCTAACCGCGCCAAGTAGCTCTGGATATTGTTCTACGGCTACTTCAGGCTGTTTCTCTAAATAGGCGCGTGCTTTATCATGGTTTTCTCTTAAAATGGTTTTGCCATTGTAAAGCTTGAATTCTTGCTGTTCACCTTGCTCGGTTTCTAAATTTTTAGGTGGGATGACGGCTTTATCTAAATGTCTTACTGGTTGCTCTAATGCATCCTGTTGATAAAAATCGGTGGTGCTCCATTTGCCTGATTTTCGCTGCCCCAAGAATGCCAACGGGTCATCCCTTACCTGATCACTTTCATCGTACACTTTATATACCTGATTAACATTTACCCTGCGTGATGGGTCAACTTCAGCTATATCCAGGCCAGACTTTTGAAAAAATTTGGTTGCCGCCTGTAAGTGCAAATTTCCCAGCTCATCATCTTCATAGCCACCGCCGATATTGCCATGATTACCCGTTACCTCTATCACAGTCAAACCTGGACGATTTTCATGATTCACCGCGTAAAATGCACCACGATACTCGCTTTCTGCGCGCAGAATCACGATATTGTTAACATTAGGTGCAAACGCCATGTTGCCATCTACACCAGTTGTTACTGGGTCAAAAATCACGCCAGCGGACACCCCCACTTTACCCGGTGGAATGAGCACTTTTTTAGTGTCAGGATCTATCAAGCCATCACGATATAACAGTTGGCTAAAAATAGCCGCCGGTGCTCCACCACGACTATAAGAAGTAATCGCGGTGGTCACTTCACCATCAGGGTGCTTCTTTAGCCATTTTGAGGCTTGATAAGCAAATTCTTTGTATGCTTTTTCTGCCGTATTAATCGCCTCCTGAGTCACCTGCGTTGGCTGCCATGCCGAGCGGGGCAATGACCCCTGCGTACCATGCCCAGGGTAATATCTGGCAACCACATTGCTTTCTGGGTTGCCCTTAGCTTGCTTATCCACTTGATCAAATAATTGAGCCACGTTGCTATCTTGTGGATTACCTGAGAGTTGCACATCATCTTTGTCATTGCGCGTACCATCAAACCCTGCAAAAAATACAAACTGCTCTTTTTTAATAACCCCTGGCTGGGCTGCATTGACAATTGCTTCTGCACGTTGTTGCACTTGCAGCACTTGCGCTTCGTTCAGAATTCCTGCAACAGTCGTCATAGTGGCCCCTTTTACTCTTCCGGATACAAGGTCAGGATTTTTCGATAATCAGTTGCATCCGGTCCATTGGGTGCTTCGCCGGTAGCGCGCCGCTCTGGGGTAACTAAATACACATAGAGTTGCGGCCCTTTAAACGAGAAAAACAGCTCAAAATCATCCCCAAAGTTAGCTGGCAGTTTCTTTTGCATGTCTAGTGTTACTTCACGCGTTTCGCCTGTGCTTTTAATGCGCCATTTTACATAGAGTATTTTAATGTCTTTTTTAAACCGTTTGCCTGTTGTGCCATCACCTTGAT
>Ga0172380_10002612_pt1 | contig 27139 bp, 2 predicted proteins | sample Leawe162metaG_FD_119747 | JGI IMG/M metagenome (GOLD analysis project Ga0172380, IMG submission 119747) | Leachate microbial communities from a municipal landfill in Southern Ontario, Canada - Leachate well 162 metaG | ecosystem: Engineered > Solid waste > Landfill > Unclassified | place... | reverse complement strand
GTCAGCTCGCCCCTGTCGTCGGGCGGTTCGGCCAGGATCATTTGCGCCAAGGCCTGCCGCGTTTCGCCATCCTGCAAATCCTCGCGGCACAGGTCGATATTCCTGACCAAAAACCGGTGATCGCTCTGCGCCAATGCATATATCAGCCCGGTCAAGCCGCCGCCGTAAGGGTTAACGTCGGCATCGGCGATGCGGTAATTATCCAGCGTCAGCAGATAGCAATCGACAGCAGCGTCGCCGGCGGTCTTCTCCTTCAGAACTTTCAGCAGCCGCAAACACTGGAGCTCGTGGTATTGCCGGCTTTGCGCGACACTGTCCGGCGTTAACGGGCTTAGCTCTGGCGTAGAAATGAAATAGATGGCGTCAATAGCCGGACTGCCCTGTAAACACGCGGCAAACGCCCCGGCGTCATCGACATTGCAACGCCATTCCGATGCCGACAATTGTTCGGTCTGTTGCGCCGGCTTGATTTGCAATACCGTTGTATCGGTACTTTCGTATTGCCTGACTATCGACTGAGCTAGGCCTTCAGCGTCGCCGGATGCGACTATCAGCACACAGCGATGGGTTTTCAACTTAATACCGGGTGGTTTAAGGTTAAGCCGTTCGTGGTGAGCCCTTCGGCTGCGCTCAGGAGAGCCTTGTCGAACCATGAACGGCTTAACCGCCCACCCTTCGACAAGCTCAGGGCGAACGGTTAAGCCTTGCTTATCGTCTCTGCAAGGCTGTTCGACCCATTCCGGCACATAGGACAAGCCATCCCAGCCCTGTTGCTGCCTGCTTAAGGGGCGGGAATAGTTACCGACGTTGCGGTTCGCGCGCGGCAACGGCTCCGACGCCGAAAACCAGTAGCGTTCCCTGGCAAACGGGTAGCTCGGCAATGCAATACGCCTCGGCCTTACCTCGCCGTACATTTTATGCCAATCCAGCGCGAAGCCCTGCACCCACAACGCCGGCAGGCGCTCGTATTTACGCTGGGCTATCCATTCATCGAGCAATGCCGCCATCTCTTCGTCAGTGGAGAACAACGCCGGCGTTTCGTTGTTGTGCCTGGCCTGCCCGCGATAAATCGTAGCGTCGCTTCCCGCCAAATACGCCTGCAATTTTATACGCAGGTCTTCTATAGACTCGGCGATAAAGCCCAGCCGCTGTTCCATCGCGACGCGCCCCAGCTGCAAGGTATAAGCGATGTCCAACAGATTGGCCGCCGATAAATCGTCATCGAGATAATCCAGCAGGTTAGCGGCGGTTTGCTGCAAACGCGGCTCGTCTTTTGCCGATAACACGATCAGCGCCGGCCTTCCGTCATCGCCTGCCGGCGCAGCATTATCGATATATTCCTCGACCAGTACGTGCGCATTCGCACCGCCCGCGCCGAACGATGAAATACCGGCAATCCGGGGATACGTCTCGGCGTTGCCGTTGCGCATCAAGATCGGCCTGCGCCAGTCGCCGGGCTGTTGCTGCACGATGAACGGCGTATTGTCGAAATCGATCTCGGGGTTCAAGGTTTCGGCGTGCAGCGACGGCGCGAGGCGACCGTGCCTCATTTGCAGCAAGACCTTGGTAAGCCCGGCTATACCCGCCGCGCTCTCGCAATGGCCGATATTGGATTTTACCGAACCGATCGCGCAATATTGCGTGTCGGCTTCATCGAAACCGTTATCCACGGCAGCCCCGGCAAACGCGCGCGTCAAGCCGGCAATCTCGATAGGGTCGCCCAGCGCCGTACCGGTGCCGTGCGCTTCCACGTAGCTCACCGTCCGGGGATGCATGCCGGCCCGCTGCAGCGCATCGGTGATCAACTGCGTCTGCGCATGCGGGTTCGGAACCGTATAGCCGTTGGTCTTGCCGCCGGCGTTCAGCATGCTGCCCTTGATGACCCCGTAGATGTGGTCGTTATCGGCGATGGCTTTATGCAGCGGTTTCAAGACCACGGCGCCGACGCCTTCGCCGTCGACAAAACCGTCCGCGTCCGCGCCGAAAGACCGGCACTGGTCGCTTGCCGACACCATCGTCATTTCGCTGAGCAGCAAATAATGCTTGGGGTCGAGGATCAGGTTGACGCCGCCGGCAATCGCGCATTCGCTGCCGCCGCTGTACAGGCTGTCCAAGGCCAGATGCAGCGCGGTCAACGACGACGAGCATGCGGTATCGACGGCGAGGCTGGGGCCTTGCAGGTTCAGCGTATATGACACGCGGTTAGCTATCGACCAATGGCCGGCCCGGCCGCTGTACATACTGTTCATGACGCCGACAAAGACGCCGACTTTCCGGCTCGCGGTCAGCGTCGCGGGCGTGTATCCGGCGTCCTCGATGCTAGCGTAGGCCGTCTCTAGGAACAGGCGTTCCTGCGGGTCCATGCGCTCGGCATCCCTGGGGGAAATCTGGAAAAACAAGGGATCGAATTTATCGACATCGTCGATAAAACCGCCCCAGCGGCTGTAATGGCTGCCCGGCTTGCCTTTTTCCTCGTCGAAATAGTCGCGCCAGTCCCAGCGGTCTTCGGGAATTTCGGTGATGCAATGCCTGCCTGCCAGCAGGTTGCGCCAGAATTCGTTGATATTGGCGGCCTTGGGATAACGCCCGCTGAGTCCGATAATCGCTACGTCCCGGACATTAGTTTCCGACTCGTCAGCCGGGGCGAAACGGCGGGATTTTTTCGTCCGGGGCTTAAATGCCGTTGCCTGAACGGGTTCAAATGCTTGCGGCGCTTGCCGGTCCATGCCCAGTAATTTGATAAACGCGGCCTGCCGGGTTTTCAGCAGATGCTCGGCCAAGGCATTGATCGTTTGCACGTCAAAAAACAAGGTGCTTGTGATGCCGTCAAAATGCTTGTGCATCGTATTCGTCAGCTGCACGACCAGTATCGAATCCATGCCGTAGACTTCCAGCGCCTGCGCCGCGTCGATCTGCTCCACCGGCATCTTCAGCGTGTCGGCGACGACTTTTTTCAGATAGGCGACGGCCCGGTCGCGTAACGATGCGGCATTGATAACGGATTCGGCGGCGGGTTTGGCGCTATTCGCGATGACCCTGAGTCCGGGTCTTTTGTTATCGACTTCTGCCGCCTGTTGCTGCCGGACTATGCCGTCGCTTTCGGCAACGATAATCTGTTGCCCGAATTCATGCAGGTTTTTTGCCGGGAATAAGACCGGCCCGAAGCCTTCGTCTTCGAGCACATCACGCCAGACCTCCGGGAATAATCCGGGGCAACCCGGAATGCGCAAGGCGTCATCTTCATAAAGCCACCAGCCTTCGAGCAGGCCGAAACTTAGGTGCGCCATCAGCGAATTCGCGCTCAATTCGTTCAACACCAGCATGCCGCGATTGCGCAGCAGCGCTTTGGCGTTGCGCAAGGTCGGGCGTATGCTCTTCGTCGCATGCAGCACATTCGCGGCGATCACGAGGTCGTAATGATTGGCCGCGACGCCTTGCGCGGCTACCGGTTTGCCGGCATCGAACACGGCGGTGCGCAAATACGGCGCGAGCGGCGCGTAATGTTTTTCCGCGTGTATCAAAAAGGCTTTGGACAGGTCGGTATAGCAATATTCCGCGATATGCGCCCGGAAAGGCTCGAGCTTGGTCAGCAAACCGGCGGTCGTGCCGCCGGTGCCGGCGCCGATTTCAAGAATCCTGATCCGCGCGTCGGGTTGCCGCGCCAGCCGCTGCCGGATATAAGCGACGACGGTATTGCCCAATACCTCATTAAACAGGTCGGCGACGGCATTACCTTTATAAATGCCTTCGACCAGCGCCATCGACGAATTCGGGAACAAGACCTCGGTCGCCTTGCGGCGGCCTTTCAGGATATCGGGCAAGGCTTTCAGGCAGGCTTCGAGCAATACCAGCTGCGTTTTATGGTCGGGATGGCCTTGCGCGACGATGTCCGTCCACTCGGCCCATAAGGATTCGAGGTCGGTCACGGACGGGCACAGCGTGCCGTCATCGCGCAATAAGCCGTTGACGGTCAATACCCGGACGCTTTCGTTAAACCAGCGCCGGTAAAATTCCGGCCAGTGGTATCGCCGCGCGCTTTCTTCCGGCAAACTTTCAAATAAGCCCAGCGCCTGCAATTGCGCGGCCAATAACCTGAGCAACAGCTGCGTAGGGTACGCATTTATGCCCTTGAGGGTATCGCGTACCTCATCGGCTCCCAGGCGTTGCAAAAGGTACGCGATGCGTACCCTACTGTCCTCGCTGGATTCGAATGATTCATCTAAATGCCTAATACAGGAAGCTAGCGGGTCGGAATAAGCCGTTATCCATTCTTTAACCGTCATTTACAAGGTCTCCGCCGGTTTTATCGTTTTAATCACTACCATCTGGTCGATAGCGCTGTTAAGCAGCCTATCCAGCGCCGCTATGCCCTCGTCGGGCTCTATCGAACCCAAGCCGGCGCGCGCCATGCGCTGCTGGTACGCCGCATCGCTGACTATGCCGACGCTGCCCCAATAACCCCAGTTAACGAGCTTGACGGGGCAAGGCCAGGTTTTTGCCAGTTGCCGCGCCAATGCGTCTGCAAACGTCGAGCCTGCCGCGTAATTGCTTTGTCCCGGCACTTTTTCAAACGCGATCGCGGACGAGAAGAACACGGCAAAATCCAGCGCTTCGTGTTGAAAGACCTCTGCCAGGCAGACGCTGGTATCGACTTTTGCCGACAGGCCGGCCCGGAAACGCTCCTCGTCCATATTCGCCAGGCTTTGGTCCTGCAGGACAATCGCCGAATGAATGACGCCGTGGATGCTTTCATGATTGCGCTTGATGTCATCGTAGGCCGCGTGCAGCGCCTGCAAATTTCCGGCATCGGCCTGTATGTAGCGCGGCGCGGGACCGAACTGCGCCAGCGTATCGAGTTTTTGCCGTATCGCGTCGTCAACCGGCCGCCTGCCTATCCAGATGAGCTGCGCCTGATAATGCTCGATCATATACCGGCTCCAGGCCGTGCCGATACCGCCGGCACCGCCGATGACGACATAAACACCGTGTTGCCGGTACAACGATGACGATGCCGATGCCGGCAGCACCGTGACCAGGGCCTGCTCGAACCATTCCCTGCCGCGATAGGCCAGCGCATCGCCCCGCGCGTTGGCGGGCAGGCTGAACATTTGCGCTAGCGGCCAGTCGGAGGCGGCATCCATATCCAGCACGCGTATCCGCCAATGCGGATATTCCTTCGCCAACGAGCCTGCGAGGCCGTGAACGCTCGCATGCGCCGGATAAACCGCATCCTTGTTGCGCACAGCCTGGGTTTGCGTCGTAATCAGGGTCCAGCCCAGTTCCCTGACGCCGTAGCCTGAAGCCAGCAGCGCCTTAAGCAAGTGAAAGACCTGCATCACGCCGTCGTTTTGCGCGGCTATCATATCGACACCCGGTTCAGGCGCTATCCAGATGATGTGGTCAGGTTCATGAGCCGCGATGCGTAAAACACCGTTGCCACCGGACACATCGAAAAATTCGGCGGCAGGATACAGGCCTTGCAATGCCGCTTTATGCCTTGCCCCTGCGCCGATCACAGCTATCCGCGCGGTCGGTTCGGGGAAAAGCCCGCGCTGTTCGCGCAACGGCAAAGCATTCCATACCGGCGTCATCAGCGTTAATTCCATCTCCGCTGCGGGACGGGACTCGCTACGCATCGACGGTGCCTTATCTCCCGAAGCCCTGGCTGAAAAACCCTTCAAGCTGGCGCAAACCTTGCCGTGTTCGTCACAGACATCGATGTCGAGTTTCAACGTGCCGGTGCCGTCGGCATGACGTATCCATGCCCACATCGATTCGCTGCATGGCGCCAGAATATCCAGCCTGTCCAATGCGAACGGCAGGGATGGCCCGCTGTCCCGATCATCCGAGGCCAACACAAAACCTATCGCGGCCTGCAAGGCCGAATCCATGAGGCTAGGATGCAATACGAATTGCCCGCCGGTATCGGCGACACAGTTTGGCAGTCTGAGCTTCGCCAGGATCGCTTTATCACCAATGTAAATCGTCTCGACGCCGCGATGCGCTGGGCCGTAATCGATGCCGAAGTCTCGATAGGCCGCGTAGCATTGTTCGGCGCTGAAACATGCGCCCCTTTTCGCCTGCAAATCCGGTATGTCCAGCACCCGGCTGTTCGCTTTCAGGTAGACCGCCGAACCCTGGCTGTGCAGCACCGGCTGTCCGCCGGATTCCGTATGGATTTCATAGTCGATGCACCCGTCCGCTTCGGCAAACAACTCGATAGATACGCTTATAGGCTGGTCCGCTACAACGACAGGCTGCACCCAGACGATGTTTTTTAAGCTGAGCATAGCCGGTTCGCCCGGCCCCTGTTCAAATTGCCCCAGCGATTTTTCCACCGCGGCCCTCGCCATCTCAAGATAAGCCACGCCGGGCAGGAATTTCTGCCCCTGCACCTGATGATCCGTCAGGAAAAACTCGTCGCCGGCGAAGGTCGTGTTGAAACGCTGCTCATCGAAGGTCGAGACATTGCGATGCAACAGCGGATGCAATACCTCGGCGGCACGGTTCATCGCCGCCTGCTCCCGCAGCCAGTAGCGTTCCCTCGCGAACGGATAGCCGGGCAGGCGGATACGCCCTGGCTTGTCCTGCCCATGCAATTTAGTCCAGTCTATCTCCAGCCCTTTGACCCACAGCGACAGCAGCTTCGCGTACTTTCCGCGCGCCAGCCATTTGGCTACGGTCTCCTGCAAGTCCTCATCGGCGGCGAATACCAGCAAGGTCTCGTTATCCGTCTTGACCTCGCCGGCAAAAATCCCGGCATCCTGCCGCCCATCGCCGCCGTCTAAAAAGACGCGTAATTTATCCGCCAGCTCGTCAAGCGAACCGGCGATAGCGCCGAAACGCTGCTCCATCGCGACGCGGCCAACCTGCAAGGTATAAGCCAGGTCGGCAAGATCCGGCTTGCTGTGCTGTATAAAATCCAGCAGGCGACTTGCGGCATCGCGCAGGCGTTCGCTGTTCCGGGCCGACAGCACGATAACGACCGGCCCGGATGGGCTGGTGCGCACCGACCGGGGCTGCGGCGTATATTCCTCGACCAGGATATGCGCATTGGCCCCGCCCGCGCCGAAAGACGACACGCCGGCCCTGCGCGGATAAGGCTTGCCGGCTATGACCGGGGCCTGCCACGGGCGCAGTTCCCGGTTAACGCTGAACGGCGTTGCGGCAAAATCGATCGCGGGATTCAGCACTTCGGCATGCAGCGACGGCGCCAACATGCCGTGCTTGAGCTGCAACAGGATTTTCGTCAGACCGGCAATGCCGGCCGCGCTTTCGCAATGCCCGATATTGGACTTCGCCGAACCCAGTGCGCAATATTGCTTGTCATCGGAATATTTCGCAAAGGCGCGGCTCAGCCCGGCGATTTCTATCGGGTCGCCGAGTATCGTACCGGTGCCGTGCGCTTCGATATAACTGACCGTGCGGGCATCGATGCCGCCGCGTTGCAGCGCGTCGGCCACCAGTTGCGCCTGCGCGTGCGGATTGGGGACGGTATAGCCGTTGGTTTTGCCGCCCGCATTGACCATGCCGGCCTTGATGACGCCGTAAATCCTGTCGTTGTCGGCTATCGCTTTCGCCAAGGGCTTAAGCACGACCGCGCCCACGGCCTCACCGTCGACGATGCCGTCGGCGTTATCGCCGAAAGACTTGCAGCGGTCCGTCGCGGACAATACCGTCATCGCCGACAGACGCAGGTACTGCGCAGGGTCGATAATCAGGTTGACGCCGCCGGCTATCGCGCAATCGCTGGTACCGCCGTACAGGCTTTCCAGCGCCAGCTGAATCGCCGTCAGCGATGATGAGCAGGCCGTATCGACGGCCATGCTCGGCCCATGAAAATCCAGCAAATAAGAGACGCGGTTCGCGATCGACGCATAGGCCGGTTGCCGGCTGTAGCCGCTGTTCATGACGCCGGCGAAGACGCCGACTTTGCCGGCTTCGGCCAAAGTCGCAGGCGTATAGCCGGCGTCTTCTATGCTGTGGTAAACCGCTTCGAGAAACAGGCGTTCTTGGGGGTCCATCAGTTCCGCTTCGCGCGGGGAAATCTGGAAAAAGCGCGCGTCGAACTTGTCGATATCGTCGATAAAACCGCCCCATTTCGAATACATCGTACCGTTACGGCCTTTTTCCTCGTGAAAATACTGCCGCCAATCCCAACGTTCGGCCGGTATCTCGGTGATGCAGTTTTTTCCGGCTTTGAGGTTTTGCCAGAATTCGTCGACAGTCTTCGCGCCGGGATAGCGGCCGGCCAGGCCGATGATGGCGATGTCTTCTATACCGTTATGCTTGCGCTTATCGCCGGCCTGCGATGCCTCGGAGAAAGGTTCCGGCATGAAGCGGCGCGATGGCCGGTACGCCGGCATAAGGGGTTCGGATTCAGGCATCGTTTGCTGCCGATATTCCGCCTCATTCAGCCCTAATAGCTTAAGTAGTTCCGGTTTTCGGGCCGCGATAAAATACGCCGTCAATGCATCGATAGTCTGGTATTCAAAAAACAAGGTGCTGCTGATGTCTTTAAACACCTTGCCCATCGCATTACTGAGCTGGATGACGAGGATCGAGTCTATGCCGTATTTTTCTAGCGCCTTCGATGTATCTATCCTCGCCGCGGGTATTTTCAGCGTGTCGGCTATCAGGCTTTTAATGTAGGCGCCGGCTTTTTCCCGCAACAGCTCATCAGACACATCTATCGTTCCAATGCGCTTACTTTCACCGTTAGACACAAGTATGTTTAAGCCCGTCATTCCTGCAGAGCCTGCCCCGGCACGGGGGATGCTGGAATCCAGTGCCAGGGATGGTAACTTGGAGGCTGCGCAGGTGGGTGATTGAGCAGAAGTGTAAGCCCATAGATTCACATCCATGTGACTGGATTCCGGCATCCCTGCCGGAATGACGGTGCGTTTACCGCTCGACCGGACTTGTGTATAACGATGAGCGGAAATATCGGCCTGCCGTGTCTGGCGGATAATCCCGTCGCTCTCGGCGATAATAACCTGGTTGCCCAGGCGGTGCGCATGTTCCACAGGGAAAACGACGCCGTTAAAGCCGGTATCCGCCAGCACCTCGCGCCACATCGCCGGCGCCAACGCCGGGCTGCCCGGCAGGCGCAGGTGCGGGTCCTCAGACAGCCACCAGCCTTTCAGCAAACCGAAGGTCAAATGCCCGGAAACCGGGTTGACGCTCATTTCATTCAGCACCAGCACGCCGTGCCTCGCCAATGTCGCTTTGACATTACGCAAGGTGCTGCGGATATTTTTCGTCGCATGCAACACATTGGTTGCGATGACCAGGTCGTAGCCGCCGTTGATGCCTTGTTCGGCCGGCGATTTTTCGACATCGAACAGCGCGGTGCTGAGATATGGATGTCCCGGCGCGTAATGCGTCCGCGCATGCAGCAGGAAGGCCTCGGACAGGTCCGTATAACAATATTCGGCTATCCGGCCGCTAAAACGCTGCAACTTCGGCAATACCGTCGCCGTCGTGCCGCCGGTGCCCGCGCCGACTTCGAGAATGCGCAAGCGGGCGTCCGCATCGTGCTGCAGGCGGTTTTCAATGAACGCAATGACTGCCTCGCCGACGACATCGTTAAAATAATCGGATAGCGGATTGCCTTTGTATATCGTCTCGACTAGCTCCAGCGAGGAATTCGGAAACATGATCTGCGTCGCAGGAACCCTGCCCATCAGGATGTCAGGCAATGCCGCCAGCATTTTTTCGACCAGGATCACGAGCGGCTTCAGCAAGGCATTTGCCAGCCAGTCCGGTTTCTGCCGCTCCCAGGCCTGCCGGGCATTTTCGCCGGCGTCTGCACTATGAACCATCGAATAGCGCTCATCGCTATGCTGATTTTGTAGGGCGCGCCGCGCGCGCCTGATACCCTCAAGTCTCGCGGGTGCGTCAAGGCGCGCGCGGCGCGCCCTACGACGATCTGTCTGCAAATACCCGGCACGCACGAGTACGGCGAAAGTTTCTTCAAACCAGCGGTCGTATAAATCTATCCAGCCTATGTTGCTTTTCAACTCGGACAATGTGAATGCCGGCCCTGCATTGAGGCCCAAGGCCTGCAATTGTTCGTAAAGCATGCCGCAGAGCAGCGCATCAATCGCGTTAATATCGGCTTCCCCGTCCAACGCTGCCGCCGGTACTGGAAATTCCCGCACCGCCAATGCCTGCTGCAAGGCCTTAACCAGCGACGGGTAGTGTTCCGGGCACCCGGCCAGCCACTGCCGTGTATCAACAGCCTTCAAAATGCCAGGATTCACCGTTTTCAACATCGCCATTTGCCGCACCGGCCCCACCAGTAAAGCGTCAACCGCCGCGATGCCCTCTTCCGGCGTGATCGAACCCAAACCTGCGCGCCGCATGCGCTGCTGGTATTCCGGCGACGCGACAATGCCGACCGTGCCCCAATAGCCCCAGTTCATAATCCTGACCGTATACGGGCTATGCCGCGCAAGCTTGTGCGCAAACGCATCTTTAAACGTCGAACCCGCCGCGTAATTGCTTTGCCCGGCGACCTTGCCGAACGCGACGACGGACGAGAAAAACAACATGAAATCTAGCGCGTCGCTACCAAATACCCGCGCCAGGTTAACGCTGGTATCGACCTTGGCGGCCAGCCCGGCCTGGAAACCGGCCTCGTCCATGCCGGCAAGCCCCTGGTCTTTCAACACAATCGCCGAATGCACGACGCCCTGGATAGCGGGATGATCGCGTTTGATGTCATGGTACGCCCGCCGCAAAGCCGCAAGGTCGGTCGCATCGGCGGCGATATATCGCGGCGCATCACCTAACGCGGCCAATTCGTCGAGCTTGGCTTGAATATCGGCATCTTTTGCGCGGCGGCCTATCCAGATGATTTGCGCCCGGTAATGTTCGACCAAATGCCGGCTCCACGCCGCGCCTATGCCGCCCGCACCGCCGATCACGACATAGACGCCGCGGTAGCGATATGGCGGACGCTGGTCCGTTGCGCATGGCGCGGCTTGTATTACCGGCACCAGGGCCTGCCGGTACCATTCGCCGTTGCGGTAAGCCAGCGCATTGCCGTCAGGCTCGGCGGCCAGATTGAACAAGTCGCAGGCAGGCAGGCTATCGAGGTCGAATAAACGCAATGTCCAGTGCGGGTATTCTTTCGCCAGACTGCCGACCAGTCCGTGTACGGCGGCATGTGTAGGATCGAGTTCATCACCGGGCCGCACCGCTTGCGCCATCGTCGTGACCAAGGTCCAGCACAGTGGCTTTTCGCCATAGCCTGACGCCAGCAAGGCCTTGATAATCCTGAACACCTGCAACACGCCGCGCTGTTGCGCCTGTATCATGTCGGTGCCGGCATCGGGCGCGATCCATACCAGGTGCGTCAACTCTTGATAGGCGTTCAGGCTGTCGGTTATGGTCTGGATCGTAGCGTCCGCCGGCAAGTCCAACATTTTTAACTCTGGATATAGCGCGCGTATCGCATCGTGCTGCGCCGCCGTTCCGCCTATCAGCAATACCGGCGGCGGCAGCGCGGCATCACGCCGCAACGCGTAGTCATTCAGCGCATCCCAGACCGGCGCGAGCATCAGCTCCCCGGCTTCCGCCCGGCTATCCGCCAATACCCGCGACATGAAGCCTTTGATGCTGACGCAGACCCGGCCCTGTCCGTCGCATAAATCAATATCGAGTTTATCCAGCGTTTCTCCGGCAGTATCGGCCTTGCGTATCCAGCACCACAATGTTGTCTTGCAGGGAGCCAGGATCTGCAATTCTTCCAGCGCAAAAGGCAAAGCCGCCTGCCCCGCATTTTCCTCGCCATCAGGCAAAGCCATGCCTAATGCCGCTTGCAGCGCGCTGTCCATCAGGCTGGGATGCAGGCCGAACTGCTGTTCGGTCGCCGACATCGAAGCCGGCAATACCAGCTTCGCCAATACCTCGCCATGACCGGTACGGATTTCGCGGATGCCGTGGAACATCTCTCCGTGATCGACACCGGCATGGCTGAAAATCTCATAGCAACGTTCCGGGGCTATGGGATGCTGAATCGTCGCTTGCAAATACGGCAAATCGAGCATTGCCGGCTGCCGCGCCGCACTGAATGCCGCAACGCCCTGGCTGTAGATAATGGTGTCGCCGGGTTCTGAATCGGTATAAATCCGATAAGCGATAGCCCCGCCGTCTTCGGGATACAGGCCGATATGCACCGTTACCCCTTGGTCATCAACCGCGAGCGGCCGCAACCAGAAGACATTTTTAAGCGTGAGAACGCGCCCGCCGGATTCCAAATGCCCAGCCGCGCGCGCTACCGCCGCACGAGCCATTTCCAGGTGCGCGACGCCCGGCAATATTTTTTGCCCCCGCACCCGATGGCCGTCGAAGAAAAACTCCTTGCCGGTAAATGTTGAGCTAAAGCGCTGCTGCGCCAAATCCGACGTGTTTTGCTGCAACAGCGGATGCAGGTGGGCCGGTGCATTATCGGCTTTACCGTCATCGGCACTCGCCCAGTAATATTCGTCGGCAAAGGCATAAGTCGGCAGATGCAGGCGCTGTGGCTTGGCTGCTCCGTACAATGCAGGCCAGTCCGGCGCATAGCCCTGCACCCATAATTCGGCTAGTTCGGTTAGCCCGCCCTCGAATTTCTCAGCGGTAAACGACGGCAACCTGTCATCATCGACCTGCCCCGCCCAGCAATGGTCTATCCCCTGTTTGCCGCCGATAAAGTCCTGTAGTTTTGCTATCAGTTCATCGCGGTTGCCAAGCACGAACACGACTCTTTCCGGCATCGCCTCGCGTCCAATCTGCAAGGTATAAGCGAGGTCAACCAGGCGGACATGCCGGTGCGCGGCAATAAACGCACCCAGTTTTATCGCATAAGCCTTCAGGCTGTCCGGCGTCTTGGCCGACAATGCAATCAATACCGGCTGGTCCGTCCCGGCTTTGGCAAGACCGGCCGGCAGGACATGCTCCCTGACGACCAGGTGCGCATTCGTGCCGCTGTGCCCGAAAGAACTCAGGGCCGCCATTAACGGCTGGCCGTCGGCGGCCTGCCAATCCCTGGTTTCGGTATTCGGGTAGAACGCCGAACCGTTAAACTCGATCAGCGGGTTAAGCTGCCTGAAATGCAGCAATGCGGGGAGCTGGCGATGCTGCAATGACAGCAACACCTTGATCAAACTGATGATGCCGGAACTCGCGGAGGTATGGCCGATATGCGCCTTCGCGCTGCCTATCGCGCAGAACTGCTGCTTGTCGGTAAATTGCCTGAACGCACGCACCAGCGCGTTGGCTTCGACCGGGTCGCCGAGCCGCGTACCGGTGCCGTGCGCCTCGATATAGCCGATGGCTTCAGGATTAATCCGGTAGCGCCGGTAAATATCGGCGATCAGCGCTTCCTGGGCGACGCCGTTCGGCGCCGTTATGCCGTTGCTGGTGCCATCCTGGTTAATGCCGGAGCCTTCGATGACGGCGTAAATCGGGTCGCCGTCGGCAATCGCATCTGCTAGCCGTTTCAATACGACGACGCCGACACCTTCGGAAAACGCCGTGCCGTCCGCCGACACATCGAAGCTGCGGCAACGGGCGCTGGGCGACAGCATGCCGATTTCCGACAGGCTGCCGAGCATTCCCTGGTCCAGCATCGCAAAAACGCCGCCCGCCAGCGCCATGCCGGCTTCCGAGTTGCGCAGGCTTTCGCAGGCCAGGTGTATCGCGACGCCGGACGACGAGCAACCGGTGTTGACGACCAGCGCCGGCCCTTTCAAATTCAGGAAATACGACAGGCGCGACGCGATAATCGCTTCCGACGAGCCGGTAAACGAATCGTGGAAATAAGCGACAGGCTCCGCGCCTATGTACAAGCCGACCTGGGCATTGGCGAGGCTTTTGGGGTTATAGCCGGCGTCTTCGATGGCCTTCCAGCTTTCCTGCAAAATCAGGCGCTGGTGAGGATGCATGGCCTCGGCTTCGCTGGGCGGGATATTGAAAAACAGCGGGTCGAAACAGCCGCGCCGCGCTAGAAAACCGCCCTGGTTGTAAGCCCCCGGTTTTTTCGCAGGCGTCGAATAATGCGCGGGCAATTCGGCTATCGCATCGACGCCGGTGACCAGGTTATGCCAGAAAGCCTCGACATCCGGCGCGCCCGGAAATTGCCCCGACATGCCGATTACGGCCACCTGCCCACAGCGCTGCGACAAGGCAAAATCGGCTGCGCTGTCCTGGCCGGCATATTGCTTTTCTTCCGGTGGCCGCTGCATTTTCAACGCATTCAGCAAACGCCCGGCCTCGTCGCGGTCTATTTCGCGCTTGCGAAGCTTCGCCAAAATCGCATTAAATTCAGCGCCGCTCATGATTCGACTCCAAATCCAGGCGCATGCTGCAACATAACGCTATCCAGTAATGATTCAACACTGAGTTCCCCTGAAAAAAACTGCTCCGCCAACTGCTCATCCGGCTCGACCGCCGCCCATTGATCGAGGTCTTTGCCGTAGGTCTGCAACACATAAGCGGCAAGCTGGTTGACCGTCGCATAATCAAAAATAATCGCGGTATTCATCGTAATGCCCAGCCCTTCATTGACCTGCTTGACGAAACCGACGCCGAGTATCGAGTCTATGCCGTAATCCGAGAACGGCACGTCATTGTCGATGCTGCCTTCCGGTGCTTTCAAGGCCTGCACGAGGCTGCCCCGAATCTGCCGGCGCACTAAGTCTTTAATATTGACGCCAGCTGTAACCGGCGGGCGTGATGTCGCAACGCAAACCGGCGGCTGGTCTTGCGCAACGGCATGTATTTTCCGCCTGACCACGCCGTCGCTGACCGCGGCAATAATTTGCTGGCCCAAGCCGTGGGCGGCCTGGGCCGGAAACAGCACCGAGCCGAAGCCTTCTTCCTCGAGCACGTCGCGCCAGACTTCGGGATACAAGCCGGGACTGCCCGGCATGCGCAAAACCGGGTCCCGGTACAGCCACCATCCTTTCAGCAAGCCGAAACTCAGGTGCGAAAGCAGCGAGGTATCGCTGATCTCGTTCAGCAACATCAGGCCGTGCTGGTGCAGCGCCACTTTCGCATGCCGCAGGGTTTGCCGTATATCCTGCGTCGCATGCAAGACATTCGCGGCGATGACCAGGTCGTAAACGCCGGTCGCTATGCCTTGGTCGGCAGGCGGCTGTTCTATATTCCAGAGCCGGTAATCCAGGAACGGGTATTCGCCGCCATATTGCGTTTCGCCATGCTGCAAAAAGGCTTTGGAAATATCGGTATAGCCATATTCATCGATATGCGCCGCGAACGGGCGCAGATAACGCAATACCATCGCCGTCGTGCCGCCGGTGCCTGCGCCTATTTCGATAATCCTTATGCGCGCCGCCGGTTCAACGGCCAGACGCTGCCGGACGAAAGCGGCCGCCGATTCGGCAAGCACGGTGTTGAAATAATCGACCTGCGCACTGTTCTTGTAGATACCCGAGACTTTTTCCATAGCCGAACCGGGGAACAGCACATCGGTCGCCTGTACAGCTCCGCGCAGGATGTCCGGCAAACTAACTAGGCAATCATCGAGCAGGCGGACCAGCGCCTGCGTCTCGGGCTTATCCAGGTACAGCGCTTTCCCGGTTTGCCAGGCTTGCCACACGGCGGCTTTATCGGCAATGCCTCTGCCGGTCTCTGATACGCTAAACTCCGCGCCCTGCCGCTGCAGATAGCCGTATTCCGCCAACATCACCAGGCTCTGCCGCCACCAGCGCCGATACAGTTCCAAAACGCCGGCGTTATCAAACCATGCCGTGGCGGTGCCGGCAGCGCCGGCTTTAATGTCGGGGCTAAGCTCGCGCAACTGTACAAACAACAAGCGCGCCAGCCACTGCATCAAGCCGTTTCGCGCAGGGTCGCCGAGCAGCTCCGCGACGACCTCATCCCGCCCTTGTCCGGCTGCCGCAGGCGGCAGGTACGGCCCCGCCGGCGCAAACGATACCCGCTCATCGTCGCTCGCATTCATTAATTTCTTCACCGGCTCCGACGCGTTCATGCACAGCACTTGCGAGCAATACCCCCTGCGTAGCGCCGCAGTAAACCGTTCCAGGCACGCAAAACCCTGCTCGTCGCTCAATGCGTTGATCGCGTAATCCAGCGGCGTTTCTTCGAGCGAGGATTGCCAGAAACCCCAGTTGATCGTGCCCACCGGAACATTCGATTCATGCCGGACGGACTGGATAAAGCTGTCCGAAAACGTAATGCCCGCCGCATAAGCCGATAAACTGGACGCGCCGGAAAACGAGAAGGCCTGGCCCGATGAAAAATAACAGATGAAGTCCAGCGGCTCGGCGGCAAACACCTGGTAAAAATGGCAGCCGCCCAGGGTTTTTACATCGAGAATGCGCCGGAATTCGGCTTCCGTCGTTTGCGCGATCGAGTTTTCAAAATCGAAGACGATGCCGGAAAACATCGCGCCGTCGATTTTCGGGTAATGCCGCTTGATCGCGACCAGCGCCTGCTGCAACGATTCCAGATCGGTCGCGTCGGCCTGGATATACAACGGCGGCTTCCCGAAAGCCGCCATCGCCGCTATCTTGCCCTGCAGTTGCGGCGCATCGGCCGGGGTGCGGCCTATCCAGACGACGGAGGCCTGGTATTTCTGCAACAGGCAACGCGTGATGACGCGGCCCACCGAACCCGCACCGCCGAGTATCACATAAACGCCGCCGATTTTCAGCGCCGGTTCCTGCGCCATATCGGCCCAGTCCAGTTTCAAAAACGTCTGCCGGTAGCGCCGCCCGGCTTTTAATTTGACGACATCGCCCCTGTCCGTCGGCGCTTCGCCGATGATCTCGGCGACCAGTCCGGGCCGGTTTAAATCTTCGCGGCACAAATCGATGTTCCTGACCAGGAAACGGTGGTCGCTCTGCGCTATAGCATAGGCCAGGCCGGTTAGCCCTGCGCCGCAGGGATCCGTCGCCGTGCCGTCGAGACGGTAATTGTCGAGCGTGACGATATAGCAATCGACGAACGCATTTGCCGGGTTTTTGGCTTTAAGCGCTTTCAGCAGGCGCAATAACTGGATTTCATTGGCCTGCTGGCTGTGCAGCAGATTTTCATGACCGCTTTGATCGACGGCGATAAAATAAACGCAGTCGATAACCGGGTAAGCGGCCAGGCAATCGGCAAAGCCGTTGCCGTCGTCGATGCCGCAGTGCCAAAATCCGTCAGATGCTTGTGCCGTCGACGACGCGATCTGGATAAGCGCCATCGTATCCGGTGTATTCCTGCGGTATTCATCGCTAATCTTTTGCACAAACGCCATAGCCGGTTCGGCAAAAACCAGCACAACGCAGGCCTGCGTTTTTGCCGTCGGCTTATGTTCTGGCGCTTGCTGTTCCTCCCAGCGCGGCAGGTAACTGACACCGTCCCAATGCGTTTCGCCGGCGTCTGCAACGGTTTCCACAATGTTTTTTTGCGCAGGACCGGCATCAGGCGCCCAATAACGCTGCTTCGCAAACGGATAACCCGGCAAACCGTGCCTTAATCGCGCCGGCCGAACCGGATACAGGCAATGCCAGTCTATCGTATTACCGCTGACCCAAAGTTCGGCAAGCTTGACCAGCGATTTTTTGTTTGCGAGTTTCTCGATAAATTCCCTGCCCTCTTCGCTATCGGCTATCGCTCCTTTTACCTTGACTACGGTATCGGTGTAGCCGTCTTTAACGGCCGCCCCATCGGCAAAAGCCGCCAGTTTTGCCAGCGCATCATCGCGGCTAATCGCAAGCAGCGCCAGGCGGTGGTTCATCTCGTCGCGGCCCGTCTGCAAGCTGTACGCCAGGCTATCCAGTGCCACCGTTGCATGCCTGTCGAGATAGGCCGCAAGACTTAGCGCATAATCGCGCAACTGCTCGCCGGTTTTCGCCGACAGCACCAGCAGCACCGGCCCGGCAGGCGTTGTTTGCGCCGGGGCCGGTATGCCGCTGGGGTATTCCTCGATCACCAGATGCGCATTCGTGCCGCTGAAGCCGAACGAGCTGATCGCGGCGCGGCGTTTCCCGTTATCCGGCTCCGGCCAATCCGCTAAGCGGGTATTGATATAAAACGGCGTGCCGTCCAGCTCGATATGCTCGTTCAGCGTCTCGTAATTGATCGTCGGCGGCAGTTGCTTATGTTTCAACGCCAACAATAGCTTGATGACGCCGGCAACGCCTGCTGCCAGCAAGGGATGGCCGATATTGCTTTTCACCGAACCCAGCGCGCAATAATTTTGCTTGTCGGTAAAGGCCCGGAAGCTTTCCGTCAGCGCTTCTATCTCTATCGGGTCGCCGAGCTTGGTGCCGGTGCCGTGCGCTTCAATCAACTGGATGCCTTCCGGGTGGACGCCGTATTTACGGTAAATATCCTGCTCCAGCCGGGTCTGCGCCTTGGCGTTCGGCGCCGTAATGCCGTTGGACCTGCCGTCATGGTTGATGCCCCAGCCGCGGATCACGCCATAGACGTCATCGCCGTCCCTGATCGCATCGTCCAGGCGCTTGAGCATCACGACGCCCACGCCTTCGCTGGGTACGAAGCCGTTGGCGCGCTGGTCGAATGTAAAACAGCGCCCGTCGCGCGAGAACACATTGGCCGCCGTGCCCATCGCATAAAAGGCCGGGTCGAGTATCACGCTGACACCGCCGGCCAGCGCCAGGTCGCTGTTGCCGAGCAGCAGGCTGTCGCAGGCATTCGCGATCGCAACCAGCGACGACGAACAGGCGGTATCGATCGCGATGCTCGGCCCTTGCAGGTTCAATAAATAGGAGATCCGCGACGCCAGGAAAGAGGTTGCGCCACCCATCAGCATTTGCACACCGAGGTTTTTATCGGTTATCAGGCCTTCATAATTATTGCCGGCGCAGCCGACGAACACGCCGCATTGACTGCCGGATAATTGCGAAGGCACCAGGCCCGCATCCTCGATGCAATGCCAGCAGGCCTGCAAAAACAGCCGCTGCTGCGGGTCCATCAATTCAGCCTCGCGCGGCGAGATATTGAAGAAGAACGGGTCGAACTGGTCGATGTCGTCGAGCGCGCCCATCCATTTGCAATCGGTTTTGCCGGGCGTATTGCCGTCGGGGTCGTAATAATCGTCCAGCGCCCAGCGCTCGCGCGGAATTTCCGAGATGCAGTCGCGGCCTTGCGCGAGATTGTCCCAAAATTGCTCCAGGGTCTTGGCTTTCGGGAATTGCCCGGCCATGCCGATGATCGCAATCGCATCGGATTTTACCGGCGGCTGCGCTGGCTTATCGCCGGTTTCCGGCTTCGGCGTCTCATCGCAGGAATGGGGCGTTAAATCGCCGTCGGCTTCCGCCGAAGTCCGGGAGTCTATGCAGGCGGCAGGGACAGGTTCGGCCTTGCCGCGCGCCGACCCGCCGTTTTTTTCCGCCAATTTGAACACATGCGCGGCAAACTCGTTCAAGCTCGGATGGCTGTATATTTCCGTCGCCCTGACCGACAGGCCGTAATGCGTGTTGATGCGCGTCACCCACATCACGCCGCTGATCGAGTTCAGGCCCATGTCCCGGAACTGCATATCGTCATCGATCTGAGAGACGGCCATTTGCAATTCGTCGGCCAGGCTTTGCCGCAGCATGTCCAGTATCTCGTTCCGCATTGTTGGGCCTGCGGATTCATGCACGGGCGCAGGTTTCACCGCGATGATGCCGACATGCTCGATGCCCGCCCTATCGCTTCCCCTGAATTCAGGGAATATATCCGAACCTTCGAAACCGGCTTTTTCAACGTCAAACCCGGCCTTCACGCATTCGCGCCGGACTATATCGGGATCCAGCGGATTGACCGACAGCGGCCCGTTCCTCGCTTCCTCGGTAGCGACCGCGCTATGCACATCGGCGATATAGCCCGGCCAGGGGTCGCCGGCGGCCTTGCGGGCCTCGTAGTCCGGCGCCTGCACATTCCAATAACCGACATAAGGCGTATCGGCGACCAGGAATAACTTGCCGCCGGGCTTGAGCCAGCGAAGCATTTTTTGTAAAGAAATCTGCACCGCCTCCGGCGTCAAGAAGTGGAATATCCGGCTCGCATGTATCGCGGCGAAACGCCCGTCGTCGAAATCGACATCGGGCAATACGCCCCGCAACGTAGCGATGCGGTCTCTGGCGGTATCGGCGATGCGGCGTTCTAGTATATCCAGGTGCTGTTGCGCCATATCCACGGCCAGCACGGTAGCGCCCTGCTCCAAGGCGGCAATGCTCGCGATGCCGTAGGCGCAGCCTATATCAAGCACCTCGCCGCCGCAGGTCCCTGCATAATCCGCAAACGCCTGGGAATACGAAATCAACGTTTCGAGCATATAGCCGGTGCGGTTTAAGGTCGGGATCATGCCGCTGACCTGTTCGGGCATCGCCGATTTGAGATTGTCCAGCACGTCGTCGTCCCTGAGTACGGCGGTATCCGGTTTTTGCACGAAAGCCTGCGCGGGCGGCTTTTGCGTACCAACATCGAGGCTTAACAGGCTGATTCCGGTCGGCTTCGCCGTCGTATGATGCGGATTGCCCGCTTGCGGTATGTTTGACAGTACGACCTGCCTTTTTATAGCTCCCCCGCTCTGCGTTATACACAAATTTGTTCCAGAGTCGTCATACCGGCAGGGATGCCGGTATCCAGCGCCATGGACGGTAACTTTCTGGAACCTCATACGTTGTTTCGAGGCACGGGATGGCTGCGAGCTTTCACATCCCTGTGCCTGGATTCCGGCATCCCTGCCGGAATGACGAGCCAAGGGTGTCCCGCAGACACTTGTGTATAACGATGAGCGCAGAGCATGGGAACCATTAGATGCGGTCGGCGGCATATCGGGTTCTGGGCGGTATATATCTTCTTGCAGCCAATAGCGTTCCGTAGCGAAAGGATAGGTCGGCGCGCTGATGCGGGCAGGCTTAAGCGCCCCATAAAGCCTATTCCAGTCGAACGCCAGCCCGTTGACCCACTGCGCCGACAGCTCGTCGTACCGCCCTTCATTAATACAGCTATCGATCAGGCTATCAACATCGCCAAGCGTTTCGCGGACGGGCTTGGCCCGGCCACGGTAAATGCCTGTCATATCGGCTCGGCCTGATATGACAGCCTCCAGTTTTTGTTCCAGCTCGGCAAGACTCGCGGCCGTCACCGCCAGCCGTTCTTCCATCGCCTTGCGGCCTGTCTGCAAGGTGTAAGCCAGGTCGGCCAGGTCCAGTTCCGGCCCGGATTCACCGCCGCACAACAAGGCCGCCAGCGCATTAATCGAATCCTGCGCCAGAAACGCTGTTGCCGGACAGGCTATCCCGTAGTCCTGTTGCAATATTTCCAACAAGCGCATCCTGTGGATGTTCTCGAAACCGTAATCCAGCAAGTCCTGGTCGGGATCTAGCTCGGTTTCGTCAACCTGCAATAGCCCGGCCAGCAGCAAGCGAAGCTTTGCCGCCCAGTCTTCCGTAGCGCGCGCTTGCTTATCGGATCTAGGCGTCATTTTTCCCCGAACGACCTGTTTACTAACAAACTCCAGCAACTTACCGGCATAGGCCTTCAGGCGCTCTTCCGTCTTCGCGGACAGCACAATCACGGCCGTTTCTGGCGCAGCAACCGGATGATTGCCCGTTACCGGCTCAGACGGCAGGTATTCCTCGATAACGACATGCGCATTGACGCCGCCGAAGCCGAACGAACTGACGCCTGCGCGCCGGGGTATCGCTCGGCCCTGGCCGTCGTGCATAGCCGTCCATTCACGGTTCTCGTGCAGCAGGTAAAACGGGCTACCTTCCAACTGGATATACGGGTTGACCGTTTCACAATGCAGGTTCTTGACCAACGTTTTATGTTTGAGCTGCAACAGCACTTTAATCATGCCGGCGACGCCGGCCGCCATTTCCAGGTGGCCGATATTGGTTTTTACCGTGCCGACCGCACAATGCGGCTGGGCCGCGTCATCACTGCCGGCAGCTTGGTATAGCGATTGGAACGCCGTCTTCATCGCATTGATTTCTATCGGGTCGCCAAGCTCGGTGCCGGTGCCGTGCGCCTCGATATAGCCGACGGTTTTGGGATCGATGCCCGCCTTCGTATACGCCGTTTTCAGCAAGTCCGCCTGCGCTTTCGGGTTCGGCGCGGTCAGCGAATTGGCGCGGCCGCCGTGGTTCTGTGCGCTGGCGCGGATCACGCCGTAGATGCGGTCGCCCGCCTGTTCCGCCGCCGGCAGTTTCTTCAATACCAGCATGCCGACGCCTTCGCCGCGCACATAACCGTCGGCCTGCGCTGAAAAACTCTTGCAACGCCCGTCTTCGCACAACATGCCGGCTTTGTCGAAGCTGATATGCAGGTCGGGACTCAGTATCAGGTTAATGCCGCCGACTATCGCGATGTCGCAATCGCCGGCCTGCAACGCCAGCATGGCCTTGTGCACGGCGACCAGCGACGACGAGCACGCGGTTTCTATCGCTTCGCTGGGACCGTGCAGGTTCAGGAAATAGCTCATCCGGCTGGGACCTAAAGACGCCACCATGCCGGTCGAGCCGTAACTGTCGGCGGTATCCTGCCTGATTAAATCGACATAAGCGCTGTTGGCCGTGCCGATAAAAATCGCCGTATTCGTTCCCGACAGCTCGTCCGGCGAATAACCGGCATCTTCGATAGCCAGCCAAACATATTGCATCAACAGCCGTTGCTGAGGGTCCATCAGCCGGGCTTCGCGCGGTGAAATACCGAAAAACAGCGGGTCGAATTTATCGACATCGGCGATAAACCCGCCCCATTTGATATGGGTCTTGTGCGCTTCCTGTAACGGGTCGCCGTATAGCGCCCGCCAATCCCAACGGTCGGCGGGTATCTCGCTGATGCAGTCCCGGCCTTCGTTAAGATTTTGCCAGAACGCATCAAGGTCGTCGGCCATAGGGAAGCGCCCGCTCATGCCGATCACGGCGACCGCATTGGATTGTTCGTTTTTCGACGGCACAGAAACCGGCTCGTCATTTATCATTCCCACGCTCTGCGTACCCTCTGGGGCATAAATGGGAATGTAGCCTGAACCGCTCTGCGGTTCGGGACGCGGAGCGTCCCTGTTTGGGTTCCCACGCTCTGTACTCATCGTTATACACAAATTTGTTCCAGAGTCGTCATACCGGCAGGGATGCCGGTATCCAGCGCCACGGACGGTAACTTCCTGAAAGCTCACGCGTTGTTTCGACGCATCGGATGGCGGCAAGCTTTCACATCCTTGTGCCTGGGTTCCGGCATCCATGCCGGAATGACGATCCATTGGTGTACTGCGCTCATTTGTGCCTAACGACAAGCTCAGAGCGAGAGAACCATTACCGGAAGTTGTTGCAACCGCCTGCAGCGCAAATTTTTGCTCAAACGCCTGCCGCTGCTCGGCCAGCAAATAGCCGCCAAGCCCTGCAATCGTCGTATATTCAAAAAACACCGTCGGCGCTAGTTCCAGCTCATATTCGCGGTTTAAGCGGTTGGAAAACTCCGTCAACGTGATCGAATCAAAACCGTATTGGTTGAATTCGGTATCGCTGTCGAGATCGTCCGGTTTGACTTTTAACAGCATCGACACCGTTTCCAGCAAGACCTGCTCGATCTTGCCGTACAGGCTTTCGTCGTCGATCATTTCTGCACCCGGTGAATACAGTTCCTGCCTGGCCGGCGGCGACAAATGCCGCGCCATGACGCCGGCATCGCCTGCCATCACCAGCACCTGCGGCAATCCCGACGCCAGCGCCCGGTACAGCGCATCGACGCCCGTTTCCGTGTGCATCGCAACCATGCCGGTATTGGCCCGCATCATCGCTTCGGCGGCGGCATCTACGCGCATGCCGCCCTGTTGCCAGAGCGGCCAATTGATCGCGAGCGTATGGCCGTGACGCTGGTTCAAACCGACCCGCTCGTTGCGGTAATGCGCATAGGCATCGAGAAAGCCGTTCGCGGCGGCATAATCCGCTTGCCCCCTATTGCCCAACGCGCCGGCCAATGATGAAAACAGCACGAAAAAATCCAGTGGCAGGTGCTGCGTGGCGGCATCCAGGTTTACGGTGCCCGCTACTTTAGCGGCCAACACATCGGCGAACTCTTCGGCGGATTTTTTGATGATGAAATTATCGCTGATGATGCCGGCGCTATGAATCACGCCGTTCAAGCGGCCGTAGTCGGCAATAATATGCCGGACCAGGTCGCTTACAGCGCCGGCGTCGCAGATGTCAACGCGGCGGTATTGCACGGCGGCGCCCAGCGCTTGTATCGCATTGAGTTCCGCCTGTTTTTCATCGCTTATTGCGAACGCCCGACCAGCACCAGCGTGACACCCTGCGCCTTGCCGGCAATCTCTTTGGCAAAAATCAAGCCCAGGCCGCCGACGCCGCCGGTAATTAAATACACGCCGCGCTCCCGCCACGGCAGGCCGTCCGTCTTGCCGGTCGCCGGCAGCTCTTGCCAGGCCAGGGTTTGGCGTTGGCGCTGGCTGTACCTGATAAGCGCATCATCGGGATAGGCGCGGTTTTGACTGATTTTATCCAGCAAGCCTTCGAAGCTTTCTTTACGGTCGACGACGATGACTTGTCCTGCTATTTTCGGGTGCTCCAGGTGCAGCGTTTTGAACAGGCCGGACAAGCCGCTCATCAGCACGGCATCGCCATCGTCGGCAACCAGCCATTGCACCAGCACGCGGCCTTTGGTTTTATCGGCAATTATCCGCTTGAGCTGTGCGAAGAGTCGCAAGGCGACGGACTGGTAGCGTTTCTCCGGTGTCGATTCGGTATCGTCCAGCGGCATAAAAACGGCTTGCGGCAGACGCGCCGCCAGCGCTACGGCGGACACCTGCGCCAGTCCGTACAGCAAGACCAGGTGATGCCCATAATCACCCACAGTGTCTGTAATCGCAACGGCGTTATCCCGCCAGACCGGCTGCATCAGCATTGCAACAGGTTCAGGCGCGCCGGTACCGCCATCGAGCGCACGCGATGAAAACCCGCGCAACGCTACCGAGACCCGGCCCTCGTCATCGCACAGGTCTATATCGAGCTTCTGGATTTGAACTTCCGGCCTGTTGCCGTCGGAATAACGTATCCAGGCCCACGGGTTTGCCGGGCATGCACCGCTAACGAGCAGCTCTTCGAGCGCAAACGGCACGTAGGGTTTCAATGCGGTGTTAGCTACCGCACCGTCCCGCCATAATTCGGCATCGTCACCGAGCATCAGGCCGACTGAGGCCTGCAACGCCGAATCCATAACGCCGGGATGCAATACCAAGCTTTTTTGCGCATCCAAAAGCCCGGCAGGCAGCGACAGTTTCGCGAGCACCTGGTCATCACCGATATAAAGCGTTTCAATGCCCCGGTGTCCGGGACCGTAATCCAGGCCTATCGAGCTGAACAATGAATAGCATTGTTCGCCGTCGATACGGCGGCGATTCGTCGCCGCCTTGATCGCAACCAAGTCCACGCTGGCGCCGTCAACAGGGCCGAAGCCGGCCATGCCCTGGCAATGCACGAGCTGCCCGGCATCATCGCTGTGGATTTCAAAACCCACCTGTCCCCGGTGCTCGTCATGCAGTGCGATATGCACGGTTTTCGCCGCTTCGTCGACGACAAGCGGCCGCATCCAGACGATATTTTTCAGGCGTACATTTTTCGTATCCGTACCGTTACCCGCCCAATCCACGGCGGCGGCCCTCGCCATTTCAAGATAGGCGACGCCGGGCAGTGTTTTTTGCCCATGCACGCGGTGATCGGCGAGAAAGAATTCCCGGCCGGTCAATACCGAGCTGTAGCGTTGCAACCCGGCGGAAGCGGAGGTATTTTGCTGCAACAACGGATGCGCCGTCGCTACGACAGTCGCATGCCGCGCTGCCGCCGCTTGACCATCCCGCCCAGGAACCCAGTAGCGCTCTTTCGCAAAAGGATAGGCCGGCAAGTGCATACGCCGCGGTTTTGCATCGCGGTACAACGCGCGCCAATCTACCGCCAGGCCTTTGACCCAGACATCCAGCAGTTTGGAATATTTGCGCTTGTTGATCCAGCTATCGATCATCACCGCCGTATCTTCGTCGGCGGCCAGCGCCGCCCATGCGTCCTGGTTGCGCTTGAACTGCCCGCGGTAAATGCCTGTATCGGCAGCCGCGCGATTGTCGACAAATGCATCGAGTTTTTCTTTCAATTCGCCGACAGACGCGGCGATGAATCCCACGCGTTCGTCCATCGCAACCCGTCCCAATTGCAGCGTATACGCAATAGCCTGCAAATCTTCGGTGCTTTCCAGGCCGTGCCGCTCGAGATAACGGTAAAGGTTTGCCGCCAGCGCCTTCAGACGCTCTTCCTTTTTCGCCGACAATACAATCAGGCAGGGCGTTACAGACAATGCTGCTGAATTAAGCATAAGCCCGTCGTTCCGGCATGGATTGCCGGAACCCAGAGGCCAGGGATGGCAACTTACAAGCACATCCATGTGCTCTGGATACCGGCAATCCATGCCGGTATGACGGCTTAAATCAACCGCATTGGGCGTTATAGACCTGTTACCGTCTTGCCCAGCCTGCGGCTCCCGGTATTCTTCGAGAATGATATGCGCATTCGACCCGCCTATGCCGAAACCGCTGATGCCGGCCCTGCGCGGCAGCGGGTTTTGGTATTCATCGACTATCGGCGTCCAGTCGCAGCTATCCTTGACCAGGTAAAAAGGGCTGCCCTCGAGCTGTAAATAAGGATTGGCTTCCCGCAGATGCGGATTGCCGGGGATTTTGCCGTGCTTCATCATCAGCAGGATCTTGATGATGCCGGCGATACCGGAAGCCGCCTCCAGATGGCCGATATTCGTTTTAACGGTGCCTAGTCCGCAATGCGGCTGCGATGGCTGCGGCTTGCCCTGAAGTCCGTACAAGGCCTCGAAAGCGCCTTTGAGACCGTCGACTTCAATCGGGTCGCCTAGCGGCGTTCCGGTGCCGTGCGCTTCGATATAGCCCAGCGACGCCGGATCGATGCCGGCATTGCGGTAAGCCGCGATTAATAATTCCTGCTGCGCGGCGGGGTTCGGCGCAGTCGGCGAGGTCGCCCTGCCGCCGTGGTTTTCGGCATTGCCGCGTATCAGCCCGTAAATCGCATCGCCGTCCGCGAGCGCCTTATGTAGCGGTTTCAGCAAGATAGCGCCGACGCCTTCGCCC
>Ga0172380_10002611_pt1 | contig 27152 bp, 27 predicted proteins | sample Leawe162metaG_FD_119747 | JGI IMG/M metagenome (GOLD analysis project Ga0172380, IMG submission 119747) | Leachate microbial communities from a municipal landfill in Southern Ontario, Canada - Leachate well 162 metaG | ecosystem: Engineered > Solid waste > Landfill > Unclassified | place... | reverse complement strand
GTGGAGTGTTGTAACATACAAATAATCACCGTCCTCAGAAATAAATAAATCTGAAGACTGCTGTGGGAGGGCCGTGCTTCCTACGAGCGTAATATTTGCAGGATTAGATATATCATACACTCGCAACTGAGGAGTTCCCGTCCCACTACCAACTAAATATGCGTAATCACCTGAAACTTGAACACGCAAACCACTCTCAGGATACGGACTCGCAAGTGCTCCATTAAAAAGATTAAGAACGGACCAATCCCCTGCTGTAGAAAGAGAACGGCGCCAGTTTGTAAAATGAGTTACAAGACTTGTGAGACCCATACGAGACGCTGTTTGTTGCCATGAGACATTTGTAGTAACAAGACTTCTGTTCACTGAAGCATCCAGACTTTCGATTTGTACTTCACGAGTAAAGGGACCTGTCGTATCAGACGACCCTGAAAAACTCCATTGACCACCCGCAGTCGAGAGTCCACTCCCCGATGTGTATGAAAGGTTTGCCCAGTCTGAATCACGAAGATTACGAAGGGCTGATAATCCTTCATCAGCAAGAAGTGTTCCTCGAGTAAGAGCTCCTCCAACAGCAGTCGTTTCCTGTCCGTAGATTAGTACCCCAGAAAGTCCCATTACTACGAGCAAGAAAATTGCGCTTGAGAGCACAACCTCAACAAGAGACAATCCTGTAGAAAGTCCTCCGGCACATCTTTTTTTTCTTTTAAGAAAATAGTGTAGAAATGTATGTTTCATATATTAATTTGGCGCAATCACAAGAAGTTCATATGCATCAACTCGTGTTGCAATAAAAATTCGGTCAGATATTGAAGAATACGCAACTCCACGCATATTTATATATGCGGGAATATCATAAAACGAAGCCAGAACTGGACTCGCAGGATTTGTAATATCAAGAACAAGGAAATCCCATCCGCCATCAGTGAGCATAAATGCATACGTCTTACTATTTGTCCCGTGTGCACTCTCAAGTGTAATATCAAAAATTTCAGACCCGGTAGTATTAAATGTACCTAGAATAGTCGGAGAAAGTGGGTTCGCAATATTTAGGATACGAAAAAGACCTCCATTAGAAATAAGGAGTCGAGTGCCATCAAGAGCAAGCGTCGCAGAATCTTCGCTACCAGCAAAATCAAGAGAAGTTACCTGAACTGGACTTCCAGGATTGGAAATATCAATCACTCGCAGTTCATTAGTATTAGATGCTGAGGCAATAAAAGCGTAATTGCCTAAAATAACAACTTCATACAAACTACCCGCAAAAAATGCTGAACCAACAAGTGCTGGAGATGCTGGATTTGAAATATCAATTATCAAAAAATCATCAGCCCCACTACTCTGCTCGCGCACAAGGTACGCATAGGATCCAGACACATATATACCATTAGAATTATCATACGAAGGAGCATCGTATGTCCCTACGAGATACGGTGATGCGGGATTTCCCACAGAAACAATTTGCAACTCCGATGTGTTATTTGAGGATGCAATATATGCATACGCCCCTAAAACAAAAATATTTACAGGATTTGCATTGAGCGCAAGAGACCCTGTAAGTGTCGGATTGGCTGGATTTGAAACATTATAAATCAACAACTTAGGAGATGCCCCTGTTGTTACGAGATAACTATAATTCCCTACTACCTGAACCTTTTCTCCGTCATCATTACTTGGAGCATCAACCAATGCATGTCCATTGAGTATATTCCAATTACCAGACGACAGAGAGAGATTAGGAAAAATAATCCCCTTTTCATTTATGGAAATAGTTCTCACGTCGCCATTGACTGAACTAATCGTCAGTGTGCCAATTGTTTGTGGTTCACCAGTAAGAAGATCAAACACAACTTCAGTAAGACCTGACGCGGATATTGTTGATGGCACAGATGTTTCTTCGTCATAGTCAGTATCACGCGAAGCATAACTTGCTCCTTTAAAAAGAGTGATTTTCCCTGATCCAATATATACACCCCACGAAGAATCACCGTGCATTGCTTGTGATTGCGTTTGTGCATATCTTAGAACCTGAGATACAGTCCCTGTCGCAATATCAAGATCATTGCGTACCATAAATGACTGATATATAGGCACAGAAAAACCAGCAATAATACCGATAATTGCAAGTGAGAGTAGAATTTCGATAAGCGTAAAACCTTTGTTGTATGACATAACAAATTCTTACGCACCGCCATTACTATTAATACCACCGATCAAGCTATAGATTGGCAAGACGACCGCAATCGCTACAAACACCACACCGAGCCACACGATAACAAGGAGGACTGGTTCGAGAATGACCGTCAAATCTTTTGCTGTTGTTTCTGTTTTGTCTTCAAAATTTTTCCCAATTTTTAAAAGTGTTTCCGAGAGATGCCCTGATTGTTCTCCTGAAATAATTAACTGTTGAATCGCTGGTGGAATAAGTGAACTTGACCGCGGATAGAGCGCAAATGTTTTCTTAAATGAATTACCTTCTGATATCCCCTTGCGAAGCAACCGATATAATCGCTTGTGTCGGTTAAATGAAGCAGAGAAGACAAGAGAATCAAGGGCTTCGGTCGGAGAAAGTCCTGCTGAGAGCAACGTCCCCAATAGATACCCAAAACGCGCAAGCTCCGTCTCGCGTAATAATTTATTTATTCCAGGAAGCACAAAGAGAATAGATTCTCCGAGGTGTTTTGTGGCAGGAAAGAAAAAAGTAAAATAAATACCCGCAATAATAGATATAACAAAAAGAGGTACCGCGATTATTCCGTACGCTTGGAGGAAACTACCAATCCCCATCAATATCTTTGTGATGAGTGGAAGAGTGACTTTGAGTTGTGACGCAATGAGTGAAATCTTTGGGAGAATAAACCACGCGATACCAATTCCTACGATAAATGTGAGCGTAAAAACGAACGCAGGATACATAGCCGCAGAATGCAATTTCGAAGAAAATGTTCGCTCTTTTTGATCTTCAATCGCAAGGATTTTCAAATTCTCCACGAGGCGACCAGACTTTTCTCCAATACGAATAAGTGAAATCGCATGTGGTGAAAAAATTTCAGCATTCTCGAGTGTTGTCGACAAAGAAATTCCCGACTGCACATCGGAAATCATTTCTTCGACAATACGTCTGAGTCCGGGTGAGCGAATTTCTGATTTAATGGCATTAAATGCCTCAATCACTGGCATTCCCGATCCGAGAAGTAAACTCAAATTCTCAAAAAGATATTCACGTTCCTTAGGAGAACCGCGTCGTGTTAAATATTCAAAAAATGTTCTTTGTTTTTTTCTAGGTACGTTCATTTTTCTATTTTAGGTGGCTCAGATACACGAAGTAATTCATGAATACTTGTTGTTCCATTTTTTACTTTTTCAACGCCATCTTCAAAAAGAGATTCCACCCCTTGTGTGCGTGCCATTTTCCAAATTTCCTGACTTGATGGATTTTTAAGCACAAATGCTTTTAGTTCTGTAGTCATTGGGATAATTTCAAAAATCGCAATACGCCCTTTGTAACCACTATCGCCACAGGCATCACACCCCTTGCCTTCATAGAGCGTTACTTCTTTCGGGAAGAATTTTTCAACACCAGGATAGATTTTCTTGAGCGATGCACTTGTCATCACAACACTATGTTTACATTTAAGACAAATTTTTCGAACAAGACGCTGAGCGATAACAAGCTCGAGAGTTGATGAGAGGAGGAACGGTTCAATATTCATATCAAGCAAACGAGGAATAGCTGTCGCTGAGTCATTCGCGTGAAATGTCGAGAAGAGCAAGTGCCCTGTAAGCGCCGCATTCACAGCAATTTCAGCTGTCTCTTCATCACGAATTTCTCCCACGAGAATAATGTCTGGGTCCTGACGAGCGATAGAACGCAATCCCTTGGCAAAGGTAAGATTCGTCTCGCTATTTACTTGAATCTGATTGACCCCGCGCATCTTGTATTCGACAGGGTCTTCGATTGTTGTGATATTTATATCGGGACTATTAAGCGTCTTCAGAAGAGCGTAGAGAGTCGTCGTTTTACCAGAACCAGTTGGCCCCACGACAACAACCATTCCGAACGGTTTACGGGCCGCCGCTTCGAGAAGTTCTTGATGTTGAGAAGAGAGGCCGAGTTCCTTGAGGAGTAATTCTTCCACGTACGCATTCAACACACGAAGTACAATTTTCTCCCCACCAACTGTCGGGATGATAGAAACACGGAGATCAATAGTAACATCAGCATCTTCAAGTCGGAATTGCATTGAGCCATCTTGTGCTGCGAAATGTTGGTCGAGGCGAATCCCACTTTGAATTTTGATAAGGTTCAAAACATTTTCGTATTGTTCGCGAGGAAGTGCCCCCATATCACGAAGAACACTGTCGACACGGAAACGAATCAAAAAGGTGTCTGCTCGTGGTTCAAGGTGGACATCAGATGCATTAAAAGTAAGCGCGTCAGCAAAGATGGCCTTTAGGATTTCAGGAGCAACTTTTGTCCCTGCTTTGATGATTAGCTCAAGGCGGGATTCGAGAGTCTTTTGGTAATGATTGAAACTTGTATCGATATCTTCTGAAATAGAAAAATAAACCTGTATTTCTCTGTCTGGAAAAAGTTCAGCGAGGGTTTTATCTAATTTTGCTTGACGAGGGTTATCAGTCGCAATACCAACACTCTCATCAGAGTACGACGCGACAACGATACGGAATTTTTTCGCAACCTCTTCTGGAATAACCAACACTTGATCGCGAGAGGGAGCGTTTTTTTCAAGATCAAAATATGGAACGCCGATAGATTCAGCAATAGCCTGAGCAATAATATCTTTTGTAATATATTCTTCTTCTAAAAGAACATGAACAAAATCAACGTGACGTTTTGTCGCGAGAGCTTCTGCTTTTTCAGCATCTTCTGCACTGATGTAATTACCATCGAGCAGAATTTGCTTTATGCTGTCATCATTAAAATCCATAGATGATGTAATATGTTATTGTACGTAATAATGTACTAAAGGAACTTTTTAATAAAACCCACAATTTCCACAAGGGGCGTATTTGATTTTATGAAAAAATCTTTCGCACCAAGTTCTTTTGCTCGTTTTTCGTCTTCTTCTTGACTGAGATTTGAAAGCATCACAACGGGAGTTTTGTTACCCTTCTTCTTAAGTGTCTCAAGAACGGTAAATCCATCCATGGTTGGCATGATCACATCAAGAAGAATGAGGTCTACGGGATTTTTTGCAAGATAGGCAAGCCCCTCAGCCCCATTATTTGCAACAGCGGCTTCATACCCCGAATGAGAGAGCTTCAACTCAAGCGCCCGCGCAATAGGTTTTTCATCTTCGATGATGAGAATTTTTTTCTTGTCTGACATACCTGTTAGTTTAGTATATCACCACCACTTTATAATTCATAGTGAATTATCTGTGTATAGTGAGTCTATTTCTGCATAAGACGCATGACTGGTTCGAGAATCTCACGATGTTTTATGATATCTGATTGGTATTTTTTCATAACAAGCATCGACGCATACACTTCTGGAGTTCCAGCCTTCTTCTTTTCCTCAATTTCTTTTTGAATTTTCTCAAAAAGTGTCTTAACTTCCTTGTTTGATTCAAGAGCCTTGAGACTTTCGGCAATTTCTGGATTATTAGACAACTGTTCAGCGATTATTTCTGCCTGATCATCAGAAACACCTCGCATCTGAAGCACCTTTTTTGTAATAAATGATTTGAATGACATCGGATTATATATAGTATTAGGTATAAAGTTTTTTAAAACCAGTATGGATACTATAGCAAAAAGTCGCCTAATATGCGAGTATAAAAATTATGAAGGAACACCCACAGGTTATTGTAATTCTCGGACAAACTGCCACTGGTAAGAGTGATTTCGCGGTGCAGATTGCCAAAGAAGTACATGGTGAAATCATTTCGGCGGATTCACGTCAGGTCTATATAGGTATGGATTTAGGTACAGGTAAAATCACCAAGAAAGAAATGCGAGGTGTTCCCCACCATCTCCTTGATATTGTAAAACCAACGAAAGTATTTTCTGCTAACGATTTCAAAAAACATGCCGAGAAAAAAATCAAAGAAATTATAAAGCGTGGGAATATACCTATTGTATGTGGAGGTACAGGATTCTATATTGATACAATCCTCGGAAGTGCTACCTTCCCCGAGGTTCCACCAAACAAAATTCTCCGTGCAGAACTTATGAAAAAGACAGCGAGTGAATTGTTTGTGCTGTTACAGAAACTTGATCCTGTACGTGCGCAAACTATCGATGCGAAAAATCCCGTTCGCCTTATTCGTGCGATTGAAATAGCAAAAGCCCTCGGTTCTGTGCCTGTGGCACAGAACCGAGGGCACGAGTATGAAGTATTGAAAATTGGTCTCACGCTTCCCGATCAAATCCTTAAAGAAAAAATCTATGCTCGACTTCTTTCTCGTATCAAGAAAGGTATGCTTCGAGAAATACAAAAATTGCATGACAATGGTGTCACATGGAAACGAATGAGTGACCTTGGGCTTGAATATCGCTACGGCGCACTCTATCTCCAAAAGAAAATCAGTAAAGATGAAATGATTACGAAATTAAATACCGAAATCTGGCACTATGCCAAACGACAAAAAACGTGGTTCAAGCGTGATAAAGATATTATGTGGATTGACCCACGCGAAATTCACGAGAAAGCGAAGGTATTGAAGAGGGTTAAAGAGTTTATAAAATAAAAAGTACGCATAACCGCGTACTTTTTATTTTATATTTAGTATTAAGTTAATTTGTAAACTTAATAGAATAAGCTAACGCTTTAAAATCAGGGAGATAAGAAGCATAGTTATCAATTATCACTCTCACAGCAGGCCCTGCCCAATTAATGAAAAAATTTGATTCTTCCTGAAAAAGGACTTTAACGAAATACCCATTATTAGAGATTGTGTAGCTGTGATTTATATATGGAGCATAATTATAAGGATCTGGATACTTATTTTCCATAGGTGTACGAGAATACTGATAACAAGCAGGATAACCATTTATTGTAAGCTTTTGAGCAGATGAACCAAGTTTAATTATTTTATCACAATAATCAGTTGCAGTTATGTCATTATAATAATCACCTTGTGGTGATTTATAGGCCAAAATAGTCATATCAGCGGGTTGAATATTTGTTAACATACCTTCTTTTTCTGATCTATTTGAGGAATGAATTGGATACGTAAAACTAATAAACTCAGATTGCTCTGGCATATCACCTGCACCAGAATGACCATAATCTGGATCATGCTTTACTAATTTTGATATGGAAGTATTATAACTAATCTGTGCTGGAATAGTTTTAAGAGTAATCACCTCAGAAGATAAATAATTTGTCTTAGGTACAATAGAATCAATTAAAAATGTTTTTTGTTGAGAAATATCTAATTCTTTCTCTTGTATCGTTACCATTTCAGGAAGTTTTGTTTCTGTGTAAAAAAATTTTTTAACTATAACACCTATGACCAGAGCAAAAACAATACCGATCAGAATGCCCAAAAATAACTTTTTCATAATCTAATAATTTTTATATTAATATCAAAATTATAATACTATCTTATTAAATTAGCTAATAAATTAGGCGTGATTTGTTAGCCCTAAACAACGTAGAATCGCAATCGCATTTTTATGTATTTTTTCTCCCTGACTTGCTCCTGTACATTCTTCAATCACATATGTGTAAAAACCAAGGTCAAATGCTTCTTGGGCCGTTGCAAAAACACAATCGTTTGTATCAAAGCCAACAACATGAACTTCTTCTATTTTATTTTTCTGTAACACAGAAAAAAGATTCACATTTCCCTTAAACGCAGATCTTGTTTCTTTTATTATTTTTATAACATTCTTGCCTTTTAATAAATCTAAAACTTCTGGAACTGTCGGCTCATATGGAAAAGTCCAATTTGTCTGCTTATCCCAAAGAGATCCTTTCTCAGCATGAAAAGTTACTTCAACGTACAAATCGTATTTTTGTTTTGATATAAGGTTCTTTATATTTTTTAAAAATGACTTGTCCCACCGTTTAATAAAACCGTTTTGTATGTCAACGAGAATAAGAGCTTTCTTTTTATTTGATTTAGGAATTTTGATATTCATATAAGCAGTATATCAAAATTCGTTTGCAGGCAGTAACGAGGTAAATTAAAAAAACAAAGAATCCCTAGACATAGATTGAATAATATGATTATATATAGGAAATCTTCTTTAATAAACTTTAAAATGAAAAAATCAAAAGTAACACTATGCCCTTTGTATGGCGACATCTCTATTGATTGGAAAAATAATCTTCTGCTAGAGAAATCTATGCTTAACTGGCCTATTTTTTATGACGATAAAGATAGGGGCCAAATAAGTAGAAAAGAAGAGCGATCCTATCAGAATGCCTTAAAAGCTCTTTCCCAAATTCCTAATTTCAATTTTTTTGTTGGATTAGAAGCTGATATGAAAAAGAAACGTTTGGTTTTTTGGAACTACAAATTCAATGTACATATCTACATTGAAAACAAAAAAGTATTAGAACTTCCTATTACAGGACATGGACTTGGGGCTGGAGTAATGCATCATTTTAATGGCATGCATGACTATGTAGAAAAATACACTCCTGGGGAATCCCCTGTTCTTGATTGGACCACTAATCAGTGGATAAAATATTTTTCAGATAAAATACGTCAGTATTGTGATTCTTGCTCCAAGCAAATGCGGGATTTAGAGGAACAGATAATTGACTTAAATAAATCCCGAATTAATACACTTAGGCGTCTTGAAGTTTAATAAGTATCTAAATGTTAAAAAGAGGAAGCTTCGGCTTCCTCTTTTTAGGCTAGATAAAAAAGTTAAGGAACTTTTGGAATAGGATTATTTTAATTCCTGAATCACAAAAGGGACCGCTCCCCCTTTCTTCCCTATTCGTAAAGTTGCAAATTTTCGCTTAAGCGAATACCCGAGCCAGCGATCATCAACCACAAAAGATGAATCTCCTGAGTGACGAAACAGTAGCGAACTCCCAAGAAAGTTAATAAAATTTTCTTCTGTTGTAATATACTTACCTAAAAAGTGATACGAATTATTTGTCTGTATAATATAACCCTTTAAACTATATTCAACGTCACCACTTGTATCAAAAATAGTAAGTCGTTCAACTATACGTTTCAAATTTTCTTCAGATTGTTCAATTTTGTAATCTAAAACAGGAAGATATTTCATTCCTCTATTGGTCATAACAGTATTGACCAAACCAACAGACCACCCATCATTTTCAAAAGTATTGATAATGGATTCGATTTTATTTAATAAAGAAACTTTGACCCATTGATAGTCAGCACCATCTACTGGATCATGAATAGACCCAATTGTATGTTTGTAAATCCGCAACAAAAAATGAGTAATTGATGGATTTATTTCTGCGATTTCTTCTAAGACTTGATGGGTATTTTTCATGGAAAATACTGTAGTTTATTATTAAAAAATTATTCCTTGCCACCTAGCCTGAATCCGGTATAAGCTAAGTAGAAACTAATAATTATTTCGACCCAACTAAGCCATAATGGATACGTTATCCCCATTATCACTATTTGGAATTGAGTAAATATTTTAAAAATGTGCACAACGCCTACAATCAAAAAGACAACAGATACTATATAAAAATAAGTTTTCTTTTTCACTGCGGGCGATGGAGGAATCGAACCCCCACCAAAGGTTTTGGAGACCTTCGTTCTACCACTAAACTAATCGCCCTTGCGTGGTGAGTATACTACACAACACCAGAATTGTAAAAAGTAAATAATTGACAAAAGCTATTTAATTTGTTTTAATAAGGAAAAATCATCCCCTATATGAAAAAGAACAACAAAGGACAATTGCTCTTCGGAGCAATTCTTGTAATTTTAATTACGTTCAACGTACTAGTATTTCGACAATACGAAAACGTCCAATTGAGAGGATTTATCATTCTCAACTATGGAACAGCTCTACTTTTTGGTTTAGTGTTGGCAACACGTCTAAACTATTGGGTACTGTGTATCATTACATGTCTTTTGATGTGCAGTATTCCACTCATGGAGGCGCTCGTTTTCTTGCCTAACTTACACAAGACAGATACAAGGACAGCATTAGTACTCTATGGAAATGAAGGTATCTTTACCACCAGTGGTACTATGACAATCACGCTCTTTGGTTTTATTATTCCCTTAATACTAGTAGGAATTAAAGGAACAACCACAATCAGCCATTGCATGCGCAAAACATCGTGAGACACATAATAGAAAAGTAGCCGGACGCGAGGATTATCATCCTCGCGTTTTTCGTTATAAATCAAAAAGCACCCAATTGGGTGCTTTTTGATTATCCTGTCATTTTTGCTTCTTTGTGCTTTGTATTTTTAACACACTCCTTGCAAAACTTCTTAAGCTCGATCTTTTTAGTGACGAGTTTCTTGTTCTTACTAGTATAATAGTTAGCGTTTTTACAAACACTACATTTTAATCGCAAAAGTCGGTCTTGTGACATAGTGGGTATACGATACTATAAAAAGCTTTAAAAAGCAACTATTTGATAATTCTTGGCAAAAGTGGGCTAATTCGCGTAACAATTTCATAGTTAATTGTCGTTTTTAAGGCCAATTCCTCTGCCCTGATTTCATCTTTGCCCTGCCAGCCAAGTATTACTACTTCATCCTCAGGTTGCACATCTTTTATCTTCGAGACATCAACGACAAACATATTCATCGCCACGCGTCCGAGTATCGGTGCACGCATGCCCCCAATTAATACCTCGCCTCTATTTGAAAGCGTACGCGAAAGACCATTTGAATAGCCCTGTGGAATCACGGCAATTGTTGTCGGTTTTTTTGTAATATACGTGAGACCATACCCAATAGAATGTCCCTTCGGAAGTGTTTTCACTTGAGCAATATGCGTCACCCAGCGAATGACTGGTTTCAATGTAATCTTACCGTGATATTTTTTCTGTAATGCTTCTGACGGCCACAAACCATAGAGACCAAGTCCGACACGCACGATATGATTAAATCCATTCCCCTTTTCATACGCAAGTACACCTGACGTTGCTGAGATATGAGTATATAAGTTTTTGTATCCATACACACGCAATATCGCACATGCTTTTGTGTACGTATCTATTTGTTTCTGCGCATGAGAAAAATCAGTCGTATCTTCGATGTTTGCAAAATGAGAATACACACCATCAATTAAAAGATTTTTCATTTTTTGAAATTCTGGCAATACTTTTTCTAAGTCACTCGGAAGGAATCCTTCACGTCCTAAATGTGAATCAACTGCAACATGTACTTTTTGTTTTTTGCCAAGTGTACGCGCTATTTCATTGATAAGAAGCGCATGATGGAAATCAAACACGCTGAGAATACAGCCGAGCTTCATCGCACGTACTAAATCATTCTTCCCTACGTAACCCAAGAGTAAAATTGGCTTCTTTGTAACCTTTCGTAATCCTTCTAATTCTTCAACACTATTTATTTGAAAATAATTTACATAAGGGGCAAGAATTTTCGCCACTTCTTTGTCACCATGACCATAAGCATTGGCCTTGATAACACCGGCAATCTTTGTTCCCTTTTTCACAAGCGCCCGAAACTGCTTCACATTGTGAATGAGATTGGCTTTTGAAAGCTCTATATATGAAAGGGGTACATTTTTTTGCATACGAGTTATTCTAGCATTTTTGTCTATTTTTGCTATACTGGCGTGGTATTTGCCGGAGTGGGATAAAAACAAACTGCTTTGTTTTTATCCGGAGCGTAGCGACGTGGACCGCCACTCCGGCAATACAAAAAGAGAAATACGAAGTATATTTCTCATATTGCCGGAGTGGCGGAATTGGTATACGCGCGCGACTCAAAATCGCGTCTCGCAAGGGATGGGAGTTCAAGTCTCCCCTCCGGCACAAATAAATAAACTTTGTTTCCTTCCCCCTGCTTACAATTCTCGCATATGCGAGAATTGTAAGCAGGGGGATTTCAGTATCTATGTAATAAACTCTGGTTCTTGCTCGAGTGTAATTCCAAATTTCTCAAAAATTGTTTTTGTTATTTCATCTCGAACACGCTCAATATCTGCCCGTGTTGCCTGACCGTTATTTACCAGCACAAGAGCATTGTTGGCATACGTAGAAATCACCCCGAAATCTTTTCCTTTCAGTCCGGCATTTTCGATTAGCCAACCAGCTGGAATTTTTACAAGATTATTCCCCACATCAAATGAAGGCATCGTTGGGTATATATTTTTTAATTCGCCAGCAACACACTTCTCGACAATTGGATTCTCAAAGAATGAACCGACGTTCGGTATCTCCTTTGGGTCTGGTAATTTTATTCTACGAATAGAAATAATCGCACCGCGAATTTGTGCGAGCGTCGGGTCAGCAATCCCCTGTTCCGCAAAAAATGCTTTAACACCTTTATAATTAGGAATTGATGGCGCCTTTTTTGAAAGTCGAAGAATAATAGAAGTGATAACATATTTTCCCTTTTCTTCGTTTTTGAAAATACTATTTCTGTACGCGAATTTACACTCTCTATTCGAAAGCGTTTTAAAAGAAAAATCATGTGTATCAAAAACACGAACAAACAAAAGCGTATCTTTGATTTCCTGACCATACGCGCCGATATTCTGCACAGGTGTCGCGCCTGTCGTTCCTGGAATAGCTGACATCGCTTCAACACCCGAGAGCCCCATCGCGCAAGCGCGCGCCACAACACTATCCCAATTCTCCCCTGCGCCAATTTCTATATCAGCATACGTGTCATTGTCATCACGAACAGTAAATGCAAGAAGTTCAATTTTTAATGCGAGCGCATTTAAAACACCATCAGGAAAAACAAGGTTTGACCCCCCACCAAGAGGTAGAACACTCACACCTTTTTCTTGTGCGTAGGTATATGCGAAAGCGAGATCATCTTCATTTTTAATACGAGCGAAATAGCGGAACTGTCCTCCGATTTTGAGCGTACAGTATTCTTTTATATCCACATATTCGCGTATCTCTAACATTTGCCTATTATATCATATATGATATAATAGGCAATATGAAAAAACAGAGTGAGACCCAAAAAATCGGCTTTTTTATCAAGGAACTTCGCGAAAAGCGAGGTCTAACCCAGGGTGCCTTTGCCAAAGCCCTCGGTACTTCGCAGAGCGCTGTCGCCCGTATGGAAAAGGGTGAACAGAATTTCAGCACTGAAATACTCGGGAAAATAAGCGAGGTGTTAAATCATCAAATCGTATCAATAAATAATTCTATTGATTTCCAAGTTACGGGCGGAAGAAAATTACACGGTTCTATTACGACTAATTTTTCAAAAAATGGCTCCGTCGGACTTCTGTGTGCGTCGCTCATTAATCGTGGAATGACAACCCTTCATGGCATCGCCCGTATCGAAGAAGTATATCGAGTGATTGAAATCCTCGAGAGTATCGGTGTCAAAGTTTCTTGGGTCAACCAGAACTCTGTACAGATTGTACCGCCAAAGACATTCACGCTCGAAAAGATGAATGTTGAATCAGCAATAAAAACGCGCTCGATTATCATGCTCATGGGTCCGCTCATTCACCTACTCCCCCAATTCTCACTCCCCCACGCGCAAGGATGTAAATTAGGCAAGCGTACCATTTCGGCACACACCTACGCCTTTGAAGAAATTGGTGTGAAAATAAAAACAACGAACCATAGTTATGATGTGAAGTCGGGGAAATTAAAACCGTCAAAAATTGTCATGTATGAAGCTGGTGATACTGCATGTGAAAATATCCTCACTGCGGTCGCAAAAATTAAAGGCACCTCAACAATCGAATTCGCCAGTGCGAACTACATGGTGCAGGAAATCTGTTTCTTCCTCGAAGCCCTCGGTGTGAAAATCGACGGCATCGGAACAAGCACACTTACCGTCCACGGAGTACCAGATATTGATTCAAATATTGAATACTGGAACAGTGAAGACCCGATTGAATCAATGATGTTTATTTCAGCAGCGGTTATGACTGATTCAAAGCTCACTATCACTCGCTGTCCAATCGACTTTCTCACACTCGAACTCTATAAATTAGAAAAGATGGGATTAAAATATAAAATCCTCAAACGATATCATTCAAAAAATAATCGGACGAATCTTGTTGATATTGAAATTTTGCCGAGTACACTCATCGCCTCGCTTGATAAAATCCATGCAAACCCATATCCAGGAATCAATATGGATAATCTTCCCTTCTTCGTACCAATTGCGATTAAAGCCAAAGGTCAGACAATGATTCATGATTGGGTGTACGAAAACCGCGCGATATATTTCACCGAGCTTAATCGCCTCGGCGCATCAGTCACACTCGCTGACCCACACCGTGTGTATATTCAGGGTGGAACTGAATTGAAAAGTGCCCAAGTTGTCTGCCCTCCAGCACTTCGACCATCAATGGTTATCCTCATTGCAATGTTGGGATCAGAAGGAACATCAATCCTCCGCAATGTGTATATGATTAACCGTGGCTATGAAGACGTCGCAGAACGATTGAATTCCATCGGTGCAGAGATTAAAATTTTGAAATGAAAGAAAAAATCCCGCGAAACAATGTTCGCGGGATTTTTTATCTTAGCAATGTTGCGATATTAAATCGTAATAATTTTTTGCATAAACTCATACTCATTACGGCAGGAATTAATCATCTCTTTAAATCTTTTTGATGAGGCAATCTCCTTAAGGATGAGTGTTAATTTTTCTTTCTCATTTTCAGGAAGAATAGTAAATTCTTCAGCTCGTGAATAATTAATATCAAGAACAACATTATCAGCCAACCGATAAACAACAAAGCAATCTTTACCAAACACATTTTTGGCTTCGGTTTCCAAAACCTTTACTGGCTCAGAAAAAGGTGAGGATACCATTCCCCCAGCATAGTTCCATAAAAGGAATAACCCGGATTTTATATTCTCTCTATTCATGGTAATTTTTTGGTTACTATATAATTTTTATCTTATAGTGTCAATTTTCAATAAATTCAAACAAGAATGCTATTATTCAACTATGAAATCAAAGCGCGAACAATTAGATGAGCTCAATGCTTATTGGAAAGAAAATTGTACGTGTGAGCTAAAAGCGACCGCAACGCAGGCGGTTTTTGGTGATGGGAATGCTGAAAGCGATATTGTCTTTATTGGCGAAGCACCAGGAAAGAATGAAGACATCGAAGGTAGACCCTTCGTCGGAGCGGCGGGCAAATTCCTCGCTGAAATGCTCGCAGGTATTGGGATGAAACGTAGTACCCCACAGGGTGATCCTACTGAATCAGATATTTATATTACAAATATTGTAAAATACCGCCCACCAAATAATCGCGACCCAGAACCAGAAGAGAAAGAAGCGTGTAACGAATGGCTTATCAGTGAACTTAAAATCATTTCACCGAAATTGATAGTATTCCTCGGTAGACATTCTATGACTCGATTCTTCCCTGCTGAAAAGATTTCTGATATTCACGGTAAATTACTTATAAAAAATATTCCTGAACTTGGAAAGAAACAGGCGTTCATGCCTTTATATCACCCCGCCGCCGCTTTATACAACGGAGGTATGAGAGAAACATTGATTAAAGACTTCAAAAAAATACCAAAAGCATTGCAAAAGATAGTATAGCTTTGGCGGGTAGGCTCGCTCGCCGCTTTATACAACGGAGAGATAAGAGAAACTCTAATTAAAGATTTCAATACAATTCCCAAATACCTAAAAAATGATAATTCCAATTTTCTTCCAATTAATCCCATGGGATTAATTGGAAGAAAAAATTACTGTATCTTCCTTAATTCAAGCCCCATAAAAAGGGGTATCTCTTTGCGAGCAACATCTTCGGCTTTCTGCCGTGGTCCCGCCCCACTCTTCTTATGTGAGATCCATTCTTCGAGACGTGTAATAGCAAACCCATTTTTTGAGAGCATCTTCATATAGTATTGAAGCGGTCGATGAAATGAAATCGTTTTTATTTTTTTCTTTGGATTTTTTTCACCTGGTGTCATATCAATAGAAACTTTTGATTCCGAGAGATACTGTCCAACCGTACGATATTGAATATCATCATTGAAATACCAGTCACTTCCCTGTGGCACACGAAAAGCAGGATGATTGAGAACGAGAATCATTCGCCCGGATTTTTTGAGTGTGCGAGCGCATTCGGCGAGCACTTCGGAAACATTTTCAATATTTTGAATCGCAAGAACAATAACAACAGCATCCATACTACCTGTTTTTATAAATGGTGAACGGTGCGCAGGTGAAATAAAATAGGAAATCGTTTTCGGTGAAGATTTCTTTGCATGTTCAATCAAGCGCTTGGAAATATCAGATGCAAAAACCTGCGCACCCTCTTTGGCAAATATATTTGAGAAATATCCTTGCCCGCATGCAACATCAAACACTTGTTCGCCTTTCTTGAGAGCGAGGATTCGTGTGAGATTCGGCGCAATGACTTTTGCCTGGTAACTATCGACATCAGTCGTTAGAAGTTTGTCATACCAATCCGAGACAGCGTTCCATGAAGTTGTATTTGTATTTTTTTTCATCCCGAGCAAAATTCTTATTATATCGTTTAAATAGAATTGATTAGATAATAGTGTATATAAAAAATAATGCGCGAATCCCGTATCAACGAATTTCAAACGGGACAAGTTACCCGCAGTATAGCAATTACTCGATAATTGTCATATCCTCGGCACGGATTTCATCTTCGATGTTATTTTGTATATTTTTCCGACGACCAAGGAGAACTATAGCCGTTACGCCAATTCCGATACTTCCCACAAGTCCAAACCACGGCCAGAAAGATTTCGCTACTGATATATCAGTAGCGCGAGCACCAATGGCGCTCGCGCCGAGATCATTTAGATTCACCACATTCTTTGAAGTAGACGAACGGCGAGAATCCAACGATGTTGATTCTGTAGTATATGCTGACGCTTGTGAAAGTTTCGAAACTGAATACGTGCTTGGTTGTGATAGGCGGACTACTGGAAATTCCGAGAAGATTTCACCTGTCGGACTCTGGAGAATCACCGATTGAATATCAGAGCTATCAAAACCTGTCGCCCGAGATGCAAGTCGAACCTTTTTTGACGGTAATACAATCGACCCCTCGGGTATCACAAACGAACGTGTCGCACCTTTCAAAATCCATTTCGATATATCAACATCTGCACCAGAATTATTTTGAAGTTCAACATATGGGCTAGCGGAATCCCCCGTCGCGCTAATGCGCACTCCAGCAGGAAGAACCGTCACTACAATTCTATCTTTAGCTTCAGCTGTCTCACTAAAGATTGAACGATAAAAAGAAAGTGTCACTACATATTCACCTGGATACGCATACATATATTCAAATGCTTCTGAGGTCTCGCGTGTTTCAGAATTGCCATCACCAAAATTCCAGACGAATCGGCCGACATTCAAAATTTCTTTCTGCGATGTTGTTGTTTTCACAGAAATAGGAAATGCAATATTTGTCGTCACGCGTGTCGGTGAAATAATTTTCGTCGCATAGGTAAGGATTTTCTCTTCCTCATCTTGTTCTTCTTCGACAGTTGTACTCGCGATATTTTGTACTGCCGTACCCGTATCTACATTTGATGTTCCAGGAGTTGGTGATGAACCTTTCCATGTGCCATTTATTTTCTGAAGAGAGTCGCCGTTTTCAGATGCGCCCATGCTTGATGTGTAGGTTGCGGAAATAATCGTTGCTCCGTTATTGGTAAGCGCAACAATATCACCGTCTTTGTCGAGAGACATTGATGTATCAATAACCGTACCAGAATATCCTGGATGGTCTGCAAGAAAAACACTTTTATTGCCAGTAATAATAACGTACGAAGACGCAGGGATAGAGAAATCAATTTTATCGTTCATATAATGCCCTGATCCATCATTGAAACGCCATGTCCCCGCATCGACAGAGACAGCATTCCCGTCTGGGTTATATACCTCAATCCACTGATGATCAGCATTTGACCCCTTCGGGTCAAACATAATTTCTGTAATCTCAAGAGACGCGAGCGCGCTCTTTGTGCAAAAAATCAAACTAGTGAGGATGAGAAATTTTGCGTACTTCATGGTATTACTCGAGAACCTTTCGAAGCACATCTTCAGGAACTTCTTTTTCGGCTGTTCGTTTTTGCCACGACTGTGTCTTTGTATCAGATGAAGGTGGTACTGGTATTTGTGATTTTAGAGGTGGAGGAACTGGGACGGACGAAGAATCTGGCACAGGAATAGGAGTTTGCTTTGGTACTGGCACAGGCGTAGGTGTATGAGTTGGAACATGTGATGTTATAGGTGCTGATACAGGACTCGGCACATGATGCACAGCAGGCTCCTTGGGAATTTCTTTTTGTTCGATTTTTGGAATAACAACATTTACCGTAACTGATGGTGCGGGCATAGGGATAGGTGCCGGTGGTGTGACCGGAACAGGTATTTCCTTTTTTTCTGGTTCTACTAATTTTTGCGAGACAGTCTCTGTAGTTGGTTTTGGTGTTTGTGGTGCGACAGAATGAGGTACGGTTATGGCTTTCGCGAGTGCGTCTTTTAGGAGTGCTTTCTTTTCATCAGACGCTTCTTTGGTTGGCATAACCGGCGCTTTTGGTAATGGATTTTTCTGTTGAGAAATATCTGGCTTTTTGCTCTTCAAATCAGAGAGCGACATTGGTGCAACTTTTGGTTTTTCAACAGTAGCGACTTCAATAGAATTACCCTTGCCGTCACTTGCGCTTGATTTACCAAATCCTATTTTGTGCAATAAATCCTTAAGCATCGGCGACGGCCCCGCTTGTTTCCGTGGAGTAAATGGCTCACGGTGTCCTCCTCCGAATTCTCTTGATTCTTTTGGTGCATACGATGACGTTTTTTGCCCGCCGTCGCGTGGTGGATTACTTACTCCAGTAAATTCGATACCGAGTGCAGCAAGTGGTGCAGTAGATACACGTTCATCCTGACGAGCTGAGCGTGATGCTACGAATCCTGTCTGTGGCTTCAATTCCCCACTCTTAATCTTGAACATACATTCCTTACAATAGACTGGACGACCTTCTTTCGGTTCGAACGGCACCATTGTTGATTTACCACAGTTTGAACAATCTGTTTTATATTTCTCTTCTCCTTCAGATGTCTGCAACGTTCCACTCCATCGTGCGATTTCAGCCTCAACTTCTTCGCGAGGTCGAGCATATAGTGCACGAGATGATTCGATAATTTTTTCTTTTACTCCAGCAGATGGGTCAATCTTCATAGGAGGAAGAGTTGAAGCAGAAAACGGACGACTGGTCACTCCATCAATCATGAGTTTCAGATAGATATGATAGTTCGGCAAATTCACCAAATCCTGCGCCGTGAATTCTGGCTCAAATTCTTTTTCAATAAATTCAGCATCATCAGCGCCCACGCGGAAAATAATCATTGTCCCCACGTTACCGAATACGGCATCTCGCACTGCGGTACCGTTTTCATTTGAAAGCTGAGCCGTGTATTGGTGAGCAATGATGAGGTTCAAGCGATACTTACGCGCTTCAGAGAGAATGTTTGCAAATGAATCTGTGGCAAAGTTTTGGAATTCGTCCACGTAGAGATAGAAGTCCTTACGTTCATTTTCAGGAATACGCACACGCTCCATCGCAGCGAGCTGAATCTTGGTAATAATCATACCTCCGAGAAGTGCTGAGTTGTCTTCACCGACACGACCCTTTGAAACGTTGACGAGGAAAATTTTTCCCTCGTTCATGATTTTGAAAATATCGATTGTTGATTTCGATTGACCGACAACGTTACGAATGATAGATGTCGAGAGGAACTGTCCCACCTTGTTTTGAATCGGCGCAATCGCTTCGTTACGGAATTGCTCACGCCATTGTTCGTACTCATGCACCCAGAATGCTTTAACAACAGGGTCTTTCAAATTGCCGATAATCATCTGACGATAATCTTTGTCGACAAGGAGACGTGGAATACCGAGCAGTGTTGTACCAGGAGTATCGAGAAGTGCGAGAATGGCATTGTTCAAAATGTATTCCATACGACTACTCCACGCATTTGCCCAAATCTTTGTGAAAATACCCATCAGTCCAGATGCGACGAGGTGCTTGTATTTTGGATCATCGAGTGCAATCACATTGAACCCCACATTGAAATCAATATCAGCAGGATTGAAATAGATAACATCTTTAGCACGATGATCAGGAATGAGATGGAGAATTTCTTCGACAAGTTCGCCGTGTGGGTCAACCACACAGACACCTTCGCCGTTATTGATATTCTGAACAATCAGATTAGAAAGAAGCACGGATTTACCAGTACCGGATTTTCCGAGCACATACATATGCTGACGACGGTCTTTTCGCTTGATGCCAAAAATAGTATTGCTATTACGAAAATTCGTCTTACCAAAATAGGTAACGTCTCGATTGTGTGGGATCTCATTCTCCATAATGTTACTCATAGTATACCCCGCCCTGATAAATAAAAAAAGAGAATTATGTTGAAAAACAAGGCAAAATGGTAATGCTTGACAAATATATTTAAAGATGATATAATACCCCCAGATGCTAAGAACATTCAAACGAGTCTAGCTCAGCAATGAGCCAACTTCGTAATCATTTTGTCATGATGATTTAAATAGGTGAAATAAGACAATAATTTGTTTTATAGGCGTACCAATGACAATGAGGTGTGATTACCTCGCGAAAAATTAAATAAAGTAAAGCAAAAAAATCAAAAAAACAAACATTCGAAAATGCGTCAGTTATCTAAAAGATAACTGACGCATTTTTTATTTCCCCTTTTTGCGTATTAACATGTATTCAACAATTTGCGCAAAAAGAATTCCCCCGAAGAGAATCCCTACGTACCCAACAATTGCTTCCAAGTACGAAAGTGGAATATGTCCGAGCATTCCCAATGTAAATGCTAAAAGCCAGGAAATAAGTGATATTGCTCCACACGCGAAAGAAAGCTTGCGAAGCTTCACATATTTATGACGAACATTTGTATCAACAAAATCTATTTTACGAAGTGACGGATGAATAAGACGATGGAAGACGTATCCGTTGATAATAACTACCCCCACAATTGTCATCTTCACGAGGAATTTTACAGATGCGGAATAGCTAATCGGGTCAGACAAAAAAAGGAATACCCCGCTCAACACAATAAACCCCAAGCTTACCCAAACAATCTGCGAAAGTGTTTCGAGTGTACGACTTTCGGTTTTTTGTATTCGGCCGTCTTTAATATAATTATTAAAAAGAATATCAGACACGAGTGCTGTCCCCATTCCCACAATGACAGAGAAAACATGGAGGATTGTTGAGAAGATTTTATATTCGGCAAAAAATTCAATAACGTATGTCATAGTAATCAGTGTACCAATAAGTGATATAATCATCAAATGACTCCAGAATATATTTCATATCTTACGATTCCGATTGCCCTCATTTCCATCGCACTCTATATAAAAGATATGATTCGCGGTAACGCAAAACCAAATCGAATATCATGGTTCTTTTGGGGTGTTGCACCACTACTTGCAACATATATCGGATATACATCGGGGACTCCGATTCATCTCTTGCTTGCAACATTTATGTCTGGTTTCGGCCCCCTACTTGTCGTGATTGTTTCATTCTTTTATAAAAATGCATACTGGAAAACAACACTATTTGATATCCTGTGCGGGGTACTTGCTGTAATCGCACTGATTATTTGGCTCACTACCAACCATCTCTATCTTTCTCTCACATTTGCGATTCTAGCTGATTTATTTGCGGGTATTCCCACAATCATTAAAAGTTGGCGTTACAGCGAGACAGAAAGTGGCGCGCCATATTTACTAGGTATGGTGAATAGTATTTTAATCATGGCTATCATGACAGATTTTTCTTTTCAAAATATCGCGTTTCCACTCTATCTCATTACACTTAATGCGATTATTATTCTTGGACTTTATAGAAAGAAATTGAAGATTTTGTAATTTTTCTATTCTAATGTTCTATAGAACATTAGAATAGAAAAATTGGGTTTTTATAAATTACATCACCTCCTGCTGGTAACATTTTTCACAATATACGATTTCAGGACGGTCGGGAGCGTAGGAGGTTTTAATATCTATCCCACATTTATCACAAGTACGATTATAAAAAAACGGCGAGTTTAATCGCTTCATTCGATGGTCTTGGCGACAATCTGGACAAAAACGCGGGACTGGTATCCCAAATCTTTTTAGTAATTGCAATTCACCTACAACGATACGATAAAATTTTCCGCAATCACACTTAAGAATTTCCTTTATAAAATCATCTTCTACATCTTTGATACTATCTGGAATATCCTCAAGAGTTATGGTGGCTTTATACTCCGATTTTTTTGGTTCTATATATTTAAACCCTGCAGATTCAATTTCTTCTTTTGTAAGAGAAAAATACTGAGTAGCGAATGACTCATTATATGCAAATAGTGATAAATCATAAGGCATAAATTCTCCATATTTCCACACTCTTCCCTTGCTATCTATGTATGGATTCTTTTCAAGATCATCAATAATTTTTTCACGTAATGCAAAGTACTCTTCTTTTGAATATTGCTTATTCAAGATACAGTATTCTTTTTTACGGAGATTCATACAGCCAAAACAATTACTACTATTTATTACAAACATTGAATATTCAATATTCCGGCAATTATTCCAAATACCGAAAGAATATTTAACATCGTTCACTCCCTCACCAATAGTAACATCGTCGATACAAAGTTCTGCACCATTACCCCATTCAGAGATATCATAGCAATCACGAAAAGATGGCATAGTTATAAACTGACAATAGGCAGCATCCTCCATACAAACTGCTTGATAACAATCTTTCGCATTTTTTGAAGAATAAATATATTCTCCACTAGAATTATTATTCATTCTTCCATATATATATTTTCTAGGAAATTTATTCCAAAAATCATATATCATACTTTGGATTTCAATATTCACAGAATGTTTATCAAGCCCCATTTCTGAAATTTTTTTATTATATTCTTCTCTTGAATATGGTTCATTAAAAATATGAAAGCTTTTTTTACGCAAATTGACGCAACCAAAACAATCATTGCACCCAACGCAATCCTTTGAGTACCAAACATTAATCGATTCAGGACAATTTTCTGAAAAATAAATTCCTGAGCCATCTCCACCAATCGAACCGTAAGAAAGCTGGGTGTTATTCATCATAAAGCAATCAGATGAATCTTTTACGTTTACAACAGTATTACTGTAATATACGTTTTCACAATCATCTGCATTAAAAATGAGATAGCAGTTTTTGCATGTTGACGCGTGGTTAATATAATCACTATTTACCAGTTTTAAATAACTTACTACTTTATCCATAAACGGAGCTTTGAGCTGAAGCTCTTTCATTTGCTCAAAGAAATTTTTATTCGGATCGTAATCAAGATAATAATCTCCACAGTCCCAACTATCACCCCACCAACACTTGCTACAAAATACTTTGTAAAGACTTTCCGGATTAAAAATTGAAATCATTGATTGTTTACAAAGAGTACATATTCCCTTATATAAGGTACGTTCATTACGGAACATAAATCGCCTCTGCATGCGACAGTTCGGGCAAAACGTCGGAGGAGGAACTTTTATTTTTTCATAGAACGAAAAATCATCGGGTTCGATTATGAAATCTTGTTTACAATTTTGGCAGTTTTTGGTTTCAGAATTCATTTTATTTATTTAAAATTGATGATTTAAAAATTTCTGGTTTATACGGCTGGCCGAGTATAATATCCATCTTTGACAGATGACCTGCTTTTATCGCTTTTTTAATACTAACAGAAAGTGCCTGCTGGTCATACCCGAGATACACAATATTCGGATTCACTTCTTTTAGGATTTTATATGTCCCCTCTTCGGCATCACCGAGATAGACACGATCAATTTCAGGAACTTCAAGAAGTGATTCAATACGATTCGCTTCCCTATTGATTGGCATCTTATTTTTCAATTTCTCAACGATGCTGTCGCGCGCGACAATCGCGACAAGTTCTTGGCCGTGTGATTTTGCTTGTCGAATAAACTCACGATGTCCTTCGTGAATACCGTCAAAAACACCGAAAATGGCAACAGTTGTGTGTATCATATTATTCCATTTCTTTTGTCATCCATTCTTTGTACGGACGATTGATACGGCGAACATCAACAGCGGCAATAACGGGAATACTATAACTGTGATTTTTTGAAATAATATCTGTGACTTCTTCGATTTTTGTTTCAAATGTTGTAACAAGAAGCATAACTTGTTCAACGCACTGCAAACCACCGTCCCAGTTATAACAAGATGAAACCGGCCAGAAATCAACACATGCGCCTGTTTTGTTCTGAATAATCAATTCGCCAATTTTTCGCGCTTCTTCCATGCTTTCGCATGTTGTATAGATAAATACCATAGAGAATTTGGTGTCTTTTTAGTAAAATCGACCCTTACATAGAAAGTGTAGCACTCTGTGAATTAATTACAAACCTGCCTGCCGGCAGGTTATATAAGTGGTTCACTCGCTTTTTCTTCTACTGCGGGAGTTTCCTTTGATTCACCATATGCAGAATTTTTGCCTCCAGTAATCGCCGCCTTTTCTTGAGCGGAACGAATGATAGTTGATTCTTCCTCAGCAATGAGGCGAGACGCCTCCCCTGCTGGAATAGCATATTTTCGACGTGATGCGTCAATGACACGCTGTCTATATGACGGATGTGTTGGCGGGAGAACACGAAGTGTTTCAGCAGAAAATGGATCATAACTTTCTCCATCGATTGTCATCTTCACATAGAATTCTCCGACGCCCAAATTAATCATATCCTTAACATCAAAAATCGGCGCGAACTCTGGTTTCAATTTCACCGCATCATCGCCACCCACGCGGAAAGAAATAATCGAACCGACATTTCCGAGAACTGCCTGTTGAACTTTAGGTAAAAGCTGTCCGACATATTGGTGTGCCACTGTGAGATTTAGTCCATATTTGCGCGCTTCCGAGAGAATGTTCTCAAATGTGTCCGTCACGATATTTTGGAACTCATCTACATAGAGATAGAAGTCCTGACGGTCTTTGGCTTCCATTTTTGCACGTGCCATACCTGCTTGCTTAATCTTCGTAAGAAACATCGCCCCAAAGAATGAAGAATTTTCTTCTCCGATTTTTCCTTTCGAGAGATTGATGAGGAGAATTTTTTGGCTATTCATTAAATCCTCAATATCAATTTTATTTTCCTTTTGTCCGAAGATATTACGGAGCATCGGGTCAGAGAGAAATTGCCCGAGCTTGTTCACGAGAGGAATGATGGCATCAGTATCGAATTTCTCTGACCAGTCGGCGAATTCGATAGCCCAGAAGCGCTTCACCATGTCGTCCTCGATATACTCGACAACTTTCTGACGATAGTTACGGTCGGTCAACATCGAAATCATTCCGCGCATTGTCGCATACGGATAGTCGAGAAGAGCAAGCACGGTAAAACGAAAAACGTGTTCCAATCGCGGTGTCCAGTTCGCGCCGAATTGCTTGCGAAGCACTTCAATCAAGCCTTGGGTGAGTTGGTGTTTAAATGTCGGGTCAACATTGGCAAGCGGATTAAACGATGATGGAAAATCCACATCACCTGGGTCGATAATACAGACATCTTCAATTCGTTCTTCAGGGATAAATGCGAGAATGTCATCGATGAATTCTCCGTGTGGGTCAATCACACAAACACCACATCCGTATGCGATATCCTGACGAACCATGAGCTCTTGGAGCTTTGATTTACCTACACCTGATTTACCGATGATGTACAGATGGCGCCTACGGTCAACACGCTTGATACCGAAAACGAATTTCTTTTCTTCGAGTGAAGCAACGTAGTTCGTACGCCCAATGAAAGACACCTCACTCGGATCCACAGCGCCGAGCGTAGGCAAATCTGGAGGAGGCGGAGCGTATTTGATTATTTGAATTTTGTTTGGTTTATTGAGGGCCATGTATAAATATTGTACCAATATTAAACATAAAAAAATAGCGCTTAAGGGGTAGTTACTCCTTAAACGCGATTTTGCATTCGTTTTTACTTAATGAATTGATGAATGATTATTCCCCAACAAAAAATTCAGAAGATTGTGATGATTGGCATTGAGCTTTGTACGCAATGCATCGGTATCAACCTGATACAGATGGAAATCTGATTTGCCAAGCAAAGTCCCCCCGGCACCTGAGTGAATAACTCTGTATTGATTATGGTCAATCACTACCGTAGAATTATGATCACCTGTTGTCTTTTGAGTATCCTCTAACACCTCCCTCAGAGGTGAACGTTCAGAAACCAACGCAAACTCCAATTTGTCAGTCGGTAAATTGTCATTCTGTAAAGGCAGTCTGATTTGTTGAGCAAACGAAAGGTCACCAAGACCAAAAACCGCTTTATGAACACATTCGACAACAACATAGGCTGTTCCAGAAGGGTAAGTGTCGAGTTTTACACTAATTAGTGGTTCTAATTGTTGCATGAGTTTTTGTTTTTTCTCCAAATCTTCTGCGGAATTGCCTGTTTTTGATAACAGTGACTCCAAAAAATAAAGTTTTTTCATAACTGTATGGGTTTAAATGAATTTACCTACGAGTATACTTCCCCCAGAAATCAGTGTCAAATTAGACAATGCTCGTGTATAATGTTCCTATGAACGACAAGCCTACAGACGAAAATCATTCACTTATAAAAGACGGCGAAGAATACATTAAAAAATTAGGCCCTGGAATTATTACTGGCGCAGCTGACGACGACCCATCAGGCATCGCTACCTATTCGCAGACAGGCGCACAATATGGAACGAGCTTGCTATGGCTTGCAGCGTGGACATTCCCTCTTGTTGCGATGGTTCAGGAAATGTGTGCACGCATCGCTCTCGTAACTGGGCGAGGATTGGCTTCAAATATTAAAAGTGTCTATCGTAAAGAAGTTCTCTACCTCTGTACACTTCTCTTGTTTATTGCAAACACTCTCAATATTGGCGCAGACTTGGGTGCAATGGCAAAAGCAGTGCAATTAATTTCTCCGAAT
>Ga0172380_10002610_pt1 | contig 27155 bp, 38 predicted proteins | sample Leawe162metaG_FD_119747 | JGI IMG/M metagenome (GOLD analysis project Ga0172380, IMG submission 119747) | Leachate microbial communities from a municipal landfill in Southern Ontario, Canada - Leachate well 162 metaG | ecosystem: Engineered > Solid waste > Landfill > Unclassified | place... | reverse complement strand
TGGCGCAATACTTACCGATGGTGCCGCAAAGCGCTCAGGTCTATCTGACACGCTCCGTATCCCGGCTACACTGGACGGCCACACTAACACCCCGTAAGGAGTATATTGGATGATCAATTCTCTTAAGTATGTCGGCCCGCCCCATCGCGCTCTGATTGAGGGTGAGGCAATCACAGTTTATGAGACTGTGACCCCTCTGGGGGCCGACGAAGTTTTCAACATTTCAAAGATACGAGATCACGTATACGACGAATTAGAAGGTGGAGAATGGATTGATTGGGGAGTTGCCCGATACATTCTCTTGGACTTCTTAGCAGACGAGGCCGGTGCTGCAGACGGCGTACTGTTAGAATACACTGAAGATGGTGAGACTTCTGCTGGTGCGATGTATGAGGCTACCTATGATGAGGAAGCACCTGTAGTTCCTGGAGTCATGGCAAAGCGTGGCATTGGCTTTAGATTTTCTTGGACTAATGGTGCTACATTACAGGCTGCATTCTCAGTTAAGGTTCAAGTTGCTAAGAATCTTGAAGCGTTGGCCGTTTCAGGAACTCGGACAGATTATTCTGGTACGATTGCAGAAGCCGCTACTTCTCAAGAAGCATATACGGTCACCGCTGGCTGTAGATCATTAGAACTCAGTAACCCGATGGGCGATCCTGAGACTGGTAGCGTGCTTCACTATTCTTGGAACGCTGCAGCAGTCACCGACACCGAAGGTTCTAGTGCCCTTATTCCTGGTGCGACTAGAACCTGGACAAGGGATGAACTAACTGTTGGTGATGTTCTTCATATCATTTCAGCAGATGCAAGTGCTCCGTTCACATTACAGGCGATAGAGTAATGCCACTTATACTGCCTCCAAGATTAACTCGCGCTCCATTTGTTTATGGTGGAAACTTTGAAAATGGAATTGATGGTTGGGAAGGTAATGGCGCGACCATCGCTCCAGTCAGTACGCCTACCAGATACGGCAAGGGTGCCGCAAGGGTAACTGCTAACGGCAGCAACGTTGGTATCAAACAAGAACTTGCTCATGCCACAATAATTGAACCTAGTAAAGCATATCTCTCTTCAATCAGGTGTAGAGGCGTCGGCACAATATATCTACTTGCTGGTCAATATACTGATGAAGATGTATACATCACTGGTCCGACGTCAGCACAAATCGACCTTGATCCTGATGAGTGGCGAGTAGCAGCAGTTTCATTTGTTTCTCACGAGACAGCCAACAAACTAGTCTTGTTCTGTAATACTTATGGAGCGCAGGACATTGTCTGGTATGTTGATGGAGCAATGAATAAGGCGGCATAATGGATATCCTCAATATAAGATTGGGTGATACACAGCCACCAATACTTTCAGATATCTCTGTCTCAGCAGAAGACGCGGTCGTCTTCAAATTGTCGAGACTCAATGCAGATGGTTCACACACCTTTATTCTTACTAGGGTGTGCGTTCCTGCAGAGGGAGATACTTATTACTCCTTCGTATGGGCGGACGGAGATATAGATCAAGGAGGTTGGTATTTAGCAGAGTGGGAAATAACCCATACCGAAACTGTCGGAGAAGTAGAAGTTGAAACTAAACAAACAGTTGGACGTATGGCGATATTCGCATCTGATGTCCTTCCAAGTTAATAGGAGAATTTGATATGGCGCAGGTTACTTCTCGTATTGAGTCCGCTGGTGGTATTACTAAGGGTCCCACTTCTGAACCGTACCCGCAGAATGCTGGTGGTGTCTCTGAAATTTTCTCTGAGAATGTGATTACTTTCACTGGTGTTGCTGGGAACGATAGGACTCAGACCATCCTCGACCCGGCGACCGATACACTCAAGGTCTTTGTCAACGACGTTCAGATCTATCCTACTCCGTAACTGAGCGCCCCCGGCTCGTTATGTAACGTAGTAAAATAGACAAAAAGAGAGGCCTCCCCTTTTCACGGGGGAGGCCTCTTTTTTGTGTGCTATACCTTCTTCAACTTGATGAAGGTGTCGCCCAACTTGCCTTTGACTACTGCCCTGTATCCTCTTGCTTCACTCTTCTTAGCGAATCGGAGAAGCGCACCCTCAGTGGTGTAGAGTCCGCGCATGAGATATAGAGACTTATCTTCCCTACTCCCAGTCTCTTCGAATATCGCTATTGCACGTTCGCGTATGACATCAAAGTCTCCGCCGTGCAAGAGTGCTTCATATAGGGCATAGGTAGCAGTACCGTAGCGAGCGGGATTATCGGGATGACTACTTCTTCTTGGACTTGGACTTCTTAGCGGGCTTCTCGTCCTCTTCTTCGTCCTCGTCCTCTTCGTCCTCATCCTCGTCTTCGTCGTCGTCGTCCTCATCCTCGTCTTCGTCGCCACCCTCTTGGGCTTCGAGGATAATCTTGATGAGGTCGCCCTTGCTTAACTTCTTGAGGTCTTCCTCGGTGTAGGACTCTTCCTCGTCCTCATCCTCGTCATCCTCGTCCTCGTCGTCCTCGTCATCCTCATCTTCTTCATCCTCGTCTTCGAAGATGGCCTCAATGACGGCGGCACGAAGAGCGGGAAGTTTCATCTTCTTGGCGTCTTCGATCTCGAGTTCCTCTTCCTCAATGAAGGCAAGAAGTTCTTTCTTGTCCATCTCATTGATTTGGTCCTCGGTCACTTCGTCTTCGTCATCCTCATCCTCGTCCTCATCATCATCATCTTCGTCCTCATCATCCTCGTCTTCGTCCTCATCGTCGTCGTCTTCATCCTCATCCTCATCATCCTCGTCCTCGTCCTCGCCGAGTTCAAGTTCTTCGATGAGTTCATCGCGGATTTCAGCAACCTTGCCATCAACCTCGATCTCGAGACCAGCAGCCTCGATGAGTTCAACTAACTCAGCCTTCTTCATTGAGTTAATCTTATCAATGTCAAGACCCTTGAGGATCTTCTCGGCCTGCTTCTTGGTCATCGTCTTAGCCATTTGTTCTTGCGAACCTTTCGAGTAATCTTTTTCACTATTTTGGGAGAAGTATAAAGAGGACGTCCAAGTTTTCTAGAAACCCAAGTCATTGGGTCTCTCATGTTCATCGCTCTTATCAAGAAAGGAGTATCAACTTCTGACGGATATACGGAGAATTGTTCCGTATATTCTATCAACTTGGAAGGTTTGACTTCCATATACTTGTGTTCATGTATGACATAGATACCTACTTTATCTGTTCCACCGCTCCTCTCGCTTGATATTGTAGCAACAGTCACTATCGCTGGGACGATAAACCCGCCTTGTAGATAGCCTACGACGTCTCCAGATGAGACTGGTGGCTGCATTTATGGCCCCTTAGTAGTTACTGCCGATAGGCCAATATTACCGTTTGGAACGTCTAATAGCAATCCCTGTCTAAAATTCACTCTAAAGATCTCGAATTTACTTATTGCCATAGTAACGAAGGTATGGCGTACCTTGCGAGAGTGTGTAGAATCTTTGCGCTTTTTCAGTCGGGATCACATGACTCTGCAGTAAATCCTCAATTGCAGTTGTATTGACTGTGACCGTTGTCGTCTCAACGAACACTTTGTCTACTAGGCTTTCCTTAGGATCAATCAAATTGGCCTTTCTTGCCTTCTTGATGACTTTACTATCTTTAAGGAATTTAGATAACTTGTCTTGTTTCCATACTATAGTAGATGGAGCAACATAGATAATTTTACCATCATCATTTTCAAACTCTTTAATCTTTTTCTTCTCGAGATATGCCTTTAGTTTCTCATTCTCAATTTTCAGTTGTTCGTTAAGAGGATCTAACTTACCACGTATCTTCTGAATGTTCTTAAGAACCTTCGCCGCATCTTTCTTATTCTTAACGATTCGGATGCCAGACATTAGGAGTCACAGCCTTTCTATTTTCATTACGTCGAGTCTCATGGATATTGTATTCAGCAAGATGATAGATTCGCACTCTCTCTTCTGCTTGATTCGATAACACCGACATGGCGCTGTCAACGTAGTCGTACACTCGTGCAGTCTTCTTGCCGGGTGAAGGACGTTGAACTCTACCACATTGTTGAATCACCTTATTCTCTGCACGAGTTGGGAACGTAAGATGCACCCGACTGAGATTAGGAATATCTAAACCTTCGTCCGCTAATTGTGTGGCAAAGATATATCGAATAGTTCCCTTCTTCATTCCACTAATGATTTGTTCACGACTTTCACCATCTAATTCTCCAATGAGTATCTTCGCTTGCTTATAAAGTTTGGCCCTGTCCTTAGACATTAGTAATTCATACATGCGTCTCAGGTGATCAATCCTATTAGATAGGATCAAATGGAATTGCTTCGGCTCTTTGTATATGTTATCAACAATCAATAGGTTGCGTTCATTATTCTCAACTAATGCCGTAAGCAATTTGCCATATTGTCGCGGATTATAGTAGGGGAAATGAAATGATGTTTCTATGGGGAAGACGTCAGCAGGCATTAAGTATCCTGCATCATACAATTCGCGGTGCGTGATATTGAAGATACGATATCCCATCGTAGCGAACATCATGCCCTCGAGATTGTCTCGACGTCTTTCGGTGGCCGTACAACCCAACCGATACTTAGCGTGGAATCTATTAACGACAGAATAGATCGAATTTGCTGGCGAATGGTGCGCTTCATCGAGTAATACCATTCCCCAGAGTTTATAGAACGTCTCAGCCCGCCATATAGCGGCCTTGCGCGGCCCGCCCTTGTTCGGTATAGGTTCGATAATTTTGAAGCCACCAGAAGCATTCTGGAGTTCCTCAGGCACAATATCGTCGCCTCTACGGTACAGGGTGGCGATACTTGCTACCGTTACAGGCTGAATGTCAAATAGATTCTGCTTTACGATGCCTACCTTAATACCTAAAGACTTCTCAAGTCTTGTCTTCATCTGCTGCAAAAGGTCGTCTGTATGTACGAGAACTAGCGTCCACTCATTATGACGCTTGATGATATCCGTAAGAATCTGCGTCTTTCCGCTACCACAAGGCGCGATAATCATACCTTCGCCAATGTCCATAGCGCGTTGAACCGCGGCTTCTTGGTATGGCCTTAGTTTGAAGTCGTCTTTGTATTTGAACTTCTTGCGTGAAGTTCTAGTGATACGCTTATCTTCTATTGTGTATTTGATCTTCTCTTTATTGGCAAGAGTTCTCAATTTATGCCAAAACGCGCGAGGAGTAATGATCGAACCATCATCCTCTACTGACCATGCGCGGATATACTGGCGAGCGCGTAACTCCGGTGTAATCCAGATACCCATCTTAATTGCGTTAATGTATTCAGGATTGTCGAAGGTAAGTTGTTCTTTTACGAATTGCAGTACGTGAATCTCACGTGGGCCTTGAGTCTGAATGCGTAGCATGTTATCAAGAATAATCTTCATTATGTTTTCCTTAGAGAAAACTGCATTTTTAAGGGGTGGCCCTTATTGTACCATAGAGGAACAAGTTTTCTAAAAATACGTTCGCTATACTCCGCTTTATTGTTTTTCGCATTCTCTTAAGGTATAATGCGCGCTATGGGCTTTCGTTGCCCCTATGCGCCAGTAATGGTGGGCGATACGAACCCCGCCATAGAATGTTAGGAGGATAGTTGTCGCGAGCAGAATCACTGCTAATCAGTGGACTTATTACCAGTGGCACTACTAAAGGTGCAGTTAAAGAAGGTGTTGAACCTAACGATTTTTCTACATATAAAGAAGAATACGAATGGTTGCTAAAACAGAAGAAAGTTCCTAGTCGAGAAGTCTTCTTGACTAAGTTCCCTGATTTCAGATTCAGAAAAGTTGACGTCGAAGATATTCCCGTCCTCATTACTGGAATCAAGGAAAACAGTGTTCGTAAGCAATTGGCACTACTTATCGAGAGGTCTGCCAAGAAACTTAAGGACGTCAAGCCTGAACTTATTGTTGAGGAGATGCGTGCCGAAACGCATCGCATCCTCGAAAAGACTGCTGCTGGTGGCGTAACTGAAATCTTCAGTGAAGGTAAGCAGTTTGCTCTGTCCTTCAAGGAAAAGCAAAAGTTACGCCTCGATGGTAAGGCATTTGGAATTCCAACAGGGTTCCCGACGATTGACCTTAAAACTGGTGGTCTTCTGCCAGGATATATGTACCTTGTTATTGCAAGGCAAGGCCAGTCTAAGACTTACTGGATGCTGTACCTCGCTGCTATGGCAGCATTAGCCGGTAAGCGTGTTCTGTGGATCTCTAGAGAGATGCCTGAGGATATGGTCACCTACCGTATCCACACAATCATTTCGTCGCATCTTCGTGGACCAGATAATGGATTCAGCAACCTTGGACTTATCCTTGGTAGAGAAGACATCACCTATGAAGACTATCGAGATTTCATTAATAAGTTGCGACGAGAAGTACCCGGTCGTTTCTTCATTCCTAATGACAAGAAACTTCGAGTACGACAGATCGAACAATACGTTGAACGATATCAACCGGACATTGTTTTTTACGACTATATTGGAATCATTAGTGGCGGCGACAGCGGCAGAACTTGGCAGGCGCTTGGTGAGGAAGCCAATGTAGCAAAGGAAATTGCCCTTGCCCACAACATCCCTATTCTCTTGGCAAGTCAAGTTAATAGATCTGCCAAGGACTCTGACGAAGCACCGATGGTTGAGAATATCTCATTTAGCGATAGTCTCGGCTATGCTGCTGACCTCATCTTCTCCCTTCAATTGTCTAACCTCGAACCAGAACTCGGTGCTGAATCAAAGAAGTTCCTTGAGTTGTGGGTTCGTAAATCAAGATATGGTGCCCATGACTTCAGTATCATATCGAAGTTTGACCCTGATAAGGGAGTTTTCCAGGAAATAGAAAGTCCTGCTGAACTCCTTGACAGAATGGGAAAGAAGAAAAAGAAGCGTCGTCGTAGTAGAACCATCGAAGTCGAAGACAAGAAATTATCTGCAATGTTGAATATCGCTGAAGCGATTGACCCAGAGCAGAAACGAAAGCGAAATAAAGATGGAAGTCCTCAATGGATTCCTACAAAGAGGATAAAAGTAAAACAATAATTCCAAAACCCCCCACACCCCCCTAGTTAATAATAATAACTAATAATAAATAAGAAAATTAGAATTATTACTGCGAGAGAATGTGTACGTGAGATGAGTACATGATCACACGTGACAGGAGACGTGCATCCTCAGACAAGGTGCGTAGGATACCTGCGAGAGATGAGTATAGGAACGATAAGCGTGCGGAGACGTTTCAGGATTACACTCACAAGGAGTTGATCAAAGCGCTCTCTTCGCAGCGTTCATTTACAGATGAAGATATTGCGAGAGGCGTACTACGAGACGTCATCAGTGAATCTCTTACATCTCTCCTCCAGGAATCTTCTCATGTGAGAACATTAGATACATTGAGAATCATCATCCTTTCATATGAGAGAAGAATAGAAGAAAGAAAGAAAACAATAAAATTATTGAAAAGAAAGATTAGAGAATTGTCGTGATTCTAGATGGTGTTCAGATTGATGTAGAAAAGTTACTTCCAAAATTAGGTGTCATTGCTGCGTATCATTCTGGCGATGAGGTAATCGCAGACTGTCCGTGGCAGGCGCATCGTAAAGGTGGACGTAGGAAATTCTATGTAAATCTGAGAACTGGTCTTTGGATATGTCAGGCTTGCAAAGATAAGAAAGGAAGTATCTATAAACTGATAATGTTGTTGAAAGATATTTCCTTTCCTGAAGCAGCGGAATATCTTAAAGACAACGGAAGTGAAGTTGACTTCGAGTCTTTCGGTGATTACATCACTGAGACTTTGTATAATGAAGTCAAACCACTTCGTTCTAGGTCAGACAAAAAGGTTGTTAGAGAATCGAAGAAGATACTACTGGCAAGTAGAAGGTTTTCTAAGAAGGGCTTCTGGTATTCGCAACGTGGATACAATGAAGAAACAATTAGAAAATGGAATTTGAGGATTCTACCTTCTAGTAGGTGGAGAAATGTAATTCCCGTTTCGGTTGATGGCAAAGAGAAGTATGTCATCAGGCGAGCGCAAGATCCTTCTACGAAACCGAAGTACCTTTACCAAAGGGGATTCCCAAAACGCGAATTACTCTTTGGACTTGATTCTGCTGATTCCGATATGTTAATATTGTGCGAGGGACCACTAGACGCCATATCGCTGTGGCAGCATTTATCCAAACTGAAGATGTTGGATAGATATTCTCCTGTCGCCATCTTTGGTTCTAAGATTTCAACCGAACAGATTGATTTAGTAGAACGCAATGCTGACAAGGTTATCTTGTTCTTCGACAACGATACCGATGGAGAATCTGCTGTCATTGACTGTATGCGTAAGATTAAGAATGTCCCTACATACGTTGTGGATTATGGGAGTTTCAATGTAAAGGATCCAGGAGACTTGAATACTAAACAGGTTCGTTCGATGCTTACGCATATCACAAGTGTTATAGAACAGAAAGTAATGGCAAGTATCAATGGCTCTTAAAACCAAGAAGTCTAGCAAGAAGAAGTCGTCGAGCGGCGGTTCGCCTATGTTCCAGACTGGCCTCGGTCTTGAGGACTTGAAGAAGACTCTAGAGGCTGGTGCCGGTGGTGGCGACCCGGAGATGTTGTACCTCCGTGACGGAGACCAAGTCAAGGTTACGTTTGTTTCCCAAGTCAAAGAATGGGTGACATTCAATCAGCATTACGTTGGCAAGCAAGTCGGTTACAGAATCTGTGGCGGCGATGGCTGTGCCTTCTGTGATGATGGTATTTTCGCCAGTAAGCGCACGCTCATCGGTGTCTATGTCCATGAGTTATACCAGTCGGCCCGTAAAGACTTCAAGGCTAAGGTCACGAAGAACATGGGCTATCGGTACTTCACTTGTAACAAGGATACTATTGAGAGTCTTGCGATTAAGGCTTCTCGTCGTGCTGGCAAGTTAGATGACTTCGTTTATATCATCGAGCGTCGTGGCGATGACACTACTACGAAGTATGATATCGAGCGAGACACCGACAAGACTTCTCCTAAGATTCTTCGTGGTTGGAAGAATATGGACATCGTCGGTAAACTCGAACAGATGTTCAAGAAGGAAAATAGTTCTTCTACGAAGTTAAAGTCCTCCTCCAAGGAAGATGATGATTTCGATTTCGACGACGACTACGATGACGATGACCTTCCCAAGAAGAAGAAGTCTAAGAAGACTTCTGGATTGAAGAAGTCGAGTGGCTCTTCTACCGTCTCCAAGAAGAAGCGTCGATAACCTATGCCCTGAGTGCGCCGCGGAGTTAGATACTAAGTACCACGCGCATTCTACCAGTTGTTCCATAGGAAATAAAATACTTGAAGAACAAGACCGCAAATAGGATTGTCTATAACTCTGTCGCAAATGGAGTTTTTGATAAGACTTATTTCGATGCCAAGAAACAAATAGTTGCGAAGCGCAAGCAAGAGCGCATGAACCGAAAGAAGAATAGGAACAAGTAATGGCCCTCAAACTGAAGAAGAAGACCACGACTAAGGCTGCTGCTCCGGTCGAGGTTAAGAAGACTAAGAAGGTCACTAAGGCTGAAGTTGTCGAGAAGCCGAAGAAGGCTGCTGCGATTGAACTTCATTGTTTCAAGTGTGGTCAGAAGGTTGCCCTCAAGAAAGAGGGTCACTACGTCGAGCAGTTAGTGAGTGGCCGTAAGGTGCGCCACGGCTTCTGTAAGGAGTGTGGTACTGCCGTTGCAGGCATGGTCGGCAAGGACGTCCCGGTTGACCGTGTCCAGACTGTAGCCGAGGCTAAGGTCAAGAAGGCGCAGAAAGAAGTTAAGAAGCGCACGAAGATTGAAACTTTGACGAAGTCGAACAAGACGAAGTCTCTTAAGAAGAAGTCGAAGAAGTAATGTCTTCCTCACCGCTTACTGATTGCATTGTTTTATGCGGACCTCATGGTTCAGGTAAGACTGAGATTGCAAAGGCATGGGCGAATCGTGTTGATGGACAGGCTGTATCATTCGCTGACCCGATTCGTGCAGAGGTTGCACGAGCAATCGCAATCAATGATAGATCTGTATGGGAAGCAGGCGGGATAAACATTGAAAGGTTTAATGCCCTATATATGAAAATTATCTTTGCAATGAATGATCCTTTTATTAAAGATCATTATCGAGTGCCACTACAAGATTGGGGAGACTGGCGAACCCAGAATGATCTCAATTATTGGTTACGTCCATTTGATAATATGTACGCACTAGTAAGAAAGGCTGGTATCCCTTTAGCCTGTGGCGACGTAAGACTTAATAATCAGAGAGATCTTCTTAAGTCTTGGGGATTCATTTTTATCTTACTTGAGCCCGGTCCTTATGTAAGAGATCAGGGCGAGCGTGTTAATCACGAGACAGAGAAGTATTGGCCTACTTGGAATTATGATTACACACTTTCATTTGAAGAAGGTATTGATCATCAAGTAGACAGATTAATGAAACTTGGTTTAACTGGTCGCCATGATGACAATTGAATCTAAGAGTCGTGTTATTGTTCAAAAGATTATTGAAAATTTAAGTGATCGTAGGATCTTTGACGATTTATTCGATAGTCTTGATGAAGATATTGCGATAGAAATAGAAGATACGTTAGTGGGTATCGTTGAGAAAGTCGAAGATGAATACGACGATACCCCGACTGATCCTACTGAGCCGATACATGGAGATCCGTAATGTCAGATATTATTCCGACTGAACCCGCTGTCTATACTTCTAGACCGACACGGATTAATGCAATGAAATATGTTGCTCCTAATCAGCCATTTCATGGTGGGAATATTCCTGATATTCAGGCGTGGGGTGCAATAGTTAGTCCGAGTGTTGAGTGGGGAGAAGATGGTATTTATAACATACTTCTGTATGTAAAGAAAGGTGACGCTGAGGTAAAGATTTCTGATGGTGATTGGATTATTCAGGAATCGGATGGCGATGGTTTCTATCCATGCGTTAATGCTGAGTTTGTCAAAAAGTATGCCTTAGATGTCTCTTAGGAATAATAATGCTGCCTATTGAAGTTTCTGATGAAGATATGATTCCTGGATTCAGGAAAGTGAATTGGGCTGAAGGACAGTCGCAGTATTATACTCTTCCGGCTCTTGTGAATGGTGAAGTTTCAATTGCTCGGTGGAGATTCACTGAGGATGAGCGTAAGGCGATTGCGGCTGGTGCAGATCTAGATGTTACTATCTGGTATTACGGCAAACCTATGATGCCTCATGCTCTTGTTATCCAAGGAGTTGAACAAGAAACTCCGAAACCAAAAATAGATGGTATCGTTGATCGTTCTAAAATTCACCTACAAGGAGATAGGAGATTTGCGTGATGCAATATAAGAGAAATTATGAAGTTACTGAAATTTATCGCTCCTTTCAAAAATCATTCATGGTTATAGAATCGCGTACCTATAACAGTAGTAGTTCTAACCCTGAAGAGCATCGTCACTCTATGCAAATTCCTATTAATGATGATAGAATCATTAACATTGGAGATACCATAGTTGTTGAACTAAATAAGAAGGAAGACGAAGGTGCCGATGCCGCAGGGTTCAGCCTGGAGTAAAATAAAGCCGGAGATTGCTCCAGAGTCAAAGAAGTTAATAAAGAAACATCGTAAGTTGTTCTTTAAATACATCAATGAACGATGGAGAATTTACGCAAAACGTAAGGCTGGTAAAAAGCCTCCTTGGACGAAGGATCGTATTCTTCGTGATTATCATTTTACTAATGTCTTACGTAGATATGACAGTGGTACACAATGGATTCTTGATAATATTGGCGTAAAGCCATTAGTGAAACGTAAGAAAGAATATTTCGACACAAGTCAGAAGATGTTGATCATCTGGCGTGTCGTGCAGTATCGGTGGCCTAACTACCACACGATATTCGAAGATCATGGTTGGATTTCTCCTGGATTCTCCACTGGCAAGGAAGGAAAACGTCTTGTCAGGATATGGAAGAAGAATATTGAAGAAACTAAGAAAAAGCATGGACAGTGGCATACTACCGCCCATATTGTTCTTCAAAGTAACTTCAAACAATCTCGCATTGAAAACTACATACATTATCTGAGTTTGTTAGATCAAGATTTCCCGCGCTTCTGCAAGGGAATCATTGATGCTCAGTCGATGCAAGAGGCGCACAAGCATGTCAAGTCCTTCCAAGGATTCGGAGACTTCACCGCTCAAGAAGTTCTTATTGACCTATGCCTTCTCGGAGTTTTACCAGACGAGTGGCGGGACGAATGGTCTGTCGCTGGTCCAGGTGCTAAGGAGGGCATTGATCTTATATACCCACAAGCAAAGAATGCTGGTAGCGCCGGATACACGCGGGCGATGGAGAGACTTAGAGACATACAGGGAAAGTATCTCGAAGATAATGTCCCGCCATTAATGCTTCACGATATCGAATTCAGTCTTTGTGAATTCAGTAAGTACGTGAAGATTAAGCATGGTACTGGTCGAGCGAGGCGGTATCGTCCTAATGGGTGAAAATATCAGTCCATTTAAATCATGTCATAAATGTAAAGTGAGTATGGTACGACATCTTACTATTGAATTTCTAAAGGTGAAGATTACAGATGCTGATATGAATACTGTATTATTCCATTTATGTAATGATTGTTATAATAAGACTGTAGATTTCTTACAGACTAGGAATTGATATCTAGGAATAATATGGAAATTTATTCTGAAGAGTTGGACAAACTCGTAAAGCGGATCATCAAGAAATTCCCTGATAACTTCGGTCATATCGACCCGAAGCAAGTGCTGACCCTCTCCAGCGATAAGGAATCTAAGCGAGCAATCGCTAAGGTTACGAAGATTCCAACCTATCTTCGTGAAACCATTCCTTATCGAGTGGCGATGATTACGCACGACAATCTGTATGAACAATTGAGCCCAAATGTTCGCAGACTAGTAGTGCTGCACGAGTTGGAACATATCCAGCCTCATCCTAATGACGAAGATGACTATAAACTCAAGGGTCATGACGTTGAGGATTGGGTTGACATGATTATGTACCTCGGACCCGGTTGGGTTCGTAGTGCAAAATTCAATATTCTCGATTCGTCTGAAACTGATTGGCGTGCTGCTCTGGCATCAGAGACAATGGCACCAAAGAAGAAAAAGAAGAAGGCAAAGAAATGATGAGTTCATTTGACGAAGACCTTGAACGACAAACATTCAAGGCTCCGGTAATAACCGGGCAGGCGCGCAACCAAATTCTTTCGATTCCAGAGGTCACTACGGACGGTCTCACGACGCGCACCTTACTATGCACCTGTGGCCGTACCTTTAGACGTTCATCGGGCACCAGAGCGATTGAGTGCGGCTCATGCGGTCGCCAATACGTCTGGGGTGAGATTCAAGGTGATGAGCAGTTTTTGGTTTCGTAAATAAAAGAGGTAGAAATATGGCCGACTACAGTATGATTTGTGGTCATGGAGTAGATCTTAATGGAAATTATTGTGGACCATGCGCCATAGAAGAACGAAGACGTAAAACTAATCCGACATTAGAAGAACAGATAACTTCGACACAATTTCGTCTTAGACTTGCTATATCTCGTCGTGATCTTGCGCAGCAAGATGTTGATAAGTATGAACAAGATTTAGATAAGTTGAATAATATCACAAATATACAGTTAGAGAAGACAAAAATTAAAGAGGTATAATGATGGCTAAGAGAAACATGGTTTGGGTTTCTCCAGAGTCATCTAACGACTTTGCGGTAAATACCACGTTAGGCGGCGGAATCTATCTACGTCGTGCGCTCTTTGAGAGGGCGTGGCAAGATGGGTATCAAGTTCATTACTTAACCTGTAAACCAAATGGATATCTGTGGGATGGTCAGAAGCCACACCCGAAGATTACCGATGGTTATCATATTACAGAAGTCATTAAAGAATATTTGAAGATCTGGACAAAGCGAGCCAAAGATGGTGATCATAAGATAGGTGATTCGCAGACACGATGGATTCTCATCAAGACTATTGATAGTGTCCTGAAATATGCGAAATGGCCTAAGGCTGATCTAGTCTGGATTGAATACATCGACCCGGGATTCCCTGCCATCGTTCTTTGTATGGCGACGATGATTCATTACGCTCGACAGGGTACGGCGATGTTTGTTAGAGACCCTGATCTTAAATTCAGGTATACTACTACGCTAAAACCACTACATGATAAGCGTAGGGATACTATTTATGAAGAACGTATTCAAAGATATATTTCTGATCAGCATCTTGAAGATATTCGTGGAAATTTCGTACTCCTCTACCAATTTGAATGCGGATGGGCCGACGATCCATTCTGTCGTGCTTACGAATCGTTTCCCCCGGCTTACGACAAAACGATGGATAGGGATATCCTTTTTTCTTCTAAGAAAAACAGAATAGCCTACGTTGGTAATGTCAATGGCCGCGAGGCTATGTTTCAAAAATATTATGGTAAGGTTCAATACCCTGCTCATGTATGGGGTAGGTGGCCTGATCCGTTCATTGAGCAGATTAATGAACTAAATCCCAACGTGAAATTCAAGGGCGTCGTACCATACGAGGATTTACCAACGGTACTCAATCGTGGTAAAATTTCGATACACGTTACGCGAAAAGACTACGCCCGCCTCCAGCAAGTCACCGACCGTTCAATAGAACTGGCTCAGGCTGGTACGCTATTGCTTTGCCCCACTGAGGCGCGAGGCGGTATGTTAATGACATTATCTGAATTGAATTTCACTGATGTTGATGATATGAACCTCTTAATTGAGGATATCATGAATATGGATGAAACGACATACACTGGTATCGTCATGCAGCAGCGTGAATATCTCCATAATCAGTTATGTCCAGATTTACTGTGGGAACGATTACTTAATATGAAGGGTAAGTATTTCAAGTGAGATATAAGGAATATACGTTCAAGAATTCGGCGCAAGCATATGATGTAATGCTTGGAGAATTAGTTGATTGTGGAAATGATGTTGATAGTAGATTAGGCAAGACTAAAGAAATTTCTTCGGTCATTAATCTACATAATCCTTTAGATATGGTTTCATTTCCATTCGGTCGAAGATTCAATTACTTCGGTATGTTAATGGAATCTCTATGGCCTCTTACTCGAATCGACAATGCAAAGTTACTTTCAACTTGGAACAGTAGATTACCTGATTTTGCTGATGATGGTGAGCATTTATTTGGCGCTTATGGACCAAGACTGAATTACTTCAACTTGAATACTGGTGAAGATAATATCACTACCATTATTTCTATGTTGAGTCAGGATAGATTTAACAGGCAGGCTGTTCTTCCAATTATCAGACCAGATGATGTTGGGATGCAGACAAAAGATTTCCCGTGTAATCTTCTTGTTATGTTCAAGGTACGCCCTATTCCGTTTGGCGACCCTGACGAATATAAGTTGCATATGACGGTGGTCAACCGTAGCAACGATATCCATTGGGGACTGATGGCGGTTAACTTTCCGCAGTTTGCTATGCTCCAGAACTACATAGCACACTCTATCGGGGTACAGGTGGGCGAGCAAACCCACGTTAGTGATTCTTTGCATCTCTACTTGGAATCTGAACCGCACAAGATTATTACTGAACGTATGTCCAGTGCAGATATGCGTGGAAGATATTTCAATTTCCGAAACATTCAGCCTAGAGTAGATCCGTTTGAAATCTTCCCCGAAGATGGTCATACTGAGAATTACATCGAGCGCATTCTAACTTCTATTGTCGATGGTACTGAATTCGATTGTTCTGGGTTATCTACCTTCTTGCGGTCGGTTGGTGGAATTCTCAGTGTCTATCCTTTAGTTAAGGAGGATAGATTCAAGGCTGTGGTCGCCTTACGTCAGTCTATGATGGATTGGTTGAACAATGGTAGAGATAGAAATTCTGATGATGATGAACTTGCTTTAAGTGCAATTCCTGTTGAATGGCTGTTCGGTGCGTATGCTACTATTGTTCAGGGTGCACCTAAAAAGAATAGAAAAACATTAGCCTTACAAGCGCGTGATGAATTTATGATGACCTTAGAGGCTATTGATTCTATCATGAAGACTGCATATGTTGATGATACCACTTATTACACTATGTTAGATTTCTTAGAAGAAGGATAATATGGAGTTCATATATTTCTTGATTTTGCTTTGGCTATTTCCTATGGCGACTTTTATAGTTGGTATTCTTCTCATACTGACATTCTTCGTGTTTGGTGTATTTCCATTTATGATATGGAAATCATTAATTAGGAAATACAAAAGATTCTTCATCCCGTAACCGTAAGGTCTGTTCATGAATCCGTTCGTTCATCTTCACGTTCATAGCGAATTCTCTCCACTAGATGGATTAGCGAGAATTCCGCAAATCATGGAGAGAGTTAAGACTCTGGGTATGCCAGCGGTTGCCATGACAGACCACCGTAACGTAGCCGGTGCGCCCGAGTTTTATCTGGAAGCGAAGAAGGCGGGTGTAATTCCTTTACTCGGTCAGGAGTTTTACATTGTCCCAGATGCAAAGCAAAAAGATAAGAAAGAAAAGGAATACTATTCCAATCGACACCTTATTGCTATTGCTCTGAATGCTAAGGGATGGCACACCCTTGTAGAGTTGACTTCTATTGCTAACAATAGAGAGAACTATCACTACAAGCCTCGTATCGACCATGATATTCTTCGTGAATATAAGAAGAGATTTGGCGACCTCTTATTTACGAGCGCGTGTCTGAGTAGCGAAATCAGCCGCGCTCTGATTGACGGTGGCGAGTCTGAGGCCGACAAGATGCTGCGGTTTTATCGCAGTACCTTCCCGAATTTCTATTTGGAATTACAGAAACATGAGATAAGGAAAAAATATCTCAAGGATCGTAGTAATCCGCAATCTAGGTCTGAGCAAGATTTTCAGGAATTACAGGATACCTATAACAAGTATCTGATTCACGCTCACGAGAAATATGATATTCCAATAGTCATTACTAACGATAGTCACTATGTCACTGAAGATCAACACGAGATTCACGACATATTGTTGGCAGTACAGACTAAGGCTGCCATGAGTAATGAAGACCGCTTCAAATTTAATGGTAGAGGATATCATCTCAAGAGTGCTACTGAGATGAAGAAGACTTGGGCTTCTGATCCTAAACTGTGGAAACAGTCACAGTCGAGTATGAGAGAGATTCTATCTCGTACTAAGGGTTTCAAGATTAAAGAGTTTGAATCTACAACGTGGCATATTCCTGAGATTCCAAACTTAGAAGATGACCCGATTGATGTCATCGAACGAAAGTGTTGGAAGGCCATGAAGCGTAAGAAACTTCATGAAAAGAAGGTCTATGTCAGACGACTCAAGCATGAGTTGAAAGTAATTCGACAGGCCAACTTTGAGAAAATCTTTCTTATTGTTGAGGATTATGTTAATTACGCTCGAAGCAAGGGTATTCTAATTGGACCCGGTCGCGGTTCGATGGTTGGATCATTAGTTTCATGGCTTCTCGGAATCACCGAAGTCGATCCAATCAAATATCGACTACTGTTTGAGCGGGCGATTAACCCTGCTCGTCCCAGCATCCCTGACTTTGACATTGACTTTGAGTCTGCTCGTACTGACGAAGTAATCGAATATGTCAGACAGAAGTATGGCCCCGATAACGTAATGCTCATTGGGACTCAGCATCATATGGGGGCTAGGCTTACACTCAAGAATGTCCTTCGTACATTGGAAATCCCTTTCAATGTCTCAAATGAAATTACTGCGGAGATGCCTGAATCCGCTGAAGTTACTAACCACAAGGCATCAGGTGAGTTAGAAGATCTGTTTAAGACAATGCAGTCTCCACTTCTCAAGAAATTGCTGAAGGAATATCCAATACTTGAACCTTCATGTATTGCGTTACAGGGACTATTGACTTCGTACGGAAAACATGCTGCTGGAGTTGTAATCAGCGATAAAGGTAGGAATCTTAGAAAAGAGATTCCTAAGATGTTGATTGCTTCTAGCGATACAGTCGCTAGTCAATATGACATGGAGGCAGTAAAGAAACTGCACCTAGTCAAATTCGACTTCCTTAGTATCACTACTCTAGACATGATTTCAGGAGCAATCAAGTATATTGGTAAAGACCCATTCAAGAAGATGGTCGATTACCACGATGAAGATACATTCGACATGATGCGGCGCGGGGATCTCCTTACCATTTTCCAATTCCAAGGTGGGGCTATGCGTCAGTGTCTGATGGAGATGGGTGTAAATGAATTCGAAGACCTCGCCGCAGTTAACGCACTCGCCCGGCCAGGATCAATCAATTTCCTACCAAACTATATTGCTGGAAAGAAGGCTCCGAAGGATATTGAATATGCTTGTCCGGAGGTCAAGTCTATTCTCGGATATACCTATGGAGTAATCCTTTACCAAGAGCAAGTCATGCAGATCGTCAAAGACCTCGCTGGTTGGGACGATCTAGGAGCAGACAGAATCAAAGAGGCTATCAAGTCGAAGTCTGGTAAGGACTTCGATGAGATGGAGCCACTATTCTTTGCTGGTTGTAAGAAGAATGGTATTTCGCTTGCTGCTGCACAGACCATTTGGAAGAACATTGACGACTACCGTTCTTATGGATTCAACCGCGCGCACGCCGTAGCGTATTCTGTAGTTGGTTTCAAGACGGCGTACCTGAAGCGCCATTATCCTAAGGAATGGTTGACCTCAGTATTACGCAGCAACCCTGATAAAAACTTTGCTGAGATTGTAGAAGAAATTCGTCGGCTCAGTATCAAGTTGTACCTTCCGGACGTCAATAGGTCTGAGAGTTCATTTTCGATGAACAAGCGCGGCATCAGATATGGTTTAGCCCAGATTAAGGGTATTGGAGAATCTGTTGCTTCTGCAATCATTGAGGAAAGAAATAAGAATGGTAAATTCGCTTCTGTAGAAGATTTTAGGGTTCGCATGGCGAGTTATCGGGCGGTTAATAACAAGGCCCGCCTTGAGGCTCTGGACAAGTCTGGTGCGCTCCTGTCGATAGGTGGTCGCAAGCCCAACGACTTCCTTGAAATGGAATATCTTGGTGCTTATGTTACAAACTATCCACTTGACAAATATCGTTCTGCATTCAAAGAAGTTATTGAGAATGAAGACAACGCTAGACGATTAGAGGTCAATGGTTCTAAGGTCTATTGGGGTGGCATAGTAACTCGGGCTAAAGAAATTACCACTAAACGTGGCGACAAGATGGCCTTCGTATCTGTGAGTTACTATGGCCGAGTGATATCAGTAACATTCTTCCCTGAGCAATGGGCGCGGTGGGGCAAGCAACTCACTCCAGATACTATTGTTGGATTAATGGGCGATAGAGACACCGAACGAGATACTATTGTAGTTCAGCGTATTAAAATATACGAGGAGAAGTAATATGGCTGCGAAGAAGAAGACTACTTATACTAATGTTAAGAACGAATCACAAATCAGAAAACAAGTCAAGGAAATTGTCAAACTTGATAATTCACAACTCACAAAAGAAATTGTGATTCAGGTCGTTGACTATGATAACTATGGTCAATGGCAAACTAGAGGATTTAATCAAAGAGTCGATAAAGAAATTCAAGATAGAATTACCGCATTAGTTAAAAGAGAAGCACAACAATTCATAAAAGATCATAAAGATGAATTGCAGGTTCGTATTAGAGATGTAGTTAGTTCATCTGATTTTATCGACAAGGTTGTTGATCGAGCCGCCGAGCGTGCTGTTAAGTGGATGGCTTCCAATTATTAGTATGGAAAATAATAACGCATTAGTCTATCATCGAACAAAGAAGATTATCTATCGTCCACCAACAATAGAACAACGCTTACGATATCTAAGATGGTGGGTTAAAAGATATCAATTTCTCTACTATGTTTGTTTTGTATCTGAAATTCCTGATACGCAATTTGACCAAATGTTCAAAAAACTAGTAGAGTTAGAATTAGAAAAGGCTGGCGGTAAACGTAGTCGAATACCAGAAAATTCACCGGCAGCACAGGTAGGTTCCGAATATGCCAGAGACTATTCATGGGATATCAAAATCGGAAGACCGTACTGGTATACCCCAAGTGTTTGTAGAATATACTCTAAGAAAGATAAAACGTCCTACATCGTCTATTACGGCCTATCAGGTGCAGAACAACTACGTTCCCCGATTAGATCTCAGTAGATATACACAATTAGGACGACGACTAGGAATAACATTTCGTTCTCCGTCAATTCAAGATATTGTAATTGAATGTCATTGTGGATATCAAGCAAAGCGTCCGAAGGCTTATAGACGTCACTATAAGAAAAGACATGAAAATAGGAGATTACGATAGGTGCCTAAGAAAAAGGCTGGTAGTTCTCCGAGCAGTATAAAGGAGGTAATGGATCAGATAAACGCAAAGCATCCTGGAGCGCTAAGACTTGCTAATGATCCATACTTTACTATTCACCGTGTTCCAACTGGAATATTAGCCTTTGATAGACTTACTGGTGGGGGAATTCCTTTAGGTCGATATACAGAGATCTATGGGAATTACTCGACACTTAAGTCTTATATCAGTTCTGTTGCTTGTGCTGCCTTCATTAAGGAATTCCCTGACAAACGAGTCATGTGGGTTGATTCAGAAGGTTCATTTGATTCTGAATGGATAGAACGAGCAGGGGTAGATCTTGACCGAATTGACGTGATTTCTAAACCTCGTACTGGCGAAGCCATGACTGAAATATTAGAAATCGCGATGCTGAGTCGTGGATATTGCTTGTTTGTTGTTGACTCTATCGCATCGTTAATGCCGCAGCGTGAGACCGAATATGACGCTGGTGAGGCTAACAAGGCGGTAGGTTCGGCTGGCCGTATGACAAGTGGAATGATGAGAAGACTAACCAGATATAATCAGAATGATTGTGCTTTCATCATGATTAATCAGGTTAGAGATGCCATCGGTGTCGTGTTTGGAGATCCTAGTAAGCCTACTGGTGGACGAGCCATCCCATTCTATGCTGGTATACGTATTGACTTCCGACGTGGTGAGACCATTAAGAAGGACGTTACGCTCACTGGACAAGGCGGCAAGCAACAGAAGCGTAGCGAGACTGTTGCGCGCATAATCAATATGCGAATCGAGAAAGATAAGACAGGTAGTCAGGAAAATGCTACTAGTCTTATCATGTGGAAGCCAAAGGAAGGTGAGATCGATGAAGAAGAGTCTATCTTAATTCTTGGCATGAGCGACGGAATTGTAAAGCGCGCCGCATCATCTATTACCCTTCTCCCAGATTCAAAGAAGTATAAGACGGTGGTTAGTGGCTGGGATAATGCCAAGAAGACATTGGCATCTAATACTAAGTTACGCAACCGTATGATTAAGTTAATTCAAGCCCGTACTATGGAGTTAAGTTCAGGTGGAGTTATTAGTGACTAATGAGAATGATTTGAGTTATCCAATGGTGGATGAGGCATGGCTCAATACTTTCTCTGGCAAGAGAGTGTCTCTATATGACCCTCAACCAGAAGATATTGAACCTATAGATATTGCACACGGCTTGTCAATGCAATGTCGATATAATGGACATATCAAGGAATTCTACTCCGTAGCCGAACATTCTTTAGTGGCTTCGTTGATGGGATATGGTGCAAACCCATTTAATCCTGGACTTGCTCTTGCTGCACTTCTTCATGATGCTTCAGAAGCATATCTTGGTGATATTATCTCTCCCCTCAAGAGACATCTTCCTGGATATGCTGAATTTGAAACTAAGATGACGCAAGTTATCTACGTTAAGTTTGGCATCGAGCATTTCATTGATTCTTCTTTCGTACATGAAGTTGATAGAAGAATGCTTGCAACAGAAGCGCGTCAATTAGTGAATAAGCATCCCGATTGGCATGTCCCTTACGAGCCGTATCGTATCACACTCACTTGCATGGACCCCAAGGAAGCAAAGTATCAGTTCATGCATCGCTTCCGTGAATTAGTGTCTTTAAGTGGTTTAAGAATTGGTGGTCTTAATGTTGGGTCATAATGCAGTCATAGCCGCTATCGCCGAAGGAAAGATTGTTGTCGATCCATTTGTTCCAAAGCATCTTGGCCCAAATTCTCTGGATCTGAGATTAGGCGACTGGTGTGTTAGGCAACGATCAAGTAGTAACCTGAAGCATTATAAAAACAAATATTCTCTATTAGATCCTATCGACCCGTCATTAATTTGGAATGAACCAACCGAAATTCCCGATGGTATACTAATGTTGCGACCGGGCGAGTTAGTGCTGGCGCACACCATGGAGAGAGTTGGTACATATGAAGATATCGCTGGCGAGTTGAGTTCTCGTAGTTCAATGATGCGTATGGGAATTGCTGTCTGTGTCGATGCTGGTCTTGGAGACGTAGGCTACGACAGTAAGTGGACGCTCGAAATCTACAACCATACTTCTCTTGCCATTGGTATTCCGGTTGGTGCCCGTGTGTGCCAGATGAAATTTCACAGGGTTGAGAATTCTGGTTTAACATATCAGGAGAAGGGTGGCACCTATGGTAGTAGGGACGATTGGAAACCGTCCGATATGCTTCCTAGGAGTTCTTTATTCTAGTTATGGTATGTCATGAAGAAATATATACGAAGGAAAAGGCAACAAGAATTATTGCACCTTCGTCTAATGGGAACACCAAGACAAATAGAACTTGGTCGTCAATTTCTTGATGCGTTCTCTAATATGCGAAGTTCTAATCCAGATGGTGGTGCGAGAATGTCTGGATGGAAATTTATCAATGCTCAGAAGGCATTAGATGAAGAGACTGGTAGAGAGCATAGACTACATCCTCTTGAAAAAGAAGTGATTGCCAATGCCGCAAAACAGGAGCGACTCGAACGAGAACTCGAAGCCAGAAGGGTGGAGGAGCAGAAACAAAAAAGGCTCGCTGCCCGAAGAGCATCGAAGCGCCCGAGAACATATACTCGGAAGGCAAGGCAGGAACAGCGGGAGAGGGAAGCACGACCTGTACGACGCGTCTATCGGCGCAAGAGATAAGGTTGTCAATATTGCCTATGACCTTAAGCAGACTAGCAAGGGCACTTACCCTGTAGGCTCTGCTCAGATGGCGATAGGCATGAAACTCTGCGCCGCGCAGGGCGTACAGTTTGCTCTCCAGTTACATTTCATGAATGAGCAACAAGAAATCATTGGAGACTATATGGTGGTCTCTACTGAATTATTCGATGACATGGTGAAACAGTTAGATGTCAAAACCTCTGTTTTTGGAAGCGATGTCAGTGACGCTCCTAAAAAGAGGAGACGTCGTAACCGTAACGACTAATGGGAAACACACCACTAAAATTCCAATTAGTGTGATGTTAGTAGTCTTTCCATTGAGGGCGTTGCTGTCTTGGATTTCTCAGCATCATGTATTATGTCGAGCCATATATGATGATAAGAATAGATTCGTCTGCTATGTATTATTCCCTTCGATTCATTTCAATACTATCAACAATTCATATGGAGAAGAGGAATTCTTAAGAAAGGTAGGATATAAAGATAATCAATTTTATGACATGAGAAAAGATACATATGATAAACTTTCTCAAAATGATCGATCAATACAAGGTTGGGTATGGAAAACTATTCCTCATAGAGGGGCTAGGAATTTAAGTGTCAGTTCTAAAATTGATTAGTGTTGACATTAGTCATATTCCACTCAAGGAAGTCCAATGTCAATATATTAATCTTAAGTCTGCATTCAAAAATATCAAATTAGAAACTACTTTCATATTAGACTTGAGTAGTAAATTCCTCATTGTATATCTTGAGGAAAGCGAAAGAGATTCTATTATGATAATGCTTGAGTCATTACTACATTCTAAAAAGAGCCTGGAAGAAGTGAATCATGCCGGGATTACCTTACTTGGAGCATCTCAAGCGCACCAAGAAACTGGAAGGTAATGCGCTACTCCTGCCAGCAGTAGAAGAATGGTTGGTAAAAAACGGGGATAAGTTAGATTCATTTGATGCTGCTGATTATAATTTTCTTCAGCAATTGATTATTATTGGCACCACTAGGGATGCATCTGTGTTTTCCCCTAGTGGTGCTTCTATGTGTCAGCGTTCACAAATTATTGACAAGTTCCCAAAACTGCGTAAGTCTAAGATCACTAAGATTGATCCCAAGTTGCGGCAGATTTTTGATGATGGTAAGTGGCGTCATATTCGGTGGCAGATGCTTTTCTTTAAGATGGGCATCGTTGAGTCTGCTGAAGGTTTTATGAGTAAGGGCGCCCTCAAATTTGGTGGATCGTTTGACTTGATTCTTAATCTTCCGTGGGTTAAGAATAAGCGTAAGCGTCGAGTAGTAGTTGATATCAAGGGCACTAATGCTGCTCAATTCATTCATATCAGAAATACTGGCAAGGCACTTTTCAAACATGAATTGCAGGTACAGATCTATATGTATCTGACTGGTTGCCGTGTTGCCATCATCTGGTATGAAAATAAGAACAACCAAGATGTATGTGAAGTTGTTGTTCCATATAACTTGAAAATTATTCGTCGGGCAATCGCTAGACAGAAGCGCATGTCTAGGTATGTCAAGGTAGGCGCTTTCCCCAAAGAAGAATGTTCGGTTGGGGATAATAGCGACTCCATGTTTCGCCAGTGTGCTAATCGTTTGACGTGCCAACGATTACCTATACATTTCATCACTAAAGACAAAACGTTAATCAAAACTCATGGTCCTAGAATCATTGATAAGAAATATAGTGAATATGATCTCTTACCTGTAATTTCTGTTTCTGGTCGATTAGCCAATAGAAAAATCAGTAAAAAGGAATAATAATGGGAACATCTTTCGAGGGTAAGATTGTTGTTGTTGCTGGTGGTGCTGGATTTATTGGTAGTCAATTAGTAAGAGAATTAGTTGACGAAGGTGCAAGAGAAGTCCATGTATGGGATAATCTGTTGCATGGTACCGAAGATAATATTCCGAATAATAAGGGTGAAGAAGTTTTCTTCACTAAAATTGATTTATTAGATGAAGAAGATATGCGCCATGCTTTTCAGGTAGTTAGTCCTGATTATGTCTTCAATTGTATTGGCGACACGTTTGTTCCTAAGGCGTATGAAGTTCCTCGTAGGTTCTTCAGAATTAATGTCGAAGTAAATCTCAATCTCCTAAGGGCTTGTAGAGACTTTGGGGTAGAGAGATACCTGTATGTCAGTTCTACGGAGGTTTATGGAAACGCGATTCGCGTACCTATTGCTGAGGATCATAGATTACTTCCAGTCAATACCTACGCTGTTAGTAAACTTGCTGCTGATCGTCTCTGTCACACTTATTATCTTGAGCATGGTGTACCTGTTGTAATTGCTAGAATCTTCAATTCGTATGGGCCGCGGTCTTGCGCCCCGTATGTTATCCCAGAGATTATCAAGCAGTTATCAAATGATCATGTCATTGAACTTGGGAATATCGAGGCGCAAAGAGACTTCACTTATGTAAGTGATACGGCGCGTGGTCTCATGGCCCTCATCCTGTCAACTGTCCCAGATGGAGAGGCAGTCAATATCGGTAGCGGTAGGGCATACTCTATTGCCGAGGTCGCCATGACCATTGGTAGGCTCATGGGACATAATGGAATTGAGATTGTCCTGGACGAAAGAAGAATTCGCAAGAACGATATTGAAATCTTCGTTGCTGATTCATCTTTACTTAAATCATTCACAGAATGGACTCCTCAAGTTTCTCTTGAGGAAGGACTCATGAGGACTATTAAATGGTTCGAAGAAAATGGAAAGAAATGGCATTGGGAATCATTCGTCGAAGGTAACTTAATGGTGGACGAATATGACAATGTTCCCTCCTGATTCTCGTATCTTAATTACTGGTGCTGGTGGCGTCGTAGGTTCTGAATTTGTTCGTTCATTTATGGAAGATAAAGTTGAAGTCTTGGGAGTCGTCAACAAGACTAATATCATTGCATCTAAATTACTATTGTGTGATTTTACTAGATTAAATGAACTTGAATCTTTTGAGAGAATAATATCTCAATCAGTAGGTGTCAAAAACATTTCTGTAATTATTCATTGCGCTGCCATTAAGAGTATTGCGGCTTGTGATAATAATCCACATGATGCCATGATGGTCAACGTTATGTCTACGGCCATGCTTGCAGAGATTGCCGCCCGCTCTGGAATCCCGTTCGTGTTTATGTCGTCTGATGCGGTATTTACGACCGAAGATTATCAAGTTCATAATCTAGATTTTCCAACAGAAGATGATACCACTAATCCATCTACATATTATGGAGAAACTAAGGCATTCGCAGAACAAGTAATTATTCAAATATTTAAGAAATATGTAAATAATAATTACTTGATAATTAGAACAAGTTCTATTATGGGATTTGATCAAGGTAATTTTGCTTTTGATGTATTAAGTAAAATTACTTCTGGAGGGAAATATACGGCATATTCTGACGCGTATGTCCAGCCAGTGTATGTTAAGACAGTCGTTGATATTGTGCGACGATTACTAAAAGAAAATCGTTATGGAATATTTCATGTAGCGTCTCAGCAAATCATTAGCAGGGCTAGATTTGTTCGCAACATGCACTTGATTAACTCTGGAATAAATCTTAATTCTCCTAATTTTATGATAGAGGATATTTCTTTATCTAGGGCTGAAGAAGCAGTTGATCATAAATTGATTGGAATAAATGCCGTACTTAATACGGATAAAATCAATCAATTATCTGTATCAATCAACACTTTAGATGAAGTGAATAAATTTGTTAGTGATTTTAATGCAAATAAATGAAAAAGAAGAAGCCACTTAGAACTACATCTTATGTAGATGATCGAAAGGTGCGTCGGGCCGACCGTGGACCAGCCGACGTACTCAAGACGATACAAAATCTCGAGTTTCAGATTCCAATTAAACCTGCGAAGGATATGGATGAATTACTCGAGAGGTTCAATATGCCTGCTAATATCAGTGATATTGAACCGTATCAAAGAGTGCGGGACTATCTTGGCTTCTATACAACTGAAGCATCTAGGGCGCTATTTACCCTCTCGCAGTATCGAGCAAGGCGTCGATACCTTACCGGGCAAGTTAGAAGCCGCAAATCGCATCTGATGGGGTCCA
>Ga0172380_10002609_pt1 | contig 27187 bp, 22 predicted proteins | sample Leawe162metaG_FD_119747 | JGI IMG/M metagenome (GOLD analysis project Ga0172380, IMG submission 119747) | Leachate microbial communities from a municipal landfill in Southern Ontario, Canada - Leachate well 162 metaG | ecosystem: Engineered > Solid waste > Landfill > Unclassified | place... | reverse complement strand
ATGATCGTCCGGACAATGTGGGCGGCGGGGTAGACCTGGAGCGCCATCACGGGCCGCGCTATCATAGCAAGCGGGGACCTCAATTCAATTCTGGGGGAGGGGTCCGAAGTTGCGCGGGCCACACAATTAACACGCAGGCGGCGGGCGTAGACACGGCCATTCATTTGCCAGCCGTGGGGACAGTTAATTTGTGTCGGGTTTTGCGCGCACCACATACCTTGGTACGCCGCACGTGCAAGCGAAACCATGTCATCTGACACAACATTCATGGGGGCGACCAGCCACGGCAAGGCGTTCCTGCAGTCCACCATCGGCGGGCACCCGGTCGCCGCGGCGGCGGTGATCGGCGTCCTCATCATCCTCGTCATCGTTCTGGCGTACTACGTTTCGTATTACCACAAGAAGGCCGACCCCAAGTCGGGCTTCCGCGTGGGCATCGCGCCGTACAACAACCTGAACATCAACGGCAACAACCCGATGTGGTACCTCGGCAACATGGATGCCGGCAACTGGGGCCCCATCCACCGCGAGCCGACGGCGTACAACGTCGCGGCGTACGAGCCGGGCTGGCGCGGCGATGCGATGCGCGGCCGCGGTGGCCGTCGCGAGGGCTACGACAGCGGTTCCGGCGCGATGGTTTCGCCCTTCCCCGCCGTCGGCCCCGCTCAGGCGTGCGGCCGCGGCTGGGACCCCGCTGCCTCGGCCGAGGCGCAGGCGCTGGCCACGACGGGCAGCCTGCTGCACGACAGCTACGGCGAGGGCAAGCTGCAGGGCGCCGTCGACGGCGCCTTCGACACCAACGTGAGCCTCAACGACGAGCAGCTCACGCAGCTCATGCACTCGGGCGGCGCTCCGTAAGCGTTCTGCCACAGAGGACGAGGCCACGTCCCACAACAAAAGTCTTTTTTCATCATCGCGCGCGGGTCCGGCGAATTTCGAAGGCGGTTCGACGACTATTGTGATGGTTAATAACGCGAGAGCCAATGGACTACCTGCACAAAACTGTCGGCACGCACCCCGTCGCCACGGCGGGCTTCATCGCCGTCCTCATCGTGCTCGTCGTCATCCTCACATTCGTCATGTTGCACTACAAGGGCAAGGTTGACGGCGACAAGAGCGGTTTCGCCGCCGGCGCGATGGTTTCGCCCTTCCCCGCCGTCGGCCCCGTTCAGGCGTGCGGCCGCGGCTGGGACCCCGCGGCTTCGGCCGAGGCGCAGGCACTCGCCACGACGGGCAGCCTGCTGCACGACAGCTACGGCGAGGGCAAGCTGCAGGGCGCCGTCGACGGCGCCTTCGACACCAGCGCAAGCCTCAACGACGAGCAGCTGTCCGCGCTCATGCGCGAGGGCAGTGCGCCATGAGCGAGCTGTTGGTGGCAACGTGCACACCGCAACTCGCAGTGGCCGGCAACAACATTTTTTGGTCCCAGCCGCGACCGGGGCCCAATTCTCTCGCGGGGCTTAGACGTTTTCGTTGCGGCAGTATAAAGGCATGGCCGACGAAGTGGTAACTATGCCGGACCTCCCGGTAAGCAGCACCGGCAAGGCATCAATCATGAGCCGCATGGCAGGCACCGTCGCAAGGCATTCGTTCATGTCCCTGGCAATCATCATCGTGCTGATCATCATCGTCATCGGAATGATGGTGTACTATCGCGGTTTCCTATTTCTCGGACCGTACGCCAGCGGCGGGAAGAAAAACAAGAAGAAGCCGTCCGCCGACGGTGACGATGCCGCGGGCGAAGAGCGCGCCGACCCCGAAACCGAGCGCCTCATCGACTCGATCAACGCCCATTGAGTGCGCTCCGCCGGTGTCTATTTTTTGAGGCGCGCGGCAGCCCGCCACAACCCATCGCAACCCGCCGCAACACATGGCAACCCGCCGCAACCCATGGCAACATACTTATTTCGACTAGATTTGCCAACCAGATTGAAATCAATTGGTTGCAGTGGGTTGCCGCGGGTTGCAATGGGTTGCGGTGGGTTGCCATGTGTTGCCATGTGTTGCAATGTGTTGCCACGGGTTGCAATGGGTAGTCGTCGGCCGCGAAGATAAGAGGCCTGGAAGGCCATGACATAAGATATAGTCACTGCGTCATGTCGTACCCGTTGCCTGAGCACGGGATCGCCGCGCTGCTCGCCGACCTGGCCGAGCGTAAAGAGTTCCGGATCGGCGAGACATCGTCGGGTACGCGGGGCAGCGCACCGTCACCCCGCGGCTTCCTGCCCGCGACATCAACGTCGTCACTGCGCATGCCCGGCCTGCGTCTCGTCGGCGCGCAGACATTCATTCGCGGCTTCGAGAACCCTAACACGCCGTACTCACGCCTGTTGATCAAGTGGCAGACGGGCACGGGCAAGTCGATCGCGGCGATCACCATTGCACAGGAATTCGTCAAGTACTTTCGCGAGGCCGAACGATTAGCCGCCGGCGTCGTGCCCTCTGTATACATCATTAGCTTCACCGCGCGCGAGACGATCCTGGAAGACATGTTGCGTCACCCCGAGTTCGGATTCGCATCGGCGGCCGAGATCGACGAGCTGAGACGTCAGCGCGCGGCGGCAGCATCAGCAGGCCCTGGCACAGCCGAGTTTCGGCAAATGGCGGGGTATCTCGGCGTTCTACGCCGCCGCATCACCGACCGCACACGAGGTGGTTATTACCAGTTCTATGGTTACAAAGAATTCGCCAATCGGCTGTTCACCGTAACACCACGAGGAGCAGCGGCAGGTCTCGACGTGCAGGCGCTTCGGCGCGAGAGCGAAACGGAGAATGGGCAGCCGTTCGGCGCACTGCTAGCCGTCGCCTGCAAACGAGGCGAGCTGCGAATTGACGAGGAACTGCTCGCGGCCCTGAAACACTCGCTGCTGATCGCCGACGAAATTCACGAGGCGTACAACATGCTCGAGGAGAACAATTACGGAATAGCGATTCAGTACGTGCTCGACGCGCTGGGTGATGAGGCTCCGCGACTCGTGCTGATTTCGGCAACCCCAACCACCGGCAGCGCGGCCGAGATAGTCGATTTGCTAAATTTGTTGGTCCCCCGTTCCGAGCTGCCGGGCGGCACATCGCTGCACCGCGACGAGTTCTTCTACGGGTCGCCGCGGCCCGGGGAGACGACCCGGCTGCGACCCTCGGCCCTGGAACGGATAAGAACGCTGGCGGCCGGCCGGGTGTCGTTCCTCCTCGACGCCGACCTGGGGGCGTACCCGCGGCGCGTGTTCGTGGGCGAGCCGGCGCCGGGCGTCCCGTACCTGCGGCTGACCCCGTGCCCGATGTCGCCGTTCCACGAGCGGACGCTGGCCCACGCGGCGGGGGACACGTCGACGCCGACGCTCAACGACATGGCGTTTCCGAACCCGGAATTCGCACCCGACGCGGCGATGACCGACGGGGAGCCCGCTAGCTACGGCCTCTACCGCAGCGACGACGCCGCCGCGCGTCTCCAGCAGGCGCCGGCCGAGTGGCAGGCCGAGGCAGGAGTCCTGGTGCGCCGGGGATCCGAGGCGTCTCTCCCGTCGGGCGTGGCCCTTATCGGCGGCGACTTTCTGGGGCGAGAACGTCTCGGCGCCTACGCCAGCAAGCTCGATCGATGCGTGCACGACATCATCGAGGCGATCAAGGCGGGCCCCGGTAAGATTCTGGTGTTTCACCCGCGCGTGCGAATGTCGGGCGTCCTCATCGTGCAGGAGGCGCTGCGGGCGAGTGGGATCGCCGACGAGGGCTCTATGCCGTCCGACAGAACGCTGTGCGCGATCTGCGGCATCGCCCGGGGGCAGCACAGCGGCGCAGCGCACGCGTACACGCCGGCGCGATTCACGGTCGCGCACAGCCTCATCGACCGCACAACGATGACGCGCAACATCTCGCACTTCAACTCGCCGGCCAACCTCGAGGGCCACCAGATCCGAATCCTAATCGGCTCGAAGATCATCCGGCAGAGTCTCAACTTCCGCGCCGTGCGCCACGAGATGATCCTCGCGATGCCGACGGACTACCCCACCCTCATTCAGATCTTTGGGCGTGTCGTTCGCAAGGATTCGCATTCAGAACTGCCATCCGACCAGCGCGACGTAAAAATAACGATATACGTCAGCACACACTCCTCCGGCGCTCTTTCAGCGGAGATGCAGCGCTACATCGACAAAGGCCGAGAGTTCGCCGAGAACATCCAGCCGGTCGAACGTGTCCTGCACGAGTGCGCCGTCGACGGCTACGCGAACTGGGACCGCATCCGCGCGGCGCTCGGATGGCAAAATGGCGCCTTCGACAGTCTGGACGCGCTGGCGTACACCCCCATGGTGACAGGCGCGCCCGCGACGATACACACCGCGACCTTCAACGCGTACGGCTACGGCGAGCGCGAGATCGCGACGATGGTGTCGATGTGTCGCGTTCTCTTTCGGGCGCGCCCGGTGTGGACGTACGACGACCTGTGGGCCGAGCTGCACGCGGGGACGGTTCAGTCGGTGAACTACAATACCGCTCTGTTCGACGAGGGCAATTTCTCCATCGCGCTCGAGAGGCTCGAACGCCCGATCGGAGACACGATGGTCGCGCGCGTCGGCAAGTACTACATCCTGGCGCGCATCGGGCCGGGGGGTCGGCCATTGCTCGACGCGGAAAGCTACCTGCGAGACTTCGCGACAAAGACCATCACGGCCGCGGGCCCGACGCGTGTGAAAATCGCCGACTACCTGCGCGACACGATGTCGGGCCGCAACTTCGCGGTGCGGCTCGCGGAGTACGAGCGGCGGTACTTGGCCCCGGGAGCGCCGTTGACGCCGGAGTTGACGCTGCTGGACTACGGCGCCGAGTTTCACTACGAGCTGCTACGGCGGCTGATCGCGGGCAGCACCGCGGTCACCAGCGACGACGGCCGGGTGATGGACGTCTACCGGCGGTTCCACGTGGCGGTGACGGCGGCCGAGGCGACGAAGGCCAAGATGACCATCGTTCCGGAGCGCCGGAAGCGCACGGACCTGGTCGGCTACGCGACGCCCGACTCGGTGGTCGTGTACACCGAGGGGCGCTGGCAGAACGTGGCGACCTCGGCGTTCAAGTTCGGGCGCCGCGTCGAGGAAAATAACATCGTTGTCGGATTTGTGGTGAGCACCGGCGCCGAAACACACGCCAAGTTCAAAGTTCGGCCACCTTTGCACAAAATGGACACGTCCGGCGGCGATATTCGTCTTCTTGAGCGTGGCGGCGTGTGCGAGACGCGCCCTCGCGCGGAACTCGACAAATTCGTGCGAGCCCTACGCGCCGAGGTCGCGCGCGCGGCAACACGGGGTGGCGCGCCAGACGACAACTCTGCCGACGGTGACAATGGTGGCGACGATGATGACGCTCATTGCTGCGGTGGCGAAGATGACGCTCATTGCTGCGGTGGCGAAGACACCCATAGCGGTTATGTTGCCGAGGTCTGCGAGCCTCTTAACGGTGGCGGCGAAGACGATGGCGACGACTGCCCGTGTCGCCATCGAACCGCGACAGTAGGTGGCAATGACTGCAAGTGTGGCGACGACTGCAAGTGTGGCGCCGACTGTCAATGTGGCGATAACTGCAAGTGTGGCACCCGCCAAGGAGGGGCAGACGAACGAGACAGGGCCCCGCCATTACAGCCGACAGTCGTGGAAAACGAGAGTTGGAGCCCCGAAGACACCCCGGCAGAACTGTCGCTGGGATACGAAACACTGTTTGATCGGGCCTCCCGCAAGCGTTTCCCATCGGCGACATTGACATGCGAAGCGATACGGCTGCAGCTGCTGGCGCTCGAGGAAAAATCACGCGCGCAATCGATGGAAAACAGTATTCGATGGCTATACTTGTTCAATGAACGAGCCCCAAGCGTAACCACATTGTCATCTTAAACCTGGCGCGCGATCGGTAAAAATGAACAAATCGTAATCTAGTATAGACTCATCGCATATGAGTCGCGCGCCTGACATGTCATTATCACGGTCGAGTTTTGAGGAGTTGCAGTCAATACCTGATCATGAATGGACCGAGGCCCTTGCCCATGCAGTGGCTAACACTAATGATTGGAGAAATATGGTGTCCAACCATCCAATACTAGCAGTTCCAGAACGATTCCGCACGCCACAATTATTGCTCGAGGCGACAATCGCCACGCCGTGGATCATCCGGGTCCAAAGAATCATTCCCCCGCACATAGTGACAAGCGAATTCTGTCTGAAGCTTGTGAAGGCCAATTGTTCAGCGTTGGTGAATATTCCGGATAACTTACGCACAACGGAGATCTGTCGAGCCGCGATTAGACCTCTCTCATACGAGACACAATTTCACAACCTGTTAATATGGGTACCAGCTGCCGCGCAAACAGAAGATCTCGTCTGCGAAATCATTCCGACGATAGCTTCTGGCTACGCTATATTGTGCTATGTGGCGACCCAAACAGAACGGATCTGCATATTGGCGGTCACTAAAAGACCCAGAGAGATTGAGTTTGTGAAAAATCAGACGTGGTCCGTATGTGAAGCGGCCCTAACAAGTGCACTCGCGAGTACCACACCATACGACGCAGTAACGGACACCCTGGTGGCAATACGAGAACATACATTGCAAGTGGGGCTCAAAGCGCTGGAGTATGGGAAAGATATAGTGCCATATCTTCGCAACCCCAGCGACGAATTATGTTTAGCCGCCATGGAAAAGATACCACACGCGGCCGCAGATGTGCTGCTCATCATCGATAATCAGACCGTTGCCGTGTGCATGGCTGCGTATCGTCATCAGCCATGCTCGTTCTGTCACATTAACGTAAAAGAAATCAAACGCAGCGTGGCGAGATTGGTGATTGCCGATAAATTTATGGCAATTCAAGACATCGGTCTGTCGACCCTGGCCATGGTCAACATCTGCGAACAGTTGTTGCTCTCGGGCCAGTTTGTCCTCATCATGTCGGGGCTACCGTATCACCCATTCACATGGTCGCAGCTCTGGAACCTGGCGGCGCTCATCAAACATGGCTAGCGAACACACAGGCTAATGTTGTGTGATATTTTGCATGTCGCACGGTCAAAATTGAACCAGTGATAAGTAATCATATAGTAATGATACGCAATATTATTGCTAACTACGTCCGTACTCGAGATATTCTGTTATTAGCAGACCTGTCGAAAGTTCTTGACGACGATTGGGACGAATACACGGCATATGCCGCAGTTCGTGCTTATGGAGAGATAATACGATTAGTTCCAACTCGATTACATACAACTCAATTGTGGATAGAGGCGGTGATCACGACCCCGAAGATTGCCGTTCCTTCGCATGTTGCTACGTACGAATTCTATCGAAGACTGGTTCTCACCAACGGTCACATGCTGAAATCTGTTCCCGTTCACATCCGTACAACAGAAATATGTCGTGCCGCGATAAAACCACTTGGCGGGGACAAGTTATTACTGATCGATTTGTTGATGTACGTACCCGCTGCGGCGCAAACAGAAAATTTGGTTTGTGACATCATCGAGGCAATGCAGTCTGGTACTTCAATATTGCTGGGTGTGGCTGTTCAGACAGAAAAAATCTGTGTAATGGCGGTCACTAAAACTCCCAAGGATATAAACTATGTGGAAAATCAGACATGGGCTGTGTGCGAGGCGGCGTTAGCCAGCGCCAACGAGGGCTACAACGCACACGAGGTCATACCACACACGTTAAGTGGGATACGAGTACATACGATGCAGGTTGCGCGTAAAGCACTTGAATATGGTTCTACCATGATGGCGTACATTCGAGATCAAAGCGAAGAGTTGTGTGTAAATGCCATGACAAAATGGGGGCATCCCACACATATTCTGCGTGAAGTTCGCAAACAAACCGTCAACATGTGCATGGTGGCATGGCGGAAGGACCAACACTCGTTTCGACATATCAATTCGCCGACAATGAGACACACGATCGCGAGGCTCGTAATCGCCGACAAATTGATGGCACTTCAGGCGATCAAGTTGCCGATTCTGTCCATGGTCGACGTCTGCGAACTGATGCTGCTCTCGGGTCTGTTCGAACGAATGCCGGGCGACCCATTTCTGCCTCTGACCCGCCCGCAGCTCTGGGAGTTGGCGGCGCTCATTAAACATGGCTAGAGAACACGCGGACCTAATGATGCGTGATATTTTTGCATGTCGCATGGCCAAAATTGAATGAGAATAGACCAATATACCCCCGTTCAGCGATTAAGAAGCTCGCAGACTTCGGCATCATAACGATGATCAAAAATATTATCACCAATTACATTGACACTCAAGAACGCCGAGAATTAGAAGAGTTGTCGAGCGTACCTGACGACGAATGGGACGAATTCACTGCACATGACGCAATACGCATAGACGGGGAGTTAATACGATTAGTCCCGGCTCGATTACATACGACTCAATTGTGGTTGGAGGCGGCGATCGCGTCCCCGGCGATTGTCGGAATAGTTCCCCCCCATGTTGCTACGAGCGAGTTCTATCGAAAAATGGTCGACGCCGACTGTCACACACTGAAATACGTTCCCGTTCACAGACGTACAACAGAACTATGTAGAATCGCGATAAAACCACTCTGGAATGCCATGCGAATAGGAAATTTGATGTTACACGTACCCGCCGCAGCACAAACAGAAGAACTGGTTTGCGCTATAATCGAATCAACTCAGCCTGACACTCCCATATTGTACAGTGTGGTTAACCAGACAGAGAAAATCTGTGTGATGGCGGTTACTAAAACTCCCAGAGACATCAAATACGTAGAAAATCAGACGTGGGCTGTGTGCGAGGCGGCGTTAGCCAGCGCCATCGAGGGCTACAACCCGCACGAGAACATTCCGCACGTATTAAATGGAATACGAGTACATACGATGCAGGTTGCGCGTAAAGCACTTGAATATGGTTCTACCATGATGGAATACATTCGAGACCAAAGCGAAGAATTATGTGTGAACGCCATGGAATATTGGGGGCATCCCACACATATACTACGTGGAGTTCGCGAACAAACCACCAAAATGTGCATGGTGGCATGTCAGATTGACCAACACTCGTTTCGGCACATCAACACGTCGACAATGAAGCGCACAGTCGCGCGTCTCGTGATAGCCGACAAATTGATGGCTCTCCAGGCGGTCAAATTGCCGGCCATGGCCATGGTCGACGTCTGCGAACTAATGCTGCTCTCGGGTCTGTTCGAACGCATGACAGGCGATCCATTCCTGCCGCTGACTCTCTCGCAGCTCTGGGATTTGGCAACGCTCGTCAAACACGGCGGACCACAGCAACGCTAGGAGGCGCAACGTTATTTTTTAGGGTGCGGCGCGTGGGCAAAATTGATCCCTCCGCAAACTAGCTATAAGAGGGGGCGACAGAATGTCTGCCGCGCAAGCCCCCATACGTCGGCTAAGATTGGGTAATCCTAATGGTTACTCGATTGATAAAATAATCGAAATGTATCAGGAATCTGGTATGATAGAATTGTTGTTCGGCATGCCAGACCATCAATGGACCGAAACGGCAGCTTATACCGTAGCCAGGATTCCATTAGATGGCGCGCGAAGAGAATACGCGATTCACGCAGTCCCGGAACGACTCCGCACACACCAGTTGTGGGTGGAGGCGGCGATCGTATCCCCACAAATTGTCCGGATCGTTCCTCCACATGTGGCGACGTGTGAATTCTACCTGAGAGCGGTCAGAGCCAACAACTTGGCGATAAGATTCGTACCCATTCACATGCGCACGACAGAGGTATGTCGTGCAGCCATCACACCCCCCACGGCGAGATCCAGAATAAGAGATTTATTGATGTACGTGCCCTCCGCGGCGCAAACAGAGGATCTAGTTTGCGACATCATCGAGATGATGGATCCAGGGTGGAGCATATTGGACCACGTGGTCGTCCAGACGGAACGAATTTGTGTGATGGCTGTTACAAAATCACCCAGAGAAATAGCATATGTAGAGAATCAAACATGGGAAGTATGCGAAGCGGCTTTAACGAGCGTTGGCATATCTAATATGTCATACGATACCATGGTAGATGTATTAAGTGGAATACGAGTACACACATTGCAAGTGGGGCTGAAAGCACTGGAGTATTCATCCAGAATTATGAATCATATACGTGACCAGAGTGAAGAATTATGTTTAACACATATGCAAGAAAATCCGGCGTTCACCAAAGAGGCTTTACATCGTATTCGTGATCAAACGACCAAAATATGCATGTTCGCGGTTCGACACAACTCGCAGGCATTCAGTCAAATTCGATCGTTAAAGACCAAACGTACCGTCGCACATCTCGTGATCGCCGACAAATTGATGGCGCTCCGAGCGGTCGGGCTGTCGGCTATGGCCACCGTCGATGTTTGCGAGCAGTTGCGTCTGTTCGAGCGCCGGCCGGGTGACTCGTACCTGCCACTCACGCTATCGGATTTCTGGAGTCTGGCAAAGCTCATCAAACACGGCAAGATCAAACACACGGCTAGTTGACAAACCGACACAAAATTGAAGAACATGTGTTATTTTTATACACAACAATGGAAATTGACTCCATCATCCGTGCATATGTGTTCAGTCCGGACAGTATCAAAAACATCAATCGTTTGGCAAATATTCCACTACATTCATGGACCGCTGAAAAGGCGACGCATGTTATGCGAACAGTTTCAACGTTTATTACAATGCGGGTTGTGCCAACAAAGTTCCACACCACAGAACTGTGGGTGAAGGTTGCTTTGACGCAACCCTACATGATGGACCAAATTCCATCACAGTTCTTAACATATGATTTATATCGATCCATCGTGTCCTCAGACCCAAAATTGTTGACCGTCATACCACCTCACATGAGATCAGAGGAGCTGTGTATGATCGCGCTGAATGGGGAATGTGATAATTTGATGGCCGCAGTTCCTGCCGAAATTCAAACAGAAGATTTAATTTGCTCTGTCATTGGGTATCCCTCTCAAAAAGGGGGCCAACTGAAACATGTTAATATTCAGACAAATCGCATTTGTAAATTGGCCGTGTCCAGACATCCAGAAGATTTATTATACGTTGAAAATCAAACACAGAAAATATGTTTGATGGCACTACGTGCATTAAATGGAATAACTGGACTCATCAGCGATGTTCGTCATACAGCCGTATTCAACATGATCCGAAATCAAACGAATACTATTTGTCATGCTGCTCTGCTCCAATCTCCGGAAATCATGCTCTATATTCGTGACCAAAATGAAAAACTGTGCGTAGATGCCCTGAAGGCGACCATCAAACCACAAATGGTATTATCATATATTCGCAATCAGACATTACAAATTTGTCTCGCCGCGTGTTGCCGGGACTTTCAATGTCTCGAACAGATCCGAAACCACATAATGCGAGAACTCGTGACATGCGCCATAATAGCTGACAGGTTGGTTTCGTTGCGGGAAATCGACTTGTCATCTCTACTCCTCGTCGAAATCTGCGAGGCCTTCTTACCGAAAATACTGCCTGGAATTGGATTGAGATTCGCGCGGCCACCAACAGTATCGTTAACTCGATTGTGGAAACTGGCGACAATAATCAAGCACGGTGCCGAACGGCCTCGATCACAGACCTCGGCAACAAAGCTCTGAAGGAGCACGTAACGATCGGCGAAATTGAAGACCATTTGTTATTTTTATAGGGGATGTTGGCGGCGCAGGTTAAGGTCATCGACTGCAGCATCAACGTGCGCGACACGATCAATTTCTGTGCGAATGTCGACAAACACATCATGAGCGAGCTCAAGAACACGTACGAGGGTAAGTGTTTCAAGGGGGCGTTCATCAATCGCGTTGTGAAAGTGGTGCAGCGTTCGCGGTGCGTGATCGTGAAGACCAACCTGTCGGCGCACGGCGTCATCGATGTCTCGTTTCTGGCCGAGGTGACTGTGGTCGGCATGTGGGACATTCTCGTCGGCGTCTCGGTGCTCAGGACGGCGGGCATGATCGTGGGCTCGTACAAGAGGCCGCCGGCCGACCCGACGGGGCGAGAGTGCCAAATGGCGGTGACCGTCATTCCGACCGCCGGGAAGAATCTCAGCGAGGTTGTGTCGACGGCCCATACTGTGTGCGTGCGCGTTTGCCGTGTCGAGTACCCCGCCATGCAGCCGTACGTCACCCTGGCGGCGGCCATGCTCTCGTGCGACCGCAGCGCCCCCGCGTGGCGACTGCGCGGGAGTCTCGACCCCACCTCCGCGACCTCGTTGGCGCCCCTGCTCGCCTCCATTGACACCGAGCTGGCCGCCCGCGCCGAACTCGTTGCCGCCGAGGGGGGGCGCGCGGCCGTGTGGTTCTTCGAGCGGCTGCTGTATTCGTACGACGGTGGCGATGGCGATGACGGCACGGACACCGTCGAAACCTACGAGGGCGCGCCGCCGTGGGAGGGGCCGCACCCCCTGCGCGCGTCGGGCGGCGCGCTCCACAACATCCTCGACGTAGCTCGCCGGGCCGCCGCGGGAGAAACGATCCCCGTGACAGGCTGCTGGTGCCGCGACCTGGCGCTCTACCGATCGTCCCCCTACGCCGCGTTCGTGGCCGGCCCCGAGTTGCCCGCCGGGTGGGCGGCCGAGACATCGGGCGCGCCGGTCGATGGCGCGCCGTCCCTCGTGTTCGGCGAGATGCTCAAGAACATGCTGGACTTTCTGGTCGCGGTGCGTCAGATGGCTGAGCTGTATCCGGTCGGGGATGAGACGTACACCCCCGTCTGGCACGCAATGAGGTCGGTGCAGGTAGTTGAATGAAAAATGTTGACGTTTTTTTGGCAGGCGCTAAATTGAAATTGGGTAACTTCTGTCATTGAGATCCAGCCATGTCAGCCCCGGCTAAGAACACAGCTGCCGCAACAACGGCGGCGACGAGAGCCGCGCTGGCAAAGGCGGCAATGGCTAAAGCCACGACCGCGCCTAAAGCCACTGCGACTAAAACTACGGCGACAATTGCCAAAGCCACTACCGCGCCTAAAACTGCGGCGACTGCCAAAACTACGGCCAAAACACCGGCCGCAACAACGGCGGCGACATCCAAGCCCGCAACGACGAGCAGTGGTCAACCGCTCAGCTTGTTGAGCATGAAGAAATACATTATCGACAACAAAGGACTGCTCAATCGCGAAACAATGCTCTCGATTCAAAGAATTGTGATGATGGAGGTGTCCGACGAGTCAGTTATCAGCGAAAGTGGAGTCAACAAAGAAATCAACATCGATCTGGACAAAGTCGGCACGATAAATCCAGACGTCATCATTCACATCTACAACATTGTTCACGCACGGCGCGAGGCCCTCGACAACCCCGGCGAGTGACGAATCCGTACGCACCGGCATGTTAGCATTTTGTGTTTTTGCGAGAATGCGACACAACGATTAGGAAGCTCGAAGACCTCGTCATCACAACCATGCTGATAAACCCCTTAATCATTTCATGTTTTGCAAATACCGACGCTGTTAATATTGCACATCATGAGCCAATCGAACGTGGGAGATCTCCTGCTGGCCTACAATGTCGACTTTGTCGGGTTTAACGATGTTCGCGAGTTGGAACCGGCGAAGGATGCCATCCAACTCGACGAGCTGTTGTCGACCGCGCCAGAGATAACCGGTGGCGCCACGGATGACCCCGATGGTTACTACGACGATTTCGCTTCGAGCAGCGACTTCACGGCGCAGCTGCAGGCTTATATGCGAGACTACCCTATCTCGGGCGGGGGGCTTCAGCCGGGGCTTCTAGGGATGGTCGTGCCGATCAATCTCGGCGGGGATAGCGACAGCGAAAGTGACAGCGACGACTCCCTGCCCGATGTCCGCTGGCTGGCCGGCGACCCTCCCGCTGCGTCGTCGCCCGCGCATGTCGGCGGAGGCCCTCCGACGGACGGAGAACTGTTGCGAGCCCTGAATGTCGCCTTGTCGGAGCCGCCCGCGCCCACGCTAAACGATTACGTAGCCTTGTCGGAGCCGCCCGCGCCCACGCTAAACGATTACGTAACTACGTACGCAACCGACACGTACGCGACCACATTGGGAGATTTCGTCGTCCATTAATCCGCGCCGGCGAAATTGGACAGCCTATCGCGGGCGGATATGGCAGCAACAACGACAACCGACGACGCCCAGTTTGTGTACGACGAGGTCCCCGTCAGCGCGAAGGTGCACTCGACGGGCGCGGCAACCCCCGAGGAGCTGGTCCGGATGGCCGGCAAAATCTGGAAGGAGGTGAAGGCCGAGCGGATCTCGCTGAACGACCACCGCCGGCTGGACGAGCAGCTCGCACGACTGCAAAAGGAGTATCGGGACTTCGCGACGAGCTTCCCGGTCGTGCTGCGCTGGCAGGTCCAGATGCGTAAGTACAACTCCGTGGCGTTCAAGAGGTACCTCGTAAAGCATGCCTCGGTGGAACTCAAGACGAAGGAAGACTTCCTCAGGCTCCAGGCGGAGTACCTCGTGCACATGTTTCGCGAGGAAAACCCCCACTCGGGCAACCACCTCGTGAGACGGTACCGCGACAACATCGTGAAACAGCTGCTCGACGAGGACAAGCAGTTCGAGCAGGTGCAGAAGCAGGTCGACCTGGAGGTGGCCGAGATGGACAAAGCCAACGACACCGAGCGCCGAACCCAGCTGTACAACCTGTTGCGGCAGCGCCAAAAAGAGAGCGCGGCCGCTGCTATCGAGGCGCCGACAACCGCGGACGGCGGCGGGGCGCCGACAGCCACTACCGCCGACCCGGCGGACGGCGGCGAGGCGCCCAGCCACCCTTGAGATGGCGCTTGACGAGGCGGAACGCGGGCCCGATGAGGGTCTCAAGACGGCCCGTTTTTTCCAGATAGCGAATGCTCTCGATGTCGTGCCACCCGATCTCGCTGACCTCGCCGAGCTGGTTGATGTCAGTGATCGCCGACGTGACCTGCCCGTCGGCCGCCGAGAGACGGGGCCCTGCGATCGCGACGAAATAGACGGCGACGTACCGCGTGCCGTAGCTGACAAAGCTCGACCGGCGCTTCACCCCGGGAACGATGCTGTACTCGCTCTTGGCAATCCCTGTCTCTTCTTGCAGCTCTCGGAGGGCGCACGCAAGGTCGGTCTCGCGTGCGTTAAAGCGCCGGCCCTTGGGCACCTCCCAGAGCAGAGTTCCGCGCGCGCCGGCACACGCTTGACGAACAGCCCGCTGCAGTGACGTGCCGGCGTCATCTCGCATGAAATTGGCCTGAAATATGGCAGACTTGCGGTGAAACATGTCGCGCCTCTCCCTGGAAACCCATACGCGGTACCACATCTGTTCGAAGTTGAGCGAATAGACGTCGAGCAGTTCCTGAACCGTCATGTCGGCGAGCAGGGATGCCACGCTGCGGCCGGCGGGCAGGCGGGAGTTCCGGGAGCGCAGCCCATTGCTGGCAAACCGACCGCGGCTGTAGCGGCCGTGCACGAAGTCGGCGAACGCGTAGGAGTATCGCTTGTGGACGAGAAGGGCTTCGGGCCGTCGCGATGTCTCGTTCACGCGACAGAGGATCACACCGATCGATGTGCGGGTGGCCGGCGAGCGGGGAGTGAGGGGGGCAGCCGTCTCGGGCGGCTTCGTCGCAATGGCGCGCGTCGCCTCGGGGAGCTTCGTCGCCTCGGACGGCTTCGTCGCCATGGACGGTAACTATGCGGCGCCGCACACAACTTTAACTTTTGCGCGCCGCGACAATGCGAGAGCGACACGATATACTACATGCAAGTACGACAAGATATGTCACATGCGCGCCATCAAAACGAAAGTCTCCCTGGCTGGAATAAACGAGCGACTCAGAACATGGCCGACTCCGTGGGAATTGGGGAATATGTGCCGGCCACCAACGACACGGGATGGTTCGCGCGGCAGGAGGGGGCGCGTACCCCGATGCGTTTCCGTGACCGCATCATCGTGCAGTTCAGATCGGACCAGAACAGCAAGTACCTGCGCGAGCTGTTCACACAACGCGTCCCCCGGGGGCCGCTACGCCGGCACGTGCTGGAAACTCTCGAGGACGCGATCCTGAGCTTCACTGACCTCGAGGGGCGCGCCTATGACGTGCTGATGTCCGACCCCACGGCGCGCCGCGGTGTCGCCCGCCGCGCGGTCAGCTTCTGGGACGAGGTGCGGAGACTCAACCGCGTCTTCTACGAGGACCGAATGGCCTTCCTACGCGAGCACGAGGCGATCATCAACCCGACCGCGCCGCGCGACGGCGTCTCCGAGGACACGGAGGACTACGCCATGCGCATGTTCATCTCCGACAGTCTCCGCCCGCCCGGCCTCGAACACCTCAACACGCCCGGCCCGTCGTGGGCGCTGCGCGAGGACCAGTCGACATGGATACCGCGCGCGGCCGCCGGCAACGGCGCATCAGGGGCGAGAAGCGACATGCCCCCTGGCGCCCGCCCCCACGGTCGCGAAGGCTTCACGGCAAGCGCATTCCACTCGCGCGCGGCATTCCCCGACGTCGCCGGCGCACCAACCGACAACGGCGCATCAGACCAGTTTCCGTACGCGGAGGACGACAACCCGTGGTCGGCCGGCAACGCGAACCGCACGCCCGAGCAGGCGATGGCAGAGTACTGGGGCGACGACAAGGTAACTTCGGACACAATGACGGGCGCGCCGGAGACCATGGGCAAAACCTCGGGTGAAATGTATGCGTGGGGCAACTCATGGCAGGAAAATGGCGGTACGAGATTCATGCGATACGAGTCGATCCCATTCTGGCAGATGGGCGGACGCGAGGGCTACGATCAGGACATCGAGGAGACGCTCGGCACCGGGGCACGCGAGATGGACAATCACGTGCGCAGATGGGACATGGACGTCCTGCGCAAAAAGCGCGGCCAGGAATACAGGCAGGAAGGCCCGCGTTCGGGACATATGCAGTGAACATCGAGATCATATTTTTAGGATCGGCAAGATCGCAAACCATTGGTGCCCGTAGTTTGCCAATGCTGAACTGGATTTAGAATTGGCAAGGCCGCAAACCATACGGCGCTTGTCGAAAAGTACCCATGGTTTGCCAATGCTGAATTGGATTTAGAATTGGCGGAGTCGCAATCCATCAGTATAGAGTACCGTAGTTTTGCCAATGACGAATCGTATTTAGGTATGTTCGGCTAAAACCGAACGATACAGATCGCGACTATCAGTAAAAAGTGTGGCCAAGAGATCGTTTACATCTCTTGAACGATGCGGCGAGATTGCCGACAGATTTCCACAACAGCATGATATGGTAATTCCCAGGGCAATCCAATGCATTCACGCACCCATTGATATTCATATCGGGGGTTTCCTAGCAATATCGGCACGGCCATAGGAAACATACCCGAGTCGGCAATCAACACTAGCACAATCTCGGACAACAGATTGATTGATAAATTGACCGTGTGAATTAAGACCAGTTCTTGGACCAAAACAGATTTCACCAACCAAATCTGGATGGCAGAATCTCTGATGAGCGCGAATGTTAGACGGTCTTTCGAATATGCCAATCTAACGTGCTGCCGCGTAGGTTTGTCAACAAAGTTTATAGCGCGAGCGCATTGTGTTATAGCAGCAATAATAAGATCGTTGTCATATTCGTCAGCAGATATATCGTTTAGTATCATGCCATTTATTGACGCGGCCAATAATTTCAGTTCTTTTGTCCATAAATATTTACTATTTAGATTATATGATGTTAATGGATCGATAAGAATAGCTTCTTTTAGAATAAACGTTCGATCTGAATCGGTCAATGGATCTTTTGGGTCATGCGGTCGTTCAAACGACCCCATAATGGTATCGATCACGTAGTTATTGCGTTTAATGGCAGTGAGACAGAAATCTAATGTTCGAAATTGGAATGGAATTTCAAAGAAATGTTCTGAATAATCTGTGACAAATGCAAGATACAGTTCGTCATTTCCGTCGTTGGCTAGATCACTAATTCGCAAACCACTTGCCACAGCTATCTCACACAGCTTTCGGTAGGTTTCAGGAGTGTGATCCTCCCTCTGAACTCGTCGAACGGCGCGAACCATCATCCGTGGATTTTCCCGAACAGCGGCCTCGATAGAATCGTCGGCATGACCCACGCCATCTATTTGTTCGCTCTTTGATGTCATATAGGGTGCGATTATGGAGATTCAATTTTGCATTGTATTTCAGCTCTTCACTTCGCCGCAACAAAATGCAACCTGCCGATTTTGTGCGGCGTCCAATAAAAAAAGCGACTCATTGCATCAGAAGACGTCTGACACATCGAATTCAGCTCCACCTGGCTCCGAATCAGGTTCCATCGGCGTGCCAACGATCCCGAGCGGATTCGCGACGCCCCGGTCGTAGCGATCGATGCAGGCGAAGATGTCCACGGCGGTCCCACGGGCTTTCGTCGCCAATGCTTTCAGGAAGTCCGCGCAGACACCGGGCTCCATCTCGATGTGCCACGCCGCGCGGTCCGGAATGGAGAACAGGACGCCATTGCCTCCGCCGCGCAGGGCGAGGTAGCAGGCGAGCTGGAGCGCGTGTTCCTCGCGGTAGACGCCGCCGTCGCACCCGCCGCCGTTCTTGAACTCCCAGAGCTCGCCGTCGGCCGCGATAAAGTCGGCGCGGCCAACGACGGTGACGGAGCCGACCGCGATGGACGGGAGCCGCACCTCGAACGCGCCGGCGACCCCCTCGAGGACATGGAGGATGGCATCGCGCGTGCTGTTGAGCGCCGCTTGGTCGACCCAGCCGTAGTCGGGGACTTGGCGGGCGATATGGTGATGACCGTCCTCGATTGCATTGCGGGCGATCGCCAGGCGCGCCCAAGAATCAACGGTGCGGGCGGCGGGCGGAACGCGCAAAGCGTCAGCGATCGTCTCCCAGAAGCGAGGGGGGTACGCCTCGAATTCGGTCCGGGTGATGTCGGTGCTGAACGGGCGCACAACCTCATGGTCCTCCAGAATGGTCGGCGCATCCATCCCCTCGCCGAATGCCGTTGTGCCAGTTCGATGCAGTTCGGCCAACACCGGCCCGATAATGCCGTAGACGAAGCCAAGATCTTCGCAGTAATTGCCGAATCGCACCTTGTTGATGGTCGGCGACGGCGGTGGTAACGCGTCGAGACGCGCACGCAATTTGCGGTCGGCCGGCCGAATCGACACCATGGCCAATGCCGCGCGCACGGTTTCGGGGTGAAGATGGCGGATCAGATCAGTGGTCGACACGACGCGTTGGCGGGGGGGTGGCCGCGCCTTGATCTTGGGAGCCGCGGGGGGAGACTTGCCGACGATCACGACATCGCGAAACAAATCAGCGAATGATGCGGTGCGAATGGTGCGATAGTTGCACGTGACCACCACGAGCTGCGAGATCGCGCGGGTGGCCGCGACGGTAATCACGTTGGGAACGGCCGTGGGATCATTCCACGCGCGATCAAAGAAGTCAAAATACGTCTCGTCGATGCCAACACAGATGACGCAGGGGCGCTCACAGCCCTTCGACGAGTTGAAGCTGAGCAGGGCGAGTTTGCCCCGAATGAGTTCGGCGTCGACCCGCGCGTCGTCATTGCCGGCCACGTACGTCGGAATGCCCGCGAGGTGGCGCCGCACGAGGTCTCCCAGGGGGGACTGGCTGCGGGAGAGGTTGCGCACGCTGGGGGCGAGAACGTACACACCCTCGGGCCCGTAGCGGCGCACGGCATCCTTGACGACGGTGGGGAGACTCGTGCAGAGCTCGCTCTTCGACCGGGCGCTGACGTAGATGGGCAGCCTGTTCTCGCTCCGGTTGTTGCCGCCGACGATGACATCGGCGCCGTACAGGTGGCGGTTGACGAACGCCGCCGTCGCGGGCGTCAGGCGATGGCTGACGCTGAGGGTGAGGGGGGCCCAGCCGTGGTCGGCGGCGAGCGCGGCGTACAGGCGGGGGGCCTCGCTCAGGAACTCGGGGCGCGCGCCACGGAACTCGTTGATGGCCTGGCGCTCATCACCCACAACAACAACCTGGGCGCCGGGGTTCGCGCGCAACAGGTGGCGCACGAAGGCGAAGTACTCCAGCGACATGTCCTGCGCCTCGTCGAGCATGAGGCTGTCGAACGCCAGCGGCCGCGACGGAGCGGCGCCCACCGCCTCGCGAAACCGTTCGTCGTTCGCGATCACGGTGCCGTACGCGCGACCGGCGGCGGCGTGGTAAGTCAAAGCGACAAGACCCGGCGTGGACTCGGCGGCTCGAGCGGCGACGTCAAGCTGGAGGCGTTTGTTGTATGTCAGTAACAAACATTTAGCATTTTTTCGTCGACTGGCACACATGAGTAGCGTCGTTGTCTTGCCGGCGCCCGCAACCGCGCGACACACGATGTTGAGTCGCCGTTCGAACGCGGTAATGATCTCCCACTGCTCGCTGCTCGGCGAGGCACCCGGAGGCAGCAACGGGCCCAAGAACGTAAAGTATTGGGTCGCGAGATCACAAGCTGTTTCCGGTTCAGGGCCGGCGGGAATGCTGGCAATGCTCGCCATATCGTGGGAGCGCGTCAAATCGACGGCCGCGGTGGCGAGGACGTGTGAGGCGGCAGCGTCAAACTTCTCACACACCCGGGCAATGGCGGCGAGTTTGCGGCCAATCGCCCACGAAATCACGACATCGACAGCGGCAACGGCGGCGGCAAGCTCGCACACGGCATCGGGGGTGATGCGAGTGTGTGAGGCCTGGGGAGCCGAACGAGCGCCGGCCCTGTCGGCGGCGACCCAGGAGACGCCGCTGCGGGAAAGCTGCAGGAACAAACGCCGCATTATTTATTCTACTATGACCTGGCCGGGCATGGCTTCAAACCGGCGCGGGCGGGGTTAAGACTCGGGAGCAAATTGAACGTGATCGGTTATTTGAGAATGCGTCAACCATTGGTACGGAGTACCCATAGTTTGCGGTGGCTTAACAGGATCTGGGAATGCGACCACCTTCGCAAATCAAGCCGCCTGTCAATACACAAATGTCCCAAACAGACTGTTCCGAAGAATTTGCGAACATATGCTCTCAATACCGCATTCGTATGGTCTGCAACCACGGAGGAACTACACTAATTAAGAGTCGTGGACAGCCACCAGCATCAAAATTATCGCCGCAATTCACTTTAGAGATAGATCAACCGATAGGATCGGTGCTATGGGACACAAATGCATTTCTCGCGAGATTAACTATCACAATGAATTTAGAAATTCCATTAATCGCTAGTGAATATTATGAAAACTTTGGATTCAGATTAGCTCAACAATCATTTGTGGCGTGCTACATTAGCTACATGAAATATAACGGCTCTCCATGGGATGCGAAATTGGCAAACGGTGTGCTATTGAACCATTGGTCTGATCGGAATTGGAAATTGTTAATCCCACAGGTCATGTCTGCAGAGTTCACCATACATAAAGGCTGGCCTGTGTTTAAATCTGGTCAATACTTCGGTATATATGAAAAACTCGCTGAGGTTGCAGATTGTCAGCACCGTATTCACCCGGCAGATTACAATGCCACCATTCGCGTCGCAATTGCATGCGGGGATGGAGGGTTGTTTAGGCTCGAGGAAGAACAGACTCGAGAGCTGTGCCTTACGGCATATAAACATAATCCCACATCATTCTGGAACATCGTAGATCCCTCCCATAAAAAGTACGTGGCACGACATGCGTTGATTGATGTACTGAAATATGTTTCACAGCTGGGGCTCTCGATCAATGCAATAGCGGAAATAGCCGGCTCTATGTTTGTAGGACTACCGACAGAGCATAAAAACTCACACGGACCCATAGCATCATTTCTAGACATAAGGTATCATAAATCGAATTGGAATCTATATAAAACCGCGAAAATATGGAACGACATTACTGTTCTAGCATGGCACGAGATCTGGGCGATCGCCGATGCTGTACACCGCGCGGGACGAACACAATGCTGATGCATTCACGCTATTTTGAGAATGTGATACTTTACTATCTGACACAACACGGACAGAATCAATTCGCTTGTTACCATACTAGAGTATCGAAGTTGCACAAAATTGAACATGTATCATCTGATAAAATATCGTGTCCGTGTCTAATGAGTGACCTGAACTACGCCAAAGAATTCGATGTCATATGTAATCAGTATCGCATTCGAATGACACTAATTATGATCTGTGATCATAGAGAAATATCACCGGCGTCGTACCATGGGCAAAATGTGTCAAAATACTCATTCGAAGCGGCGTTAGTATCTGAACAACTCATAGGGCTACCGACGGAATCGTTTAACCATATCGCAAGACTAAATATCAGAGGGGTATCGGATATGACAGTATTAAGTTCCGAAGAGTGTGAAATGGATGTGGAAAAAATAGCGAAGAAAACTTTCATGGCGTGCTACACCAGCTACATGAAGTACAACGGTCATCCATGGAAGGCGGAGTTCCCGGATGGTGTGGTTTTGGATCGCTGGCTCGATGCGGGATGGAAACAATTAATCAGAAAATCCGTCTTGTACCAGCCACAAGACAGCCCATACAATGGTTGGATGAGATTTAAAACCGGCCAGCATTCCAGCATATATGAAAAACTGGCCGAAGATGCGTTGTGTCTCAATCGCATCCACCCGGCGGACTACACCGACACTATTCGCACTGTGATTGCTCGCACACATAACGCAGATTGTCGAGGGATGGAACTACTTGGCGCGCATCAGACTCGGGAGCTATGTCTCATGGGGTATCGCCATGATCCCGAAACATATTGGGACATCTTGAGGCCCGGCCATAAAAAGTATGTGGTGCGTCATGCATTGGTTGACGTACTGAAATATGTTTCTCAGCTGGAACTCTCGATTAATGCAATTGCAGAAATAATCAATGCCATGTTTGTCGCACCACAGTGCGCGTATCGATACGCGGATGGAACCACGATGACATTGCACGATCTTAGACTTCTTCCGCTACGAAATGAAACCGTAAATATATGGTCCGACGTCAATGTTCTAGCGTGGCATGAGATTTGGGCGATCGCCGTGGCGGTCTATCGAGTGGGTCAAACTCAATGACATCACATTCACACTATTTTTAACCTAACATGAAATGAGTTGCGGGTTCAGGTTCGCAATTTCCCGCGGTGCCACAAAATTGAACACGAGTCATCCACTAAAATCGAGTGGGTATCACAATAAATGAGTGAATCGGACCACTCCGAAGAATTTGCAGACATCTGTTTACGTTGTCGACTACAAACACGCCATCATGTGTGTTATGTCGAATATGGGCCAATCATTCCTAATAAATGGTGGCATGAAAAATCTGTGTCAAAGATGGAGATGTCGTTATCAATTGTTCCCGAAAATGCAATAAACGACAATTACAATGTCCACTACAGTATTGCTCAATTGATGGTTACGGTTGTTCCGAGCACGCTGAGCGGCCCCTCACTGAGCGGCCCCTCGCTGAGCGGCCTCTCGCTGAGCGGCTTCTTGTCGAATCTTCTGACATACTCTGAAGCAAAGAATCTTGCCGAGCGCTTGGCCATGCAATCAATAGTGCAATGTTATACCAGTTACATGCAATTTCATGGGTCCGCGAGAGATGTGAAATTGCCGAAGGGCGTAAACCTGATCACCTGGTCATATTCAGGGTGGAAAATGTTGTTAGAACGCCACTTGTTTGATTCGCCCATAACAACATATAAAGGTCGACAAATGTATAAAACCGGTTTACCATCTGTTATATACGAGAAACTCGCTGAACGAATAGATTGTTTCAAATTCATCCATCCGCTGGACTACACCGACAAAATTCGCGGTTTGATTGCTACCACAAATGTCGAAGACTGTAGAGGGTTGCAGTTACTCGGCCGGGAACATCAAACGCGAGAACTCTGCCTCATGGCATATCGCAATAGTTCCACATCATTCTGCGATATACTAAATCTCGCTCACAAAAATTACGTGTTACGTATTGTGTTAAGCGATGTATTATGTTGCATTTCGCATTTGGGGCTCTCGATTAATGCAATTGCAGAGATAGCCAGCTTGTTGTTTGACACATTATCATTGCAGTACGTGAAAAAGTCGCATCAAGGTGCAATCCCCACGGTCGCAGCCGTCTTCTCCTGGCACGAGATGTGGAAGCTTGCAGCCGTAGTGCACTGCGCCGGAAGAACCAGTGCATCATTTTGTGCGCCGGAAGACCAGCTCGCCGTAGAGGCCGATGTAGCGGCGGTCGTCGGCCGTGAGTTTCGAACCGAGGTCGGTGTTGCGCGCCTCGAAGTCGGCTATGGCCGTGTCCATGCTCGCCTCGACAACCAGTTCGAAATCGCGCGCCTCAAACTCGGCTTTGAGAGTGCGCGTGTTGACGAGATACTCCTCGTAGTACGTCCCACTACTGAAGGGGAGCAGCACGCCGATTTTTTGACCCACCGCCTGCAATGTCTCGCTGGCGTAAAGACGGTGCAGCGAATACTTGAGCACATCACCTTGGTAGACGTTCCACTTATCGCCCTTGCCAATCTTGGCCTCGCGCAGAAGTGAGACAATCTTCTCGCCGAACATCGCCGAGATCACAACAGTGCCACCCACTTTGACGAGCGTTCGAGCCAGCACGACAAAGTTCCGCAGCGACTCGAGCGAACCGACCCAGTAGTGCACGGCGAGGTTGCAAACCACGGCGTCGGCGGCGACTTCGGCTCGACTCAGCAGATTCGCCACAAGCGCGACCGTGTCGGCCGCGGGAGCACCGATGTCGGCGGCCACGGTGTAGATCGTCGTCGCCGAGCGCGCCGAATGCTCGCGCTCCCTGTTGCCCCGACGGCCGCGGTCGGCGAACGAGTACTTGCGGCGCACGAGTTCGGCGAGGGCCGCGCGGTCGCGGTCGACGGCGACGAGGGCGCGCACGCCGGCGTCGATGTAGCGCCCGATGTCTTGCCCGTTGCCGGCGCCGAGATCGACGACGAGGCCGACGTGGGCGAGCGTGCGGATGCGCTGCGACTTCACGAACGAGATCGCGGCGGTCTGGGGGCGATATATGTCGAGCTTTTCGCCCAGGAAGTAGCCGTCGGCCGGGCCGGTCCACAGCTGATCGATCGGGAAGGGGTCCACGTAGTTAAGCCAGATCATCTCCGCGACGTAGAAATCGTTGCCGAAGTACCGGCGGCCGGCCTGTTCGCCGCGGCGGTCATCTCGAATGCGCACCATCTCCCATGTAGTTGACGTGGCACCGATGTTCAAGGCGCGGCCTTCAACAATTTGACCATCGAGCTCACCAAGGGGGGAATCGTCTGGGTGTTGATAGAGATACGCGAATGGCGCATCGCTCGGGGCGAACTGGATGGGGTTGTACGGGCCGCTGTTGGCGCCGAACAGGTCGGCGTACCCGGGGCAGCGACGCATGCCAAGGGATTCAAGACGGTCGGAGCTGATTCCGACGAAGAGCATGTGGAGCTTGCAGCCGGACGCGTCGATGTAGGGCGCCTTGCCGAGCAGGCTGGGCGGGGCGCGGCGGACGAGGAAGTCGATCGTGTTGTGCTCGGCCGGCTTCCACTTCTCGTTCGACGTGTCGGCGTACGGGTCGCCGGGCTTGACGAAGATGAGGCCGTCGATCGAGTAGGGGCGGGTGGCGCCGTGGACCGCCTCGATCTCGCGCCGCAGCTCGGCCGGCGTGCGACCGGCGAGGTGGGTGTACAGCTTCGCCTCGGCCGGAACGCCCGCCTCGCGCAGGATGGCGACGGCGCGGGGGAGCGCGGCGAGGCGCGCGGCGAAATCATCGCGGGTGACATCGACCCCCGCAACGACGATGACGTCAAACGCGTAGAGGGTCGGCGCGCCGTCGGCCGCGAACACGAGCTCGCCGTCGACGATCGTGTCGGCGTTGAGGGTCGCCGAGCGCGTGGCCGTGGCGGGCGCAAACGGCAGCAGGACGTCGCCGGCGATGACGCCGCGCCCCTCGTAGACGGCGCCCAGGGCGCGTTTGCCGTCGGCCTTGTCGGTGAGGAAGTACCCCGTCGGCGGGTAGATGTCGCGGTAGGTCGCGCGCGTCATCGCGGTCGCCTGGGGCAGCAGCCGCTTCATGCCCAGGCCGCGCTGGAACTGTTCGGCCAGGGACGAGTCCCTGACGACGTAGCGCGCGGCGCGGTAGACGACCGACTGAATCGCGGCGGCCTCGGCGTACCCGGGGTTGGCGAGGTGCAGAACGGTGTCGGCGACCGCGGTGATGTCGGCGGGCCGCACCAGATCGCGCGCCTCACCGGTGCCCACGAACTCGGCCTCGGCTTCAAAACGATAAAGCGAGTCCAGCGTTGATCGGTCACTTTCGCGCAAGTTGAGCACATTCAGGAAATTCTTTGGGGTGATTGCCGGCTTTGTTTTGAACATCGTCGCCACGATGTGTTTGAGAGACGTCGATGCATCGCTTCCCGTAATCATGCGCGACACCGTAAGGTCCACGCGCCACGCAAGTTCGGGGTGCGTTTCGGCCGTACCGGTTTGCACGATGGGGAAACTCACGCGAGCCTTCACTCGAATAAGGGCCGACTCATCACTGCTGAACGACAGGTGATTGCTTTCTGACTCGGACGACAGGGCCACGACATACGACAGACCGATATTGCTCGGCACACGAAAGGGCAGGACGAGGGGCTCCTTGCGCACGAATCGTTCTTTAGTCTTCACGCCGTTCTCGAAATAGATCTCGCGAATCCTCATTGGAGACAGATGGCGGTGAATGCCTTCGCCACGGGCCTTCTGGTCCATGATCGTGCTGACGACGAGGGTCATCGTCGCGTTCTCGAGCGTCTTGCCGCCCATGTCCACGAGGCCGTCGTAAATGCCGGCGAAGTTCTCGAGGCTCAGATCCTGGATGCGGACCTCGAGTTCCGGCGAGGCCCCCTCATGCGCGATTTCGCGGCGGTATCGCGTCACAAGGCCCTCGAGAGTCTGCTTCGCGACGGTGGCCATGGTGTTCGATCTCTCAACTATATTAGCGCGGTTTCTAGTTCAATTTCGCCATCTCGCGCGGCAACCCATCTCAACTCGCCGCAACCATTTTTAACCCACGGCAACCATTTTTAACCCGCCGCAACCAATTTAACCCATCTCAACTCGCCGCAACCATTTTTAACCCGCCGCAACCATTTTTAACCCACGGCAACCATTTTTAACCCGCCGCAACCAATTTAACCCATCT
>Ga0172380_10002608_pt1 | contig 27190 bp, 21 predicted proteins | sample Leawe162metaG_FD_119747 | JGI IMG/M metagenome (GOLD analysis project Ga0172380, IMG submission 119747) | Leachate microbial communities from a municipal landfill in Southern Ontario, Canada - Leachate well 162 metaG | ecosystem: Engineered > Solid waste > Landfill > Unclassified | place... | reverse complement strand
TTGTAGGGATTGGGCAGCGGCATCGCGCGCTCGGTGAGCTGTCCCTTAAGGACGAGACGATCCCCGGTGAGCTCCGCGGCTGTCGCCGGATCGCCCTGGCTGGTCAGATGCCTGCCATTCGCGCGCATGAGAACGAGGCCGGTGTCGTTGAGAACCATCCGCCCGTCCCGCCAGTGGCAGATCACGGATTTGCGGGTGGAGATCACGCTGTGGTGGCGCGGGCCGATATCGGTGAGTAATCCGGCCTCGGCCATCACATGCCTCCCCGGCTCGGCAGGCGACGGCGGCGCGGAGGGATCGACGCCCGGCGCCGCGGCCAGCGCCTGGCAGTAATTGTTGAAGACCGGCGGCAGGTTCGGGGTGTCGATCGCCGACAGCGTGACCGGCGCCTGGCGGGCGATCGCCGGCCGCATCCACCGGGCCAGCGCGCCGGCATGGGCGAAGCGCCCGGCGAGCAGCTCCATCGCGGCGGGATAGTAGATCCGCGTCGCCCGGCTGCCATAGATGCCGCCGAAGGAGCCGTCGGGATGGGCGAAATGGCACAGGAAGCGGGCGCCGCGGTCGAGCGCCTCCCACAGAAGCGGCGCGTCGAGGGTTGCTGCCGCATCCGCGAGATGGGTCATGCACAGGGTCTGGTAGCCCGGGTCGGCGCCGCCATATTCCTCGAACCAGCCCTCCGGGGATTGCCGGTCGAGAATGCGGGAGATCAGCTCTTCGGCCTTGCGCCGCGCCGCGGCATCGCCGTGCAGCCGGTCCCAGCGCAGCAGCGCCGCGGCCGCGGTGGCGAGATGGTTGGATATGAAGCCATGGGTCTCGTCGCGGCGAACCAGGAACCGGGCCGACGGCGCAAGTGCCGCCGAGAGCTGCCGTACGCAGTCGTCTTCGGCGCCCGCCAGACGCTCGACGGCGCAGAGGTGATCGTAGAGAACCAGCGCCGTCACGCAATAGGACTGCTCATAGGGAAGCGCTTCCTCGAAGCTGCCATCGGCGCGCATCAGCCGCGGCGTCGCCGCGAGCATGGTCATGACCAGCGCCCTTATCCGCGCAGGCTCGACCTCCATCCCGAAGGCGTCCATCGCAAGCAGCGCGCTCAGGCCGTTGACCGGACCCTGCAGCGTGCCATTGGCGAAATCCGCGAGTTTCCAGGCCCAGAAGCGCCGGTCGCCAATGCCACGCGTCAGGCTGAGCGGATCCCGGTCGGCCAGCGCCAGGATGCGTGGCAGCGCGGCGTCGATCTCCAGCGCATAGGCGTTGCCCGCAAACCTTGCATCAAGAAGCCTGAGCATCGGCCCCTCCCGTGCCGGGCGGCAGCAATTTGACGCCCAGGCGGTCCTGATACTGCCGCATCCAGCTTTCCAGGCACAGCAGCATCCAGATCCGGTGCGTGGCAATCTCGTCGAGCGGACGGATGCGCCTGCGCCATGATCCGATATACCGCTCGACGTGGGCCGAAAGCGCCTCGGCTTCGAACAAGGCGGCCAGCGCGCTTTCCTTGCCGCACAGGCGGGCGCGCATCCAGCCGGTCAGCGGACCGCGCAGCCAAGCGCCGAGCGGGTTGGGGAAGCCGCGCTTTGGCAGGGAAAATAGCGCGTCGGGCAACACGCCCCGCGCCGCTGCCCGTGGCACGGCCTTCAGCACGCCGCTATCAAGCTTGACCGCGACCGGGAGCGACAGGGCGAAGGCCACAAGTTCATTGTCGAGAAACGGCGTGCGCGATTCCAGCGAATGCGCCATCGACACCTTGTCCTCGACCACAAGCAGCCCCGGCAGGTAGTCTCGTAGATATTGTCGCATCAGCCGGTCAAAGATGGTGCCTGTCGTGCGCTCGGCCACCGGGCGCGGCGACCCTTTGAGCGCGGTCGACACTGCTCCGCGCAGCAGGCGCTGGCTCAGGGCCGGAGCGAACAGGCGCGGCAGGAACGGCCTCTCCCGGCCACTCACTGCGGCAAGAGCGAAATACACGACATGCGGCAGTTCGGAGAGCCTGAGCGAGCGAAGCGCCTTGAGGAAGGCGACCGGACTACTCCGCAGCGACTGGGCGAGATGGACATATTTAAACACCGGATAGCCCGAGAACAGCTCGTCGCCGCCATGGCCGGTCAGCACCACTTTATGGGTTTTCGCCACTTCCTTGGCGACCAGATACTGGGGCAGCGCACCGGTGCCCATGCGCGGCTCCTCGAGCGCGAAAACCAGATCGTCGAAATGCATGCGGAAGGCTTCCGCGTCGATGGATACCAGCCGGTGCGGCAGGTTGCGGGACTGAGCCACCATAGCCGCGCCCGAGGCCTCGTCATACCAGCCGCCTGCGTCGAAGGTGCCGGTAAAGGCAGTCGGGCCGCTGTCATCCTTTAGCCGGTCGGCCGCGGCCAGGGTGACCATGCCGCTGTCGATGCCGGCGCTCAGATAGGAGGCGAGCGGCACATCGCTCATCAGATGCCGGTCCAGCGCGGCGCCGAAGCCGGCGGTGAAGCCGGCAACCGCCTCCGGAAAGGAGGCATCCCGTGCCTCATGGAGGCTCGGATCAGCGAAACAGGTGTCGGAGACGCCATCGGCGTCAATGCGGATCCGGTGGCCGGGTTCGACCATGGCGATGCCCGCAAGCATGGTCTCGGCGCCGAATCGGTTCTCAAAGGTCAGGTACTGCGCGAGCCCGGAGGCCGAGACCGGCCACTCCTGCCTGCCGCTGGCGGCGACGATGGCGCGCATGTCCGAGGCAAAAAGGGTCCGGGCGCCGTCGCGCCAGTAATAGATCGGCTTGATTCCCATTCGGTCGCGGACAAGATGAAGCGCCTGGCTGCCCGCATCCCAGAGCGCGATGGCGAACATGCCGTTGAAGCGGTGGAAGCAGTCCTCTCCCCATTGCCGCCAAGCGTGGATCACGGTTTCGCTGTCGCAGTCGGAATCGAACACATGGCCTACCTGCTCCAACTCGCGGCGAAGCTCGGCATAATTGTAGATCTCGCCATTGACTGAGATGGCGACGCGGCCATCACCTGATATCATTGGCTGGCGGCCGCGGTCGGAAAGATCGACGATCGCCAGCCGCCGGTGACCGAGCATGATGCCAGGCGCCTGCCAACTGCCCTCGCCATCAGGCCCGCGGTGCTCCATGTGGCGCAGCATGATGGCTACAGCGTCAACCGATGCATCGGGGCCATGGCTACCGCAAATGCCGCACATCAGTCTGCTCGGTCCCGTTCGAACGCTTTGAGCCGGTCATTCATCCGCGACATTAAAAGATAGAGTTCCTCGAACTGCTTCTTGCTTTGAAGCGACTGAAAATAGAATGCAAAGAACACCAGCAGCACTATCGCGCTGCCGGCGGTTATAATCATGGTCAGGCTGCCGTTCAGAAGAGCCCCCCGCAAGCCGGCATATAAGGCGACAAAGAAACCCTGATCCATCAGTTCGATGGTCCGGAGTACCCAACTGCCCAGAAGCGTCAGGGACCCGATCACGATGATCATCGACAGGGCTGCCACCGGCAGGAACAGCATCGCGCCCGGGCGCAGTACGTAATTGTAGACCAGATGCGAGGCGATCGTTCCCGACAGGGCAAACAGCGGGAAGGAACTGCCCTTGCCCACCCGCTTGGCGCGCGACTTGTCGCGCCAGTCGAGCGTCGCCGGGATCTCAATGAGACGGTAGCCGAATAGATTGGCCTTCTGAATGATCTCGATGTGCAGATCCTTGCCGTCGCTTACAAGCTCGAGCCTTTTGACTACCTCGCGGCGGTAGGCCCGGACGATACAGGTGAGCGTGTGCAACTGGCCGCGCACGCCCGCACTCAACACCTTGTTGCCATAAAAGGAAAGCCTGGCGCGCATCCAGGGCACATTCTTCACCACGCCGTCGGGATGGTAAGCAGAGGCGAGCACGATGTCGGCCGTGCCCTGCTCTAGCGGAGCCAGCATGCGCGGAATGTGATCGGGCGAATAGGAGAGGTCCGAATCCAGCGTGACCACATAATCGCCATTTGCCGCCGCGAAACCGGTGCGCACGCCCGCGCCGCGGCCGCGATTGCGCGCGTGCCGCTCCACCCTGAGATTGGGCATGTCGAGAGCGTCGAGCTTGGCGCCCATGCCATCGGTGGACCCGTCATCGACGACGATGATCTCGAAGCTGCGGCCGGGCATGGCCCGCGTCATGAAAGCGTCGAGCTCCCGAACGGTGTTCTGGATGATCGCGGCTTCGTTGTAGGCCGGTATGATAAGTGAGATTTCCGTCATGCGATCAGCTTCAGACCGCCCGTGGCGGGATCGGGCTCGTAGCGTTCGCCAGACTCGGGACAGACCAGGTCGTCGCTCAGACGGGCGCCGCGCCGCGAGACCCAGCCGAATGGCTTCGCGGGCGAACCGAGCCAGAGCGCATGCGGCGGCACGTCCTTGGTTACCGTGGAGCCGGATCCGATCATGCAGTACTCGCCCAGCGTATTGCCGCAGATGATGGTAGCATTGGCACCGATGGTGGCGCCGCGCTTGACCAGCGTCTTGAGGAACTCGTGCTTACGGCTGACATGGGCGCGCGGCGTCTTGACGTTGGTGAAAACGCAGGACGGGCCGCAGAACACGTCATCTTCGAGCTCGACGCCGTTGTAGAGGCTGACATTGTTTTGGATCTTGCAATTGGTGCCGACCGTCACCGACGGGCCGATCACGACATTCTGGCCGACAATCGTGTCTCCGCCGATGATGCTGCCCGACAGTACGTGGCTGAAATGCCAGATCTTGGAGTTGGCGCCGACGGTGACGCCGTCGTCGACAATGGCCGTCTCGTGGACGAAGTAATCGGGCTTGGCGGCCATGCCTAGCTTGGCGCGCAGCTGGATTTCAGCCTGTTCGAGCACGCTAAGCACGCGCAGGCCTTCGGCGGCATCAGTGAGCGCGGGTCGGTTGGCGGCGGCGGCCTCAATGAAATGCCGGCATTCTTCGCGAAGCGGCTCGGCCTGGGGCACTTCGATGAACCGAGAGGCGCCCTTGGACGCGACCAGCTGGCCGTCGACCCAGTCGACCTTACTGTCAAAGACCTCCAACTTCTCGGCCCAAGGACGGACATCATCAAATACCGCCATGCCTTTGTCGCCAACGACCACCAGGCGCTGTTCCTTGAACGGGTTGAGCCAGGACACCAGGATGTGGGCTTCGAGGCCACTGGGAAAGCCCAGATGAGTGGTAGCGAAATCGACGAGATGCGGGGTCACATGGGCAGCAGTGCCCGTCGCCGTCACGCGGTTAGGAGCCTCACCGGCCAGCGCCAACACCATGGAAATGTCGTGGGGCGCGAAGCTCCACAGCACGTTTTCCTCCTGGCGGATTTTCCCAAGACTCATGCGGTTGGAATAAACATAGCGTGGCGCGCCAATGTCGCCGGCCCTGACCAGGGCCAGCAGCGACTTAAACACCGGATGGTACTGTAGCAGGTGGCCGACCATCAGTACGCGGCCGGCCCTTTTGGCAATGGCCGCCAGCTTCTCGCCGTCGGCAACCGACAGCGCCAAGGGCTTTTCGACGAAGACGTGCTTTCCCGCTTCCAGCATCTGGGCTGCGACAAGCAGATGCAACTCGGCCGGCACCGCTATGCATACCGCGTTGATTTCGGAACTATTGGCGACGTCGTCCAATGACAAGGCATCAACACCGAATTCAGTGCTGAACCGAGCAGCGGTGACGGGATTTGCATCGCTGACACCTCGCAAGACACCGAGCTCTGCAACGTTCTTAACTATGTTTCTGCCCCAACCACCACATCCAATGACGGCCAAGCGAATATCGCTTGCGTGCATTCGGCGCCTCCCGGAAAACATGATTTAAATACAGGGAATTCCAGTGCAGAAAGACCCCGACCCTACTCGAGTTTTTTTCGATAGTACACCGCCCTAGCTTATGCAAGGCTTGAGCAACGAACTGTTGTCCAATTTTTGAGATACTTGGAGGCTTTAGTGTGATCTAACCGAGCCCGTGGGTAGAATATGAAAGGCTCGCGATGAAAGAGGGAAGCCTTGAGGCCGACCACTTTAAGTCAGTTGGCATTCCTTTCACCATCGATCTGTTGTTGGCACTCCCCTTTTCTCAACTTGATGCCGCAGCAGATGCAGGGCAGCCCCTACGCCTGCGCGATGCCATCATGCATTAGGGTCATTTAGCTCTGTGCCTTCATAGCAACTACGTTTGCCGCTGGCGTCTTCTGGCTGTCATTAACACAGAGGCGGACGGTCCACCTCGCTACTAAGGGCTCGCAGTTGAAGATGTCCGACATGGAATAAGCTCCCGATGGGTCCCATGGCTAGAAGGCAGTCGATTGCTCGATTAATTCTTATGTACCCGATCAAATCCGTCAGACTCCCATCCCACGCTACACCAAGCGCGCCGCATTTACCGCTATTGCTCTCGTATGGGCTACAGGATATTGAAGGCCACAAATTTGGCTGGCTCAAGTGACGCTAAGGAGAGTTCGCGTGGAAACGAGAACCACAAACACGATCAAGGATATCCTCGATCGAATTGAAACCAAGGATTTCAAGGTCGGTGTCGTTGGCTTGGGGTATGTCGGAATTCCGCTGGTCCTTGTTGCCGTGCAGAAGGGTTTCTCGGTCCTCGGATTCGATATTGACGCCCAGCGGGTGGAGAACCTCAATGCCGGCCTGAGCTCGATCAAGCACATTTCCAATGACAGCATTCGCAAGGCGCGGGATTCGGGAAAATTCGAAGCCACCAATGACGTCTCGAGACTGGGTGAGGCCGACGCCATCCTCATCGCTGTGCCCACGCCGCTGAGCAAGTATCGCGAACCGGATCTTTCCTTTGTGGTCAAGACAACCGAGGCGATTGCCAAGACCCTGCGCAAGGGACAGCTGATCGTGCTCGAATCCACCACCTATCCCGGCACAACCCAGGAGATCATGCGCCCGATCTTCGAGGCGACCGGCCTCAAGAGCGGCGAGGATTTCTATCTCGCCTTCTCTCCGGAACGCGAAGATCCGGGCAATCCGGATTTCGGCACAGCCACGATCCCCAAGGTGGTGGGCGGCGATGGCGCCGACGCGCTGGCCTTGGCCGATGCCCTCTATTCCCATCTCGTCGTCAAGACGGTGCCCGTGTCCTCCACGGCGACCGCCGAGGCGGTGAAGCTCACCGAAAACATCTTCCGGTCGGTCAATATCGCCTTGGTCAATGAGCTCAAGGTTGTCTATGAAGCCATGGGCGTCGACATCTGGGAAGTCATCGAGGCCGCCAAGACCAAGCCGTTCGGATTTATGCCCTTCTATCCCGGACCGGGATTGGGCGGGCACTGCATTCCCATCGATCCCTTCTACCTGACCTGGAAGGCGCGGGAATTCGACATTTCCACGCGCTTTATCGAACTTGCCGGTCAGATCAACACCCGCATGCCCTATCTCGTTGTCGACAAGCTTGCCGCAGCGCTGGACAGCCGCCTGGGGGTTGGATTGACGCGGGCGCGTATCCTGCTGCTCGGGATCGCCTACAAGAAAAACGTCGACGACATGCGCGAAAGCCCGTCCCTGAAACTGATCGAACTGATCGAAGGCCGCGGCGCAACCGTGGATTACCACGATCCTTATATCGATGTGATACCGGTCACACGCGAACATGCGCCGCTGGCGGGGCGTCGCTCCGTGGCTCTGACGGCAAGCAACCTTGCAGACTATGACGGTGTCCTGATCGCGACCGACCATGACAACGTCGATTACGCTCTGGTTGCCGAGCACAGCAAGGTGCTGATCGACACCCGGAATGCGGTGGCCAAGGCGGGCATTGTTGCCGGAGACAATGTCTTCAAGGCCTGACCATGGCTGTTCGCGACACATTTCAGAAATGGCCACAGGTGCACTGAGGCTGGACCAGAGGCAATCAAGGAAGCCCTCCCATGAAAATTGAATTCATCGATCTCAAGGCTCAGCGCGAATACATCGGCAATCGCATGGACACAGCCATTCTGGCGGCGGTGAACGAGGGCAAGTACATTCACGGCCCTCAGGTGCGCGAATTTGAAAGCAAGCTCGCGGATTTCTGCGGCGCCAAACATGCTATCGGCTGCGCGAACGGCACCGATGCTCTCGAACTGTGCCTGATGGCCCTGGACCTGCGTCCGGGCGAGGCCGTGATCTGCCCCAGCTTTACCTTCGCCGCCACGGCCGAAGTGGTTGCGGGACTGGGCGCAACGCCGGTTTTCGCCGAAATCGACGAGGCAACCTTCAACATCGATCCCAAGGGGCTCGAAGCCGCCCTCGAGACGGCCAAGCGGGAAGGTCTCAAGGTCAAGGCCCTGATCGCCGTCGACCTCTTCGGCCAGCCCTCCGATTATGAGCCTATCGAAGCCTTCTGCCGGGCCAACGGCATTGTCCTGATCGCCGATTCGGCCCAGGGATTCGGCAGCCAGTATCGCGGCCGCGTCGCCGGCTCCATCGGCGACATGGCGACCACCAGCTTCTTTCCGGCCAAGCCGCTGGGATGTTACGGCGATGGCGGCGCGATCCTGACGCCCAATGACGAGTACAACGAGGTGATCCGGTCCCTGCACGTTCACGGCAAGGGCACGGACAAGTATGACAATGTCCGCATCGGCGTGAACTCGCGCCTCGATACGCTCCAGGCGGCGATCCTGCTCGAAAAGATCGCGATCTTCGCCGAGGAGATCGACAAGCGCCAGGTCGTCGCCGACCGCTACGCTGCCGGTCTCGCCGGCGTGGTCAGGACTCCGAAGGTGCTGGACGGCTGCATTTCCACCTGGGCGCAATACGTTGTCCGGGTGCCCGCGGACAAGCGCGATGCGATCATCGACGGCCTCAAGGCGAAGTCGGTTCCCACGGCCATCTACTATCCCAAGCCCCTGCATGAACAGACCGCCTACAAGAACTTTCCAGTGAGCGGAAACGGGCTGCCGATTTCCGAGCGGGCAGCGCAGCAGGTGATTGCATTGCCGATGCATCCCTACCTCGATGAGGCGACGCAGGACTACATTATCGATGCGGTTCGCACCGTGGCGACGGACCTGGGCATAGCAGATTGACAGGTGAACGCGGGTCAAAGCAGCGAAGTGCTCTCAACCAGATACAGGCTCTTGAGATTAGCGGCGGCCGGCATTTGAGTTGGATTGACATGCACCACCCATATGGCTAGTCATCAGTTCCTTAATGGGCGGGCATGATTGTTAATCATTGGAGCCTGTGTTTGGTATCCCAGAACCCATCAACAGCTTGCAGATCAAAATTGTGAAGGCCTTTGGATGACTTCCTACGCCAACAGCTCTAAGCGACCCTATCAGATATGCACAAACTGCATCATGGACACGTCCGATTCCAAGATCAGCTTCGATGCAAACGGGGTCTGCGAGTATTGCAACAACTACCGCACCAATATTCTTCCCAACTGGCACACCGATGAGCGCGGCGCGCGGTTCATCGCCGCCGAAGTCGAGAAGATCAAGAAGGCCGGCGAGGGCAAGGCCCATGACTGCATCATTGGCATAAGCGGCGGCGTCGACAGCTCCTATGTGGTCCACCTGGCCAAGGCTGTCTTTGGCCTGCGCCCGCTGTTGTTCCATGTCGATGCGGGATGGAACTCGCAGCAGGCCGTGCACAATATTGAGTGCCTCGTGGACAAGCTGGGCCTCGACCTGCACACCGAGGTGGTCAACTGGCAGGAAATGCGCGATCTTCAGCTGGCCTATTTCAAGGCGGGCGTGCCCCATCTCGACACACCGCAGGACCACGCTTTTTTTGCCGGCCTGTACAATTTCGCCGAGAAGAACGGCGTGAAGCACATTCTCACCGGCGCCAATTACTCCACGGAGTGTGTGCGCGAGCCGCTTGAATGGCATTATCACGCCTCCGACCGGCGCAACATGCTCGACATCCACCGCAAGTTCGGCACACGACCGCTGAAGTCGTTTCCGACGACCGACATTTTCACCTACAAGATCTACTATAACCTGTTCAAGGGCGTGAAGGTGGTCAAGCCGCTCAACCACGTTCCCTACATCAAGGAAGACGCGATCGAACTGCTGGTCAACGAGTATGGCTGGCAGCGCTACGCCCACAAGCACTACGAGTCCCGCTTCACCCGCTTCTACGAGGGCTACTGGCTGCCCAAGAAGTTTGGCTACGACAAGCGCCGGGCGCATTATTCGAGCCTGATCCTGACCGGCCAGGTGACGCGGGACGAGGCGCTGAAGGTTCTGGCGACCGATCCCTACACGCCGGAAGACGTGGCGCGGGACATGGAGTTTGTGGCCAACAAGCTCGGGATCACGATCGAAGAGTTGCAGGGCTACATGAAGCTGCCCAACAAGACCTACCGCGATTACGCCAACGCCATGACCTTCATCGACCTGGGCACCAAGGTGTTCAGGGCGCTTGGTCTGCAGCGGTCCGTGATGCGATGATCGGCGTCGTCGACTATGGCCTGGGAAACGTCCAGGCCTTCTTGACCGCATACCGGCGCATGAACATCCCGGCCTTTGCCGCCAAGACGCCGGACGAGTTGTCCAAGGCGTCGAAGGTCATCCTTCCCGGGGTCGGCTCGTTCGACCACGCGATGGATCTCCTCAATCAGTCAGGATTGAAGGACCCGCTGCTTGCCCAGGCCAAATCCGGCGACGTGCCGATTCTGGGTGTCTGCGTCGGCATGCAGATCCTCGCGGACGGAAGCGACGAGGGGGTCGCGCCGGGGCTCGGCCTGGTTCCGGGACGGGTCAGGACCCTGGTGTCGCTGTCCAATTCATCGCAGCTGCCGATGCCGCACATGGGATGGAACGATGTCCAGCCCGTGGAGGACATGCCCCTGTTTGCCGGGCTGGAAGACGCGCCGCGGTTTTACTTCCTTCATTCCTATTTCTACGACTGCGCCGATGAGGCGGATGTGGCGGCGCATGTGACCTATGGCCAGGCATTCACCTGCGCGGTGCGGCGCGACAATGTGTTCGGCGTGCAGTTTCATCCTGAAAAGAGCCATGATTTCGGCTCGCGCCTGCTGCGCAACTTTGCGGAACTTTGACAATGCTGAGGCCACGGATCATTCCCAGTCTGCTCGTCCATGATGGCGGGCTGGTCAAGACGACAGGGTTCAAGGATCCGAAATATGTCGGCGATCCGCTCAACGCCGTGCGGATTTTCAATGAAAAGCAGTGCGATGAACTCGCCGTCTTCGACATTGACGCGACCATCAGCGGCGCGGGACCGGATTTCAAGCTGATCAGCGAACTGGCGTCCGAATGCCGGATGCCGCTGTGCTATGGCGGCGGCGTGCGCAACGTCGAGGATGCCAAGCGAATCATCTCGCTGGGCGTGGAGAAAGTGGCCCTGAGCGCCGCGGCGCTGGCCGATCCGATGCTGATTACGGCCATCGCCAAGGAACTGGGCAGGCAAAGCGTGGTGGTCGTCCTGGATGTGCGCAAGCGCATGCTGGCGCGCGATTACGAGGTCTTCACCCACAACGCGACCCGGAAGACCGGCATGAGCATGAGCGACGCCCTGCAAAGCATGCAGGCGGCCGGCGCCGGCGAGATCATCATCAATTCGATTGACGATGACGGATCGATGAAGGGCTACAATCTGGATCTGGCCCGCAAGGCCCGCGCGCAGCTCCACATTCCGATGACCATGCTGGGCGGGGCCGGCAAGCCCGCGGACTTCTCGGACCTGTTTGCGGCCTGCGGAACCATGGGCGCCGCCGCCGGAAGCTACTTCGTGTTCAAGGGCGTCTATCGCGCCGTGCTGATCAGCTATCCCGACCAACAGCAGAAAGACGCAATCATAGCGGCCGGACAGCCGGTAAGCGTGTGAACGCCCGACATGCGTGGATTGGACCTATGGCATCAAGTAAAATGCACCACGCCTTGATTGCCAAGCTGCGCCAGGCATTGTCGGGGCAGTTTCTTGCTGGCGTGATCAAGCTGGCCGGCGCCGCCGCCCTGGCTCAGGCCGTGCTTTTGGGCACGCTTGTGCTTGCAACACGGCTTTATTCGCCGGCGGATTTCGGGGTCCTGGCGGTGTTCAATGCCGTCGTGACCACTGTGGCGGTCGCGGCATGCCTTAGGTTTGACATTGCCGTGCCTCTGCCGCGGGAGCAGAAGGATGCGGTCAATTTGTTGGGGCTGGCGCTTCTCAGCGCGGTCGCAGTGGCTTGCCTGTTCAGCTTGTTCGTGGCGCTCGCACCCGAAGCGCTTGCCCTGCAGATATTTGACGCAAGTGTCTACAAACACCTTTGGCTCGCCGGACCCGCAATTTTCTTCCTGGCTGGCATGAGTGCTCTGCAGAACTGGTTTATCCGGCAGAAAGCCTACGGCATCGTGGCGCGCAATCGAATCGTGCAGGCGCTGGTTCACGCAAGCATCCAGCTTGGCGGCGGCTGGTTCGTGGCCGCGCCAGTCTTCCTGGTGCTTGCCCAAATGGCCAATTATGCCACCGCAGTGGTTGTCCTGGGCGGTGTCTTCCTGCTGCAAGGCCGTGGTCTGTTGCGCCATCTCACTGCCGGGGGGATGCGCAGCGTCGCGTCTGAGTATCGGCAGTTTCCAATCTATTCGACCTGGGAGGCCTTCTTCAATGCGGCCGGCATCTTTGTCCCGGTCATTTTGATCGGTGCGCTGGCCCCGCCCGCAGAGGTGGGACATCTGCAACTAGGCCTGTACGCCATGCAGGCCTTGATCGGCCTTGTGGGAGCGGCCATTGCCCAGGTCTATTTTTCGAGAGCCGCGGAAGAACATGCCGCCGGCCGTCTTGCCGATTTCACCGGAACCGTTCTGGTGAACCTGGCAAAGACGGGGCCAGGTCCGCTCCTTGCTATCGGCATTGCCGCGCCATTTGTCTTTCCCCTGATCTTTGGCGAGGAATGGGCGAGGTCAGGCATTCTGGTTGCCTGGATGACGCCCTGGTTTGTGCTGCAGTTTCTCGCCTCACCGATTTCTCTGGCGCTGGCGGTGACCCGGCGGCAAAAAGCGGCGTTTCTCTTGCAGCTGTTCGGTTTCGTTTTTCGCTCCGGCGCGGTTCTGTTCGCGGCTTTCGCGATGAATGGCTACGTCACCGAGGCCTATGCACTCTCGGGTTTTGTATTTTATGCTGCCTACCTGGCGGTTATTATGGTGACTTCAAGGATATCGATATCCAGGATCGTCTCCGACATCGGAAGCATCGCTCTGATATGGTCATTCTGGATCATTCTCGCCGGCATAGTATCCACGGTGGCAACGGTGTGGATCAGATAGGCTCAGTTTTTTCGCTTGTTCCGATATAAAGCGAATAGTACGAGCCAAAAAAGGCCGCCAAAAGAAAGCAGCGAAGTAAGCAGCGGGCCGTTTGTCAAAGAGAAAGCGCAGGGGAAAACCATGGGAATTGTGAAGCGCGGATCCCAATGCCTTGCAAATCGGTCCAACAAATAAATCCACACAAAAAGCACGCAACCGATGGCCAGGATCCCCAGGGAGCCGGCCGCTGCGGCTCCGTCGCTCGCAAAAAGATTCGCATTCACATTGTGTGAGGCATCGCCGTACACGAGGTCACCAACAACGTAACCCAGTCCAGGCCAACTCGGATTCCAAGCCAATTCCGTCGGCGCGGTAATCAGCAGATTTATGCCTTTGACGTGGCTCCAGAGTGTATATCCATATTCAGAAAACAGGTCATTGTACTGCGATAAAGTAAGCGCGGGCACCGCAATCGTACGAAACACGAGGAAAGCTACCGCAAAATCCACCATCGGACTACCCTTCTCAAGGGATAGCAGGGTAGCCACGCCAAAAACGAGAAGCATCAAGTGAAAGACACTAGTTCGAAACAATGGAATTCGACTGCTCAGCAGCAAATATATAGCAGTCACGGCTACAGGTAGGATCAATGCCACCTTCTGGGCATTGATCATGTACATAAGCAGGCATCCGGAGCTTCCGAGCGCTATTAACAGAACATTCTTCCGGTGGAGGCCCCACACGATCAAAAAGGGGCTGATTACGAGTGTAAAGTAGGTTTGAAGATAGCCCATCCATATGTTTCCGGCAGCGCCCGCTTGCCTTTGGTCATATATATCCGAGGCTCCGACAAAACCGATAATTTCGCGATATGAATAGATGAGGATTGAGGACGCAGCAAGGAATGCGATAATGAAAATTATGCCCAAACTCCTTCCGGGAGCCCCGTTATCACTACCTTTGAATTGAAGAGCCGTCATAATCGAACACGCACACATGACAACAGCCATGGTCATTAATTGAAGGCCATACTTCGCGATGGAAGATTCCGACACGCAAATTGTAATCACAACGGATGGGACGTAAACCAATGCATAAAGCATGGAAAGAATTATTGCCGAAGGCCGGTTGAGCCAGACGGGCAGAGTCAAGGCAGGAGCGATAAGAAGAAAAAATATAATTACTATATGTCCAAATTCTGGTGAATTATAACGAAAACCGAAATAAGCCCAGTTCGACAATAGGTAACCCGAGTGAGCGATGTTAATAAGTGCTGCATAAATAAGGGTTGTTACTATTAAAAGTAATCTTGGCCAGTAGAGGGAGTTTTGAAACACGGATGCCCACTTTGCAAAAAAATCCAACATCGGTCTATGGGTATGTAATATAAGGTGTAATTGCAAGGCAGATTTTCTCCACCTGAAATGGACGTTTGAACGTTTGGAGTTGGAACCGTGAGCTCGACTGAAACCCGGAATAGCAGCGACGATATGAACCTGACTGAATTTATGGGCCTTTTAGGTCGAGCATGGCTTTATTTGGCAATCGTGCCGATCTGCGTTACTGCAATTTTCATATATATATATTACGATGATAAAATATATTATAATGCGGACTTGGGAATTGAGCTGTTGACGGATGATGGCGCGTTGGTTTCCTTCCTTAAGCAGGAGGTCGCGCCTTCCTGTAGTGTTCAAATAATAGATAGTAAAAAGCGCGCATCAATCAAAACGAGAGCAACTTCAAAAGAATCAGTATTGAATAGCATGGCGTGCTCAAGAAATAAGATTGATGCGTGGGTAGATGCATCAAAGCCTTTCCCAGAGATCGATGCAGGTGGCGAGAATGAAAAGGCGCGTAAGGCCGTGATCCTGACTCAAGTATTTGAAAAAATAGAATATTATAAAGAAGTCATGAATATGTCTGAGCAGGAGTACAATTTGACGCTTGAGGCGATAAAAAGCAGCATAAATGCTCTTATCTCCCAAAAAACGAAGACAATTAAATCTGAAAAATCCTATAAATATGAAACAAGCGAAAAGAACCTAACCATTCGAGAGGAGCGACCGAAATGGTGGAATGTTATTATACTTTCATATATTGGGAGCTTTTTAACGGTTCTAGGTATTGCGCTGGTGGGTCATGAGCTAAGGCACCAAACACAAAATGTTGGTGAGAAATACACCTTTCGGGGCGTGTTGAAGGCTATGTGGGTCAAATGGAATGTATGATTATCAGCACTTATGAAGGAGCATGTGACGTCAAGCAAGTTAGCGAAAATTTGTAGGAGGACCGATAGATTGGAACTTCGGCGCGAGCGGTTCGTCCTTGGGATGTCCCGAATGGGGCCACCGCCAGGAAATAGGCAGACTTGATGGCCGGTTAATCGGTTATCCGTCTCGACAGCTTGTCATAGTCCAAAAGATCGAGCGCAATTTGATGGGACCGGCTCTGCATGGATTCAAGGCTTGATTGATGAATGTTTTCAAGAATCGCCGACAACCCCTGTTGCTCTGATATCAACCACCCATTGTCCTGATGATAGACCTGATGCGCGGGCACATCATCCAGAATGATGGCGCAGCGGCAGCACAGTGCGTGCTGCATGGTCGCGGACTGGGTGCCGGGCTGGAGGTAGATGTCGGCCGCGCAGAGGAGGCTTGTCAGGTCGTCGACCGACTGCCAGCCCAGGAATATCACCCTCTCATCAGCGCCAATCATCGCCATCGCCTGGTCGCGGATCTCATCGTCCAGCGTTCCCGCGATGAATAGTCGCGCCTTGGCGGTTTTCCACTGTCCAAATGCAGCCAGGCTTTCGAGCAGTTTTTTCCGCTTCGTCTGCTTCCCGCTCTGAACCAATGCAATGGTGTCGGCGTTCAGTCGGAGAGAGTGCCGCGTCTCCAGGCGCCGGTCGGCGTATTCGCTGTCGGGAACCGGGCGTCCACCGAGCGGAAAGAACTCCAGCCGGTCTCTTGGGACCTGGTAGAGATCGTGCGCGAAATCCATCGTTTCAGTGGAGATGCAAAGCAGCTTCTCCGCGCGCGGCAGCGACCATCGCAGGATCGGACCATAAAATAGCCTGTGAAGCACGTCCCTCGACAGAAACTTCCTCGCGCTGTTGTTCCAGTCCTCGTGACTGTCAATGAAGAAGCGGACCTTCGGATGCGCCCCGACATAGCGGGAGACAGTCAGCAGTTCTCCGCCGCAGCCGCCATGAAACAGAACGACATCCGGCCCGAAGTCTTCCAGCAGCCGGTAAACCCCCGGATGAAACCGGAGTTTTCGGCCGACCGGTTGGGGCAACCAGGAAACATAGGGAAGCCGGAGCACCGGCGCACCTTCGCCGCCGAGATAGCTGCCTGGCTCGATGTAGGTTATATGGCCATCTGGCCCATGAGTTTCGGTTGATGCAATAACCTGAACAACATGCCCTTGCTTGACATGGTGTCGTACAAGTTCGTTTTCCTGATAGCTTCGATTGTCCACATAGGGCTGCGAGATACAAAAATGCACTATCTTCATTTCACATAACTCACATTGACACGACCTTGCTTCTTCGAATCCTGATTATTCAAAGTGAGTTAAGCGATCAAAACGAAAGATTTAGAAAAATAACGGAGAAAAACATATCTGAATATTATGCGCCTTAATTGCGTCGTCCTGGCGACGATATTATTATACCGGCTTTGCAATGATGATAAAGGACCGGTATGGAGAAGAGTAAGGCAGGCTGATCCGGACGGAACGACCAAGCGCCTTCTTTACAATGTTCTTGGCAAAATAAAGGAAACCATCAATCCGAATCGGAACATACTTCTCTACGGTAAAATTGTTTCGACTCAGAAAAGTCTCTAAGCTGCCGCGCCCACCGAAAATTACGTGCTCAGGCAAGCCCAGATCGCCGGGGAACATGCTCCGCTCCTCGAGATCGGCAAGATTACCTGTCTCGAATACAAATGTTCCACCGGGATTCAGTTTTGCTCTGATCTGGGAAAACAGGCCGTCCGGATTTGTCAGATGTGAAAACACGTCGATGAGCGATATGAAGTCAAATTTACCTTCAATATCGGAAATAAAACCATTGTGAACCGATAGGCCCTTAGCCTGAGCCTGATTGGCTTTGTGGGGCATGGGCTCCACGCCAACGATTCGACTCGTCGGGGTTGCCAGGCCCGTGACCGACTCAAGAACCTCGCCGTAACCACAACCAACATCGAGCCAGGTACAATCTTCTTTTTTATTCCAGAACTCAGCCAGCGCAGTGCCAAGAAGGCGTTTGTAGCGGCGTATTTTCTTCTCATTTCGACGTTCAACGATAGAATGTTCCGAGTAACCAGAATGCCGACCGTCAGAGATCGCTTGCTTCTTGGACTGCTCTGAAGGTCTGGGATTGAGGTAGAGAAAGCCGCATAAGGAGCATTTGGAGACACGGAAGCCCTCTTCCTCGCACCATAATCTCGCCTCGTCCGCACCACAGCAAGGGCAAGCAATATGTTCGAGTTGATGGTCGGTTACCATGCGCAATTTGCCTTCTTTTTTATGAATTTCCCATAGTTGGTTAGCCAGTGCATGGCAAGGGTATTTTCGGGATACCCTGCATAGACCTGCGAATCGGCCGGGCATGAAGACAACCAATGTTGAATCCGATCTCGCAATCGGTGAGCAATTCTCTTCGTGAGTGATAGAAGTCAGTTTGTACTCAACACCTGAAAGCAGCCGAATGGCTTAATCAAGCAGGAAAACATTCCGGACTAGTCGGTTCAATTCTGGATTATTCTCGCTATTCTTTGGGATGCGTTTCCATCACCATATATGTTGTGGTTTGATATCCGGGAATTAAGACCGTCATCCGCCGCTTCCGCGATCTTGTCCGCGCTTGCGCCTGCCAGGATGCTGGCCTTGGTGTCCAGCAGTTCTGTCCACTCGGTCTCCTCGCGCAGAATGACGCAGGGCACGCCGTGATAATAGGCCTCCTTTTGCACGCCGCCGCTGTCGGTGATGATCAGTCGGGCGTTTGATTCGAGCAGCTGCATGTCGAAATAGCCCACCGGTTCGATTTCGATGACATTGGCCGGCACCGAAAGCCCGGCCGCCTTCATGCGCGCCTGGGTCCTTGGATGCACAGGGAACAACACCTTGCCGACAATCCGGCCGATCCCTTCAAGGATGGATTGAAGGCGGCCCTTGTCGTCCGTGTTCTCCTTGCGGTGAAAGGTGAGCAGGGAAAAGGAGCCGGGTTCAAGCCCGGTTTTTTCCATGATTGTGGACCGCTTCCTGGCCACCTCCGAAAACTGCTTCACCACATCAAACATCACGTCGCCGACATTGTGGATCTGTGCCGGGGCGATGCCTTCCCCCTGAAGGATCCTGCAGGACGCGGCCGATGTGCAAAACAGCAACTGCGACACATGGTCGGTGACGATGCGGTTGATCTCCTCGGGCATCGCCTTGTTGTAGGATCTCAGCCCCGCCTCGACATGGGCGATCGACACTCCCAGCTTGGATGCGGCGATGGCGCCGGCAAGCGTCGAATCGGTATCACCGTAGACCAGCACTAGGTCCGGCTTGAGATCGAGCATGGCGGTTTCGAGAGCTTCAATCATGCGCCCGGTATTCTGCCCATGGCTGCCCCCGCCAATGCCCAGTGACAACGACACCGGCGGCAAGCCAAGCTCCTCAAAGAATATGGAAGACATATTGGCATCATAGTGCTGCCCCGTGTGAACCATTTTCTCGGCGATCCCGGCCTCCGCCAGCGCGCGGCTAACGACGGCGGCCTTCACGAACTGAGGCCGCGCGCCGACAACCGTCATAACGTTGAGAGGACTACTCATTTTGGATCGTACTCCGAGAACCAAGAAAGATTGCGGTAGTTTTAATTTGGTTTGCTTAGGTCAGCAACCCTGCCGGTTTGCTCGGCGCACCCTGCGGGCTCATTCCGCGACTAAACGACATTTTGGCTCAGTGAGGATTATTTGCCGCAATGATATGCGGCGTTCCTTGATAACGCTGCTGGAAAGTTGCGACGCAGCTGCGCTCAAATCAGCATGCGCCACCGTAGTCTAGTGCTATATAGTGCCGTGCCTATGGATTCGCGTGACCGACTTATGCACCCTATCTACGCCATACGCGGCGGTTGACGTAGTCGGTGTAGCTCATGACGATGCGGACGATCTTGTCGGAAACGTTGGTCGGCTGATAGTCGACCGGCATCCGCAACGCCCTCTCATCGTCGCGCGGTTGGGTGTCGAGAATGCCCAGCGCCTGCATGACGCGCGTACGGTCAAGGCCCACCAGCATCACCGAGGCTTCCTCGAATCCCTCGGGCCGTTCATGCACCTCCCTCAGATTGAGCGCCGGGAAGTTAAGGATCGCGCTTTCCTCGGTGATCGTCCCGCTGTCCGACAACACGGCCCTGGCCTTAAGCTGCAGCTGAACATAGTCGAGAAAGCCGAAGGGCTTTTCAAAACGGACCAGCGGATGGGCGGCAATTCCCAGCGCATCGAGCCGGTTGCGGGTCCGCGGATGAGTAGAGACGATCACCGGCTCACCCCGGAGCTCCGCTAACCCATTCACCACATCTATGAGCGCCGACAACCTTTCGGGCGCATCCACGTTCTCCTCGCGGTGCGCGCTGACGACATAGTAGTGTCCGTGTTCGAGACCCAGCGACGAGACAATCTCGGACGCAAGGATCTGCTGGCGATAATGCGCGATGACCTCGGCCATTGGGCTGCCGGTCACGATTACTTGGTCGGGAGGGAACCCCTCGCGCAACAGATATTGGCGAGCAATCTGGCTGTATGTGAGATTGATGTCCGAGACGTTGTCGACGATCTTGCGATTAATCTCTTCGGGAACGCGCTGGTCGAAGCAGCGGTTCCCGGCTTCCATGTGGAACACAGGGATCTTGCGGCGTTTGGCCGAAATCGCCGCGAGGCAGCTGTTTGTATCGCCCAGGATCAGGACCGCGTCGGGTTTGTGGCGCTCGAGCGCCTTGTCGGCCGCAACGATCACATTGGCGATGGTTTCGGCGCTGGTGGCCCCGGCCGCCTCGAGAAACTCGTCCGGGCGCCTGATGCCGAGCTGGCTGAAGAAGATCTCGTTGAGCTCGTAGTCGTAGTTCTGGCCGGAATGGATCAGCACATGCTCGAAGTGCTGGTCAAACTTGGCGATGACCCTGGAGAGCCGGATGATCTCCGGGCGCGTTCCGACGATGGTCATGATCTTGAGCATAGGGGTCCCCGCGTGCATCTGTTTCTGTCTGGCTTCGATCGTCTCGTTGGACGGGCGCCCGCGATCCGGACGGCCCGCCTCCGGCACCCGATACCTGAGTGGCGGGAGCGCCGGCTGCGGCAAGGGCACTCAAGCCCAGGATCCCGCGGCTTGCTTCTGACACGCGGCGTGCCGCGGGCCCTGCCTGCCCGTGTCCGTCAGTCTTCCAGTTCGGTGGTCGGCTGGGTCAGCGACTGCTGGACATATTTCACTTTCATCAGGAGCTTTGTCAGTTCCGCCTGGTCCAGCTGGACCGTGTTGTGGGAGTTGTACTCCTCGACCTTGTTGAGCCGGGTCTCGCCCTCCTCGACAAAGATCGAATAGTTCAGGTCGCGGCTGTCGGCGGGAACGCGGTAATAGTCCTCCAGGTCATCGGCGATCGCGAATTCCTCGCGGCTCAGCAGCACCTCGAAGATCTTTTCGCCATGGCGCGTGCCGATCTCCTGAACCGGATGGTCGGGCCGCCCGAACAGGTCCTTGACCGCCTTGGCGAGCACCGCCACGGTGCTGGCCGGCGCCTTCTGCACGAAGATGTCGCCGTTGCGGCCGTTGGTGAACGCATAGATCACCAGCTCCACCGCGTCTTCCAGCGTCATCATGAACCGGGTCATGTCCGGATTGGTGATCGTGATCGGCTTGTTGGCCCGCATCTGCTCGATGAAAAGCGGGATGACCGAGCCGCGCGACGCCATCACATTGCCGTAGCGGGTGCCGCAGATGACGGTCTTGCTCGCATCGAGGTTGCGCGAAGCGGCCACCATGACCTTTTCCATCAGCGCCTTGGAAATGCCCATGGCGTTGATCGGATAGACGGCCTTGTCGGTCGACAGGCAGACCACCCGTTTGAGTTCGTTGGCGATCGCAGCCTCGAGCACATTGTCCGTGCCGATGACATTGGTCCGCACCGCTTCCATCGGATGGAACTCGCAGGAGGAAACCTGCTTGAGCGCGGCGGCGTGGAAACAATAGTCCACCCCGCGCATCGCCCGGTGCACGCTTGCCGGATCGCGCACGTCGCCGAGATAGAATTTGAGCTTGGGATGCTGGAAATGCTTGCGCATGTCATCCTGCTTTTTCTCGTCGCGGCTCAGGATGCGGATCTCACGGATGTCCGTATCCAGGAACCTGGTCACGGTCGCACGTCCGAAGGACCCCGTTCCCCCTGTGATCAACAACACCTTGTCTGAAAACATCCGTGCATATCCTTGATTTAAACTGCTGCGCTTTGCTTGGGCGAAGTGATGCCCGGTCCGCGGAAAATCGTCAACCCAACAGAGCTGCGCTCAGGCTTCCCGCTCCGGCCTTTATCCCCTCTACTGGGTGGCCAGTTCCGCGATCATGCTGGGCCATGACGGCGGGGTGTAGTCGAACTCCGCCCGGAAGCGGGAGGAATCGAGGCTGCGGTCGATCTCAACCGCGGTGTCGGTGACCACCTCGATGTCGGGATGCAGATGCTGCCTGATCAGCAGCAGCAGCGCATGCTTGTCGATCGCGTCGCTGGAGACCTGGTACATTCCGTGCGCGTCTGTGTGGGTGAGAAGGACCCGCTCGATGATCCGCGCCATCTCGATGGTGGTGAAGCCCGAAAAGATCGCCTTCTGATAGCCCTTCACGGTGCCCCTTTGCGCCAGCGTCCATTCGAGCAGGCTCGACTTGCGGCTCAACTCATGGCCGATGATGGAGGTGCGCAGCGTGATGCAGCCGGGTTCATCCACCTCGCCCAGATATTTCGACCGGCCGTAAAGGTCCTCGGCATCGGAGACATCGGTTTCGAGATAGTTGCCCTTGGCGCCGGAAAACACGCAATCGGTGCTCATGTGCACCAGCCGCGCGCCCGCGAGACGGCACAGGACCGCGAGCCGGTGCGGCAGCAGCGCGTTCACCTCCAGGCTCAGGATCGACTGCTTGGCCGAGGGGCGCTGCTTGATGATGCCGATGCAGTTGACGACGGCGTCGGGCTGGAACTGCGCCATCACCTCGCTGACGCGGTCGATGTTGCGTACGTCGATGCCGAAGAAGGAATTGGCGTCCGAGAACAGGCCGAACCCGTCATAGGTCGATTTGTCCTGGCGCAGGGTGACGGCCACGTCGTGCCGCGGGGAAAGCTGTTTGAGAATCTGATGGCCCAACATGCCATCGCCGCCGAGTACAAGTATGCGCATGCCGCTATCCTTCGTTGCCGTGTTCGCCGTCAGTCAGCCCGCTGGCTGCCCGCGCGTTTTCGCTTCTCCTGGCGGAACCACTCCACCAGCTGGTCAAAAAGCGTGTCCATATTGTAGTATTTTTCCATATAGGCTCTGCCGCGGCGGCCCATCTCGATCCTCTCGCCGGCGCCGGTGTCGGCTAGGCGCATGATCGCGGCGGCGAGATCGCCGGGCGAGCCCGCGTCCACGCCGATGCCCGCGCCGCTCTCGCTGACGATGCGTTTGACGTCGCCGCTGACCGAGGAGATGATCGGCTTGCCCGCGGCGAGATAGGATTGAAGCTTGGCCGGCACGGTCAGGGCGAAGGCCGGCTCGTCGCGCAGGGAAATTAGCAGGGCGTCCGCCTGGCGGTAGAAGGCCGGCATCACGGTTGAGGGAAACCGCCCCAGGCAATGAAATGTCTCGGCCAGGCCGCGCCTGGCGGTTTCCTGGCGCACCCAGTCGAGCTTGTGGCCGTCGCCGACGATGACGAACTGGATGTCCGTGCGCTCCTTGAGCAGGGACGCGGCGGCCAACACCGTCTCGAAATCCTGCGACGAGCCGACATTGCCGGTGAACACCACCTTGAAGCCCTCCGGCAGGCTCGGAAGGTTCACCGGATCGATCGGGGCGGTGTCCTTGCGCAGGTCCTCCCACTGCGGAAACCACCGCACCTCGCGTCGCTTGCCGGCGACACGGCAGATCGGCTCGTCAAAGCCCTGGGATGTGGCCAGAATGACGTCGCTGCCGGCATAGACCATCCGCGCCAGCCAGCCCGCCACCTTGTTGGCGAAAGGCGATTTCACCATTCCGGAGGCGGAGAGGCTTTCCGGCCAGAGGTCCAGGACCCAGAGGAACATCGGCGCCCTGGCCTTCCACTTGGCGACGATGGCGGGAAACCCGACGGTGACGGGCGAAATCTCGTACACGAACACCGCGTCATAACGTTCCCGCACGCGAAACAGTGCGACCAGGCTCGCGGCTAAGGCAAAGCTGAAATAGTTGAGCACAAGCCGGACCTTGCTCTTCTGGCCACGCGGTACCAACGGCGCCCTGAGGATGCGGACACCATTATGCATCTCTGTCCACGGACCCCCGAACCCATGGGTGGGAAAGATCTCTCCCTTGGGATAGTTGGGAAGGCCCGTCAGCACCGTGACCGCATGGCCGCGCTCGACAAGTCCCATGGCAAGCTCGTTCAACCTGATGTCCTCAGGCCAGAAATACTGGCTGACGATCAGGATCTTGAGCTTCTCCTCCGCGGGAAATTCAGCGCCGGTCATCAGTCTTTCATGTCCAGTTTGAGCCAGGCCATGTACTCGCGCAGGCCGTTTTCGAAGTCGATCGAAGGGGAGAACCCGAGCGATGCCCGGGCCGCGGAAAGATCGGCCAGCGAATCGCGCACGTCGCCCGGACGCGGCGGACCATATTCGACTTTGGCCTTGATGCCGGACGCCTCTTCCATCATTTCGATCAGCCCATTGATGGTGATGCGAGTGCCGCTGCCCAGATTGAAGGCGCCCGACACGCCCTCGGCCAGGCCGGCCTGGTAATTGGCCTGGGCCACGTCCTGGACATTGACGAAATCGCGGGTCTGCTCGCCATCCCCGAACACGGTCACGGTCTCGCCGCGCAGCATGCGGTAGGCGAAGATCGGGATCACGTTGCCATAGGCGTCGAAGCGTTGGTTGACGCCGTAGACATTGAAGTAGCGCAGCGCCACCACGCCGATGTCGTAGAGCTTGGAATAGCTCAGCGAGAATTTCTCCTCGAACAGCTTGGAGGCGCCATAGGGGCTGTCGGGATCGATCGGATGGTCTTCCGAAATCGGCAGCGTCTTGAGTTCGCCGAATATTCCCGCCGACGAAGAGACCACGACGCGCTTGACGCCGGCCTTGCGGACAGCTTCCATCAGCGTGATGGTGCCCATCACATTGATGTCCGCATCCAGCCGGGGATCATCGATCGAGCGCTTGTTGCCAACCGCGGCGGCGAGGTGAAACACCACGTCGCAGCCTTCAACCGCGGTTTCCATGGCCTTCTGGTCACGGATGTCCGCTTCCATGAAGCGGATGTCCAGATCGAAGTCCAGGTTGCGGCGGTAACCGCTCAGCAGCGAGTCGATCACCACGACTTCATGGCCTTCCGAGCGCAGAAGCTTGCACAGATTGGATCCAATAAAGCCCGCGCCGCCGGTGACAAGTGTTTTCATTCGTGTGTTGTCCTTCTAGCGTTCGTCATGGTTGTCGTGCTCTGGCACGGTTTAATTTCGCGGAATCGGGTGAAGTCATCTCGCGACCCTGTCCCCGTTGCCGCTTCCCAGCGCCGTCGCGATAATGATTTTCAGATCAAGCAGCAAGGATTGCAGCGCCATGTAACGCGCATCCCATTGCGCGAGCTTCTCGGGATCGCTCATGTCGATGCCATTCACCTGGGCGAGGCCGCTGATGCCCGGCTTGAGCGTCAGCACGCCTAAGCGCCGCCGGGCCTCGACAAGCTGCGTTTGCATCGGCAGGCAGGGACGTGGGCCGATGAGGCTAATCTCGTTACGTAGGATATTGATGATCTGCGGCAGTTCGTCGAGTTTCAGTTTCCGCAGAATCTGGCCGAGACGGGTGACCGAACTGGCGCTGACCTCGTGGGTCCCCAGACTGGCGGTACCGGTCTTCATCGTGCGGAACTTGTAGCAGGTGAACAAACGTCCGTTCCGGCCGACCCGTTCCTGGGCGAATATACCGGGTCCCTTGGATTCGATCCGCACCAGAGCCCAGATCAGAATGAGCAGCCACCAGAAGAAGACCGCGACCGCGACCGCAAAAACCAGATCAAGGGTCCGCTTGAAGAACGCATAAACCGGGTTTCCGGTCTGACCGTCGCTGATAACGATGGGGTCACGCAGATCGGCGGGGAGCCCCTGCGTCCCTATGGTCTGAACAAAGCCGGCAATTAGTTCGACCGAGACGGTCGGCTTGAGCGACGCCAAAGCATGAAACATCAGCCGCGCCAGCGGAGAAGGCAGCTTTTTCAGCCAAGTCAGTCGGTCGGTGAATTGCGGATTATAGACATAGGGCAGGTAGATGCTGACGACCTCGAGATCCTTGATCTTTACCAGCTCCGTCGCGGCCAGTCGCTTGCTGACTGCGTAGTGCGACATGTTCTTCGGGTCGAGCGCATGGGTGGAGGAGAAATTCACGAGTGTCCTGATGCTGGCCTGACGCGCAAGCTCGGCCGTTTCCAGCGCCCCTTTTACATTGACCTCGATGAAACGCTCCAACGGTGCATCAGAATTGTTGTTCAACACCGCCAAGTGAAGCAGAACTGTATAACTTTTGGCAGAAGGCGCGAAATCCTCATAGAGGCAACACCTGCAGCCAGCAAAGGTTGTGTCCAATTTCGCCTTATCTCGTCCTACTAAGAGAATATCGTTCCCGTTCTTTTGGATCAGAGGAACGAGACTGCGGCCAACGTAACCTGTTGCGCCTGTAACAACGATTTTCAAACCAACATCCCCCGCGTGCATGGCATTCTGTCCGGCATAAAGTAGCAACAAATTCTGTCGGTTGGTCCCTAATTTAAAACTGGCTCCAGCATTGGCGGGGTTCGGAATATGCCCTCCAAAAGGCCACCCTTATGAGATAACTGTACCTCTGGCGAGTGTCTTATTCCCGCAACATTCAAAATTCTCGCCGCAATCCTGCGTCCCAGGCACTCCCACCATCTATTGAGCCTCTTCGCCGAGTGGCTGTGAGGGTGGTTTATTTCGACCTTCCGCCTGCTCGACACGTGCACCGCGCCGGGTTTGCCGGAGGCCATTTCGTTTAAGTTATGCGGCCATGGCTGCTTGGTCCAGCATGGCGTAATACCGCTCTTCAGCTTCGGTTGGCGGTATATTCCCGATTGGCTCGAGAATCGTCGGTGGTTGAACCAGCCTACCCATTCCAGGGTGGCGAATTCCACCGTTTCGAAGCTCCTCCACGGTCCGCGGGTAATCCCCCCGGTAATTAACGGGCTTCAAAAGTAGAATTTTCTCGGGCTTTATGATCGAGGAGAATTCGATGAAGATGAGCAGATTTAGCGAACCACAAATCCTTGCAATTCTTCGCCAGGCAGAAGGAGGCGTCCCTGTGCCGGAGTTATGCCGGGAACACGGGATGAGCACTGCTAGCTTTTACAAGTGGCGTTCGAAGTATGGCGGCATGGACGCGTCGATGATCAGCCAGATGAAGGCTCTGGAGGATGAGAACCGTCGGCTGAAGAAGATGTATGCCGAGATGAGCATGCAGGCAGAACTGCTGAAGGAAGCCTTGGGAAAAAAATAACACGGCCGTCTCAACGCCGAGAGATGGCCGGGAAAGCAGTGGCGTTGTACGGGGTGAGCATTGCGCTTGCCTGCCGTACCTTCGAGGTCAGCGAGACTTGTTATCGTTACAGCGCGAAGCTGAACGACGAGAACGAGCAGATCGCCGATCTCCTCATCGGGCTGACGCGGGCAAAGAAGACCTGGGGCTTTGGCCTGTGCTTCCTTTACCTGC
>Ga0172380_10002607_pt1 | contig 27191 bp, 18 predicted proteins | sample Leawe162metaG_FD_119747 | JGI IMG/M metagenome (GOLD analysis project Ga0172380, IMG submission 119747) | Leachate microbial communities from a municipal landfill in Southern Ontario, Canada - Leachate well 162 metaG | ecosystem: Engineered > Solid waste > Landfill > Unclassified | place... | reverse complement strand
GCGGGTTTTTTAGTTTTAATTTTAGCCTTAGTTTTTCGTGTTAAAGTTTGGGAAGCAATAGCTCTTTTGCTTGTCATTATGATGGTTTTAGTGTTAGAGTTAATTAACAGTGTTTTCGAAAGAGTAATTGATGTTTTAAAACCAAGAATGCATCCTTATGTTGAAACGGTCAAAGATATTATGGCCGCGGTAGTTTTACTTTCTTCGGTTGGAGCGATTGTGGTTGGTGTTCTGATTTTGGGGCCGTATTTCGTGGATTTGCTGAGAGGCTAGGGGAATAAATTTTTAAAAATTTGACAAAATAAAATTAGGGATTTTAGTCTTGTTGCAAAAAGTTTTTAGATTATTTATAATATAAGACTTACCGAGAATATATAGGATTAATTTATGAGGAGTGAAATCATCACCGGCTTAGATCTGGGCTCAACCGCCGCGCGAGTAGTTGTGGGGCAGAGAGACGAGAACGGGGCACCCAAAATTTTGGCGGCAATAGAAGTGCCGTCAGAAGGCGTGTGCCGCGGGACGGTTCAGAGTGTAGAAAACGCCACCTCGAGTATCGCGGCGGCTTTTGAGGCAGCCGAGCGGGTTACGGGCGTTCCCGTTGACCGGGTTTGGGTTGGCATTTCCGGTGATCATATCATTTTTCAAAAAAGTAAAGGCGTTATTGCCATAGCTAAACCAAACGGCGAAATTGATGATGGTGACGTGGAAAGATCAATTGAGGCCTCGCGCGCTGTTGCTACTCCGCCAAATTTTGAAATTTTACATGTTATTCCGAGAACTTTTTCAATTGATAACCAAGTTAATATCCGCGATCCGTTGGGCATGAGCGGAGTAAGGCTTGAAGTGGAAACGCAGATTATTCAGGGGCTCAGTTCGCATATAAAAAATTTGACCAAGTGCATTTATCGCACAGGTGTTGATATTGAGGATGTTGTATTTTCTATTCTTGCCGCCTCAGAAGCAGTGACAAGCCCGCGCCAGAAAGAATTGGGTGTGGCCGTGGCGAATATTGGCCGAACTTCTACTGAACTTGCCGTGTTTGAGGGTGGAGATGTTATGCATACGGCCTTTTTGCCGATCGGCGGCGATCATATTACTTCTGATGTCGCGATTGGTCTGCGCACATCTCTCGATGCCGCTGAAAAAATAAAATTAGAACATGGGACAGCCATACCAAAAGATGTTGGCAAGCGCGACGAGATTAATCTTGGAGATTATGAGGCGGGGGAGGATACGCTAGTTTCTAAAAAATATATCGCCGAAATTATTGAGGCTAGAGTTGAAGAAATTTTTGAAAAAATTGACGGCGAATTAAAAAAAATAGGACGGAGCGGGCTCCTGCCTTCCGGAGTAGTGCTTATTGGATCAACAGCCAAACTTCCAGGCATTTTAGACATCGCAAAAAGAAAATTGCGCCTGCCGGTTTCCTTGGGTTGCCCTCAAAATGTTACGAGCGTAGTTGATAAAGTTAACGATGTTTCTTTTGTCCCGGCCCTGGGGCTGGTTCTTTGGGGTAACGCTGTTTACGACGAGGGAAATAGCGGTTTTGCCTCTCGTTTCAAGAGTATTGATAAAGTGACAAGCCAAGTTAAAAAATGGTTTAAATCTTTAATGCCATAATAGATTGAGGATTTAAGATTTAAGGTTAGAACAAAATCTTAAATTTGAAACCTTTAATCTAAAAGCTATAATTATGCCAGAAATAAAACCAGAAATTGAAACCTTTGCCAAGATCAAGGTTGTTGGCGTTGGGGGATCGGGCGGCTCGGCGGTGAATCGCATGGTCAAAGCCAAGATAAGAGGCGTTGAATTTATTGCCGCCAATACCGACGTGCAAGCTCTTCATTATTCCGAAGCGCCAGTGAGATTGCACATTGGAAAAACCATTACTCGCGGCTTAGGGGCGGGAATGGACGCGGAGGTCGGAAGACGCGCGGCCGAAGAGAGCCAAAATGAAATTAGAGATGCCTTGAAGGGCGCGGACATGGTTTTTGTGACTTGCGGCTTGGGCGGCGGGACAGGATCAGGCGCGTCGCCGATTGTTGCTCAGCTCGCACGCGATCAGGGAGCGCTCACGGTGGCGGTTGTGACAAAGCCTTTTTCTTTTGAAGGAGCACAGAGACGGACGATCGCCGAGCGAGCCATGGAGGAATTGGAAGACAAGGTTGATACCTTGATAACTATTCCGAACGACAGACTTTTACAAATTATTGATAAAAAAACTTCTCTCTTGGATGCATTCACGACTTGTGATGAAGTTTTAAAAAATGGCGTTCAAGGAATTTCCGAATTAATCACAATACCCGGTTTGATTAACGTTGATTTTGCCGATGTGCGGGCGATAATGAAAGACGCGGGTTCAGCAATGATGGGAATTGGAGAAGCGAGCGGAGAAGGAAGAGCGGAGGAGGCGGCAAAAGCGGCTATTTCTTCACCGCTTTTAGAAATGTCTATTGATGGCGCGCGAGGAATACTCTTTACAGTTACGGGTGGTCAGAATTTGGGTATGCATGAAGTTGCTGAAGCGGCTAAAATTATTACGGCATCGGCCGATCCTGACGCGAAAGTTATTTTTGGCGCGGTAATTAATGAAAACATGAAGGATAATATTAAGATTACTGTTATTGCCACAGGCTTTACTGAAAGAAGAAAGGCGTCATACGATGCGGAATTGCCAACGGCCCGCACTTTTTCCGTCCCAACAATTGGAAAAATGAAAGAAGCGGAAAAACCGTCCGTTGGTCAGTTTCAAAAAAGGCCAGTAAAGAAAATTACTGAATTTGGAGACATTGAAGGGACTGAAGAAAAAGACGCCGCTGGCAAAAATTTTTCCGCCAAGAAAGTCGACGGAGGAGAGGCGGAGGATTTAGACATTCCTGCGTTTCTTCGAAAGAAAATAATGTAATTTAAATTTCATTTCATAAGATAATACGATAGCAAGATAGCGGGAGCAGATTTGAGAAGGAGGATCAGATAGGGTTTTGAAAATTTATCGCCGATTTCTCGAATTTATGTTCTTCAAGGTTATCTTGTTATTTTATTCGCTCAATTTATGATATATAGTCAGAATAAAATCACCCAAATAAGAAAAAGAGATGGCCGTATTGTTGATTTTGATCAAGGAAAAGTTGCGGTGGCGGTCGGGAAAGCAATAGAGGCTACTGGGGAAAAGGATGAGAAGTTAGCGAACCGGCTTTCAGATCAAGTGATGAAAGTTTTAAATAAAAAATTTCATCCTCGGTCAATACCGGCTGTTGAAGAAATTCAGGATATCGTAGAAGAAGTTTTGATTAGGGCGAGACAAATGAGGGTGGCCAAGGCTTACATTCTCTATCGCGATCAGCACGCTAAAATTCGCGAATTAAATGCTCTCGTTGATTCAAATCAGCTGATGGGCAATTATTTAGATAAATTGGATTGGTTAGTCCGGGAAAATAGTAACATGGCTTTTTCTTTGCAAGGCTTGAACAATCATATTAGTTCGGCAATAAGTTCTCATTATTGGTTGAATAAAGTTTATCCGCCAGAAATTAGAGATGCGTATATGGACGGTGATTTCCATATTCACGATTTACAAATTTTGGCGGCTTATTGCTGTGGTTGGGATCTTCACGATTTGTTGACGCGGGGATTTGGGGGAGTGATGGGCAAAATAGAATCAAAACCAGCGAAACATTTGAGGAGTGCCCTGGGACAAATTGTTAATTTCTTTTATACTCTTCAAGGTGAAGTAGCCGGCGCCCAAGCTTTTGCTAATTTTGACACGCTTCTTGCTCCGTTTATTCGTTATGACAACTTGACCTACAAGGATGTCCGGCAGGCCATGCAGGAATTTGTTTTTAATGTTAATGTTCCTACTCGCGTTGGCTTTCAGACGCCATTTACCAACATCACTATGGACCTTATTCCGCCTAAAAATATGGCGGATGAAGCAGTAATTATTGGCGGAGTGCCGCAAAAAGAAAAGTATGGAGAATTTCAGGTAGAAATGGATATGTTTAATCAGGCTTTTGCCGAAGTGATGATTTCCGGAGATGCGAAAGGCAGAGTTTTTTCTTTTCCTATCCCAACATACAATATTACGCCAGATTTTAACTGGGAAAAGAAAGAATTTGATCCGATTTGGGAAATGACGGCTAAATATGGCATTCCTTATTTTGCTAATTTTGTAAATTCCGATATGAAGGCCGAGGACGCGCGGTCAATGTGCTGTAGGCTGCGTCTTGATAATCGTGAACTTAGAAAACGAGGTGGCGGACTTTTCGCGGCCAATCCTTTGACTGGTTCAATTGGCGTTGTAACCATCAATATGCCGCGCATTGGTTATCTTTCAAAAACCAGAAAAGAATTTTTTGATCGCCTAGCACGGCTTATGGATTTGGCCAAAAAGAGCCTTGAAATGAAGAGGGAGGTTGTAGAAACCTTAACCGGCAAGGGCCTTTATCCTTACTGCCGCCATTACCTTGCACCAATTAAAGAAAGATTTAATGAATATTGGAGAAATCATTTTAATACCATCGGTTTGATTGGAATGAATGAAGCCTGCCTCAATTTCTTAGGAAGGAATATCGCGACAGAAGAAGGACAAGATTTTGCCAAGTCGGTTCTGGATTTTATGCGGGAGAGACTAATGGATTATCAACTTGAGACAAACAATCTTTATAATCTTGAAGCAACTCCGGGCGAAGGCACGAGTTATAGCTTGGTGAAAAAAGACAAAGCAAAATATCCGGAAATTATTGTTGCTAATGAAAAAGCTCACCGAGAAAAAGGAGCTGTTCCTTATTATACAAACTCTACTCATTTACCGGTCGGATTTACCAACGATTATTTTGAAGCCTTGCGCTTGCAAGATGATCTGCAAACGCGGTATACTGGAGGTACGGTGCTGCATGGCTTTATCGGGGAAAGGTTGCCTAACGGCGATGCGGCAAAATTGCTTGTTAAAAAAATTGCTGGCCAATTTCACTTGCCGTATTTTTCTCTGACGCCAACCTTTAGTGTTTGCCCAAAACATGGTTATCTCTCAGGTGAGCATCCTTTCTGCCCGAAGTGCGATGAAGAAATTGGGTATAAGGGTTAATTAATAAAATTAATAAATTAACAATAAATATATGACGGAGGAAAAACAAACAAAGCGGCAGGCGTGTGAAATTTATTCCCGCGTTGTCGGCTATCTTCGCCCGGTAAGCCAATGGAATGATGGGAAACAAGCAGAATTTGGAGAAAGAAAGACTTACGATAAACAGATAGAGGAAGTTTAGATGATAGAAATGAGTTTTATAAAACACGGCCCTTTGATGGAGGTCGTGTTTTGTGATAAAATGCTCCTATGCTTATTGGTGGATTACAAAAATTAACTTTAATCGATTATCCCGGCAAAATTGCTTGCACGGTTTTTACTGTTGGCTGTAATTTTCGCTGTCATTTTTGTCATAATCCAGAGTTGATTGATCCGAAAAAAGTTAAATTATCGGAGATTATTGAAGAAAAATTTTTTTTTGATTTTTTGAATTCACGGCGCGGACTCCTGGACGGCGTCTGTATTACCGGAGGAGAGCCGACACTTTATCCCGATTTGCCAGAATTTATAAAAAAAATTAAAGCGCTTAGATTTTTAGTAAAGTTAGATACTAATGGAACTAATTCAGAAATGCTTAAGGCGCTCCTTGAGGAGAAATTAATTGATTATATCGCGATGGACATAAAGACATTATTGCAAAAAGAATCGTACGAAAAAGTTGTTGGAGGCGCGGTGAGCCTTGATAATATTAAAGAGAGTATTGGTATTGTAATGCGGAGCGGTTTAGAATATGAATTTCGCACCACAATTGTTCCGGGACTTCATGTTAAGGAAGACATTTTAAAGATCGCGGAATTTATTAAGGGGGCGAAAAAATATTATTTACAGCAATTTCGGGCGGGGGAGAAAATTCTTGCGCCGGAATTTCGTGGAACAAAGGCGTATCCGGCCGAATTTTTGCAAGAATTACGCGAGAAAATAAAATATAATTTTGAAATTTGTGAGGTAAGAGAGTAGGTCGGCGCCGGTTACTTTTATCTAGTTTTTTGTTATAATTAATATATGAGCCTATTTGAGGAGAAGGTTTTATTTTTGACGAAGAAAATTCCTCGAGGAAGAGTGACGACCTATGGCGAAATCGCGAGGATTTTAAAAACTGGTCCGCGGGCGGTTGGCGGGGCATTACATAAAAATCCGCATCCCATAAAAACTCCTTGCCATCGCGTGGTGAAATCGGACGGAAGTTTGGGCGGTTATTCAGGTGGAGTTAAGAAAAAAATTACCCTGTTAAAAAAAGAGGGGATAAAAATAGAAAACGGCAGAGTAGTTAATTTTAATCATTATTTGATGAAATTAAAAAAATAATTTTTTGAATCAGGAGTGTAGGTTATAAATTAAAAAAATAATTTATACCGTTACTAACTGATTCTAAACGATATGCAGCTAGACAAACAATTTCAAAAAGTTTTAATTGCCGCGGTGCTCGTCAGTTTAATTTTTGGCGGAATCGGCGGCATGCTTGGTGGAATTTATGGGAAGAGCCATATTATCCCGTGGTTTCAAAAATTTTTTTTAGGTGAAGATGTGCAGATAGGAGAAGGAACTTTAAGCGAGCGAGCCATTACTCAGGCGGTGATTGAAGAATCGGCGACAGTTAGTGCGGTTAAAAAGGTAGCTCCAGCCGTAGTTTCAATTGTTGTTTCTAAAGATATTAGTAAAATTAATAATTCCAATAATTTTTCGCAGATTTTTGGTTTCCCTTTTAATTTCGGGTCGCCCAGTGCCGGAGATACGAGCGGCACTTCTGGCAAAACGGAAATTGGCGGCGGGACGGGATTTATCATTTCTTCGGACGGTTTGATTTTGACAAATAAACACGTAGTGTCCGACGAGGAAGCGGAATATACAGTTATCACAAATGATGATAAAAAATATGACGCGAAAATTTTAGCAACAGATCCATTTTTAGACATCGCAGTTTTAAAAATTGAAGCCACTGATCTTCCGATTGTGGAGCTCGGCGACTCAGATAAACTCGAATTGGGTCAAACAGTGATTGCGATTGGAAATTCATTGGGAGAATATAAAAATACCGTGACTAAGGGTGTAATTTCTGGCATTGGTCGGCGGATAGAGGCCGGAGACAATCGCGGCGGATCGGAAGTAATCGAAGAGGCAATCCAAACTGACGCAGCGATTAATCCGGGAAATTCCGGCGGGCCGCTCGTGAATTTGGCTGGCCAGGTAATCGGCATTAACACAGCTATGAGCCAGCAAGGGCAGCTGATAGGTTTTTCCATTCCGATTAATACGGCCAAACAAGATATAGAAAGTGTTAAGGCAAACGGAAAGATAGTTCGGCCATGGCTTGGCGTCCGCTATGTTTTAATCAATAAAGAAATTGCCAAAGAAAATCAGCTGGAAAAGGATTATGGGGCGCTTGTGGCGCGCGGGCAGAAAGAAACAGATTTTGCTGTAGTACCAGGATCTCCGGCAGACAAAGCAGGCCTTTTAGAAAATGACATAATTTTGGAATTGAATAGTCAAAAAATAGACGAAGAGCACCCGTTGTCCAGGGAAATAGCTAAATTTCATCCTGGCAATGAAATTAATCTAAAAATTTTACGTAAGGGCGAAGAAAAAAACATCAAAGTGACGCTCGGAGAGTATAATAATTAATTTAGAAAAAAGGCGGACGAGAAGTTTATGAAAATGGATGAGTTGGTTAAAAATATAGAAGACCTGAAACAGAGGATAGCCAAGGCCTTTGAACTTTTAAAATTAGAGAATAATAAAAAAGAAATTATTAATCTGGAAAAGATAACTTCGGAGCCAGACTTCTGGAAAGACCAAGAAGCGGCGCGGGAAATGAGCCAAAGATTAAATGATTTAAAAGAGGAAGTTGAAATTTGGGAAAAACTGAAAAAAGAAGTTGATGATGTTTTGGATTTAGCTCGGCTTGATGAAAAAGATAAAGAAGTAACTCTCCGCGAAGAGATAGAAAAAAAATATAATGAGCTTCTTGCCAAGTTTAAAAAATTAGAATTTTTTGTTTTATTTTCTGAATCCCACGATCGGGCGAACGCCATTTTGGGGATTCATGCCGGAACGGGCGGTACTGAAGCGCAGGATTGGGCGGAAATGCTTCTTCGAATGTATCTTAGATTTTGTGAAAAGAAGGGTTGGCGGACAGAAATTATTGACGAGACGCGCGGCGGGGAAGCGGGCATAAAAAGTATTACAATAAAGGTTACCGGCAGAATGGCTTATGGGTGGCTTCGGAGTGAATCTGGTGTTCACCGCTTAGTTCGTATTTCTCCATATGATGCGGAAAAAATGCGCCATACTTCATTCGCTTTGGTTGAAATTTTACCGGAAATTGAAGATGTTTCAGAAGTAAAAATTGATCCAAAAGATTTACGGATTGATACATTCCTTTCGAGCGGCCATGGCGGACAAAGTGTGCAAACAACTTATTCGGCCGTAAGAGCTGTCCATATTCCAACTGGCCTTACAGTTAGTTGTCAGCGCGAGCGTTCGCAGGCGCAAAATAAAGAAACCGCTTTGAAAATTTTGAAAGCAAAAATTTTGTATTTGCAAGAAGAAACAAGAACTAAAGAAATAGATAAATTACGGGCGGGGGTTTTGGCGGCGTGGGGAAACCAGATTCGATCGTATGTTTTACAACCATATAAAATGGTTAAAGACCATCGGACAAAGTTTGAAACGGCGGACGCGGAAACAGTGCTCGATGGAGATTTAGAGCCATTTATGGAAGCATACTTAAAATGGAAAAAAGAAACGGGAAAAAAATAAATTATATAATTTAAAAATTGTAAATTTATATCTATGGCAAAAATTATTGTCACTGGCGGCGCCGGCTTTATTGGTTCTCATATTGTTGACGCGTTAATCGAGCGCGGTCACAGAGTTGTTGTGATTGATAATTTGTATAGAGGAAAAAAACAAAATATTAATCCTCGGGCGAAATTTTATAAAATTGACGTTCGCGATAAAAAAATTCAGGGAATTTTTAAAAAAGAAAAACCAGCGTTTGTTTTCCATTACGCCGCTCAGATAGACACGCGGACCTCGGTGCGCGATCCGATCTTTGACGCGGAGATAAATGTTTTAGGAACAATTAATATTTTACAAAATGCGGCGAAATACGGAGTGAAAAAAATTATTTTCGCGGCAACCGGCGGCGCCCTTTCTTCAGAGGCGACGGTTCTGCCAACGCCGGAAAATAAATTTGCCCTGCCTGTTTCACCATACGGCGCGGCAAAAATTTCTGCCGAAATGTATTTGCATTATTTTTGGAAGACGCATGGATTACCCTACGCGGCTCTTCGGTTGGCTAATGTTTATGGTCCGCGGCAGAGTCCCGAGGGTGAGGCGGGAGTAATCGCTATTTTTACTGATAAAATGCTCCACGGAAAACAGCCGGTTATTTTCGGAAGCGGCAAACAAACGAGAGACTATATTTACATTGGCGACGTTGTCCGGGCAAATCTCTTGGCGTTAAAATCTAAAAAGGTTGGATCTTTTAATGTTGGAACAAGCCGGGAAATAGATGTTCTTAAACTTTTTAAAACTTTAAAAAAGTTAACGGGTTCCCGCGCTTCCGAAATACACGGCGCGCCGATCGGGCAGGGGACAGCCAAAAATAAAGTCGCCGGCGAGCAAATGCGGAGCGTTCTTGATTATTCAAAAATTAGACGTGAGCTCGGGTGGGAACCAAAAGTAAAATTAGATGAAGGTTTAGAAAAAACAGTGGAATGGTTCAGAAAAAAAAGTTAAAAAATATTCATTGAAAATTAAATTGATATTCGAGGCGTAAACAAATGTTTTTACGTAATTTTTATCATCGTTATTTCGCGGATGGCATGTCGCGGGAATTAAAGGAGCTTTTTTGGTCGACGGCGATTTTAGATTTTGCCGTTTCGGCGGTTGGCGTTTTTGAGCCTATCTATCTTTACACCCTGGGATTTTCTTTATCCAAAATTTTGATTTTTTATATTGCCGTTTACGCCCTGTACTTTTTATTAGTACCGCTTGGCGGAAAATTTGCCCGTAGTCGCGGCTACGAACACGCCATACTTTTTTCCACGCCCTTTTTAATTCTCTTTTACTTGTCGTTGTTTGCCATTCCCTACCATCCTTTTTTTATTGTAAGCGCGGTCATTTCTTTAGCCATCCAAAAAACGCTTTATTGGCCGGGTTACCACGCCGATTTTGCTCGTTTCGGTAAAGATGGATCGCGCGGCAGGGAGATTTCCAATTTAGTGGTGCTTGATTCTATCGTAATGATTTTGGGACCGGCTTTCGGCGGCGTCGTCATTGCGACCGTCGGATTTAAAGTTTTGTTTATTATTGTTGCCTTTTTGATTCTAGTTTCCAATATCCCTCTTCTCACCACTCCGGAAAAATTTGAGCCAGTACCTTTTTCTTATCGGGATTCAATGAAGCGGCTAGTCGCGCCCGAGAATCGACGAAAACTTTTTTCTTATTTTGGTTTTGGCGAAGAACATTTGGCCGGTTATCTTTGGCCAATTTTTATTTTTTTAATGATTCCGGCCTATGCTTCCATCGGATTTTTAATTTCTGCCTCCGTCTTTGTGGCAACAATTTTAACCTTATATATTGGAAGAATTACGGATGAAGAGTCAAGACACGAAGTTTTAAAAATCGGAGTTATTTTTACGGCCTTTACTTGGCTTATGAGAGTTTTAGTAATTTCCGGAGTTGGCGTTTTTATGACCGACTCATTATACAGAATTTCAAGAAGAACCGTCGGCGTTCCGCTCGCGTCTATTACTTACGAAGAAGCGAAAAAAACCAGCGTGATGAATTGCGTTATTTTTCTTCAGATGGCTCTAGTTTTGGGAAAACTTATTGTGAGCGCGCTTGCCCTTGTCACTCTTTTCTTTTTTCCGGATAGTTGGATCGCGCTTTTTATTTTAGCCGCGGCAATGACGGCGTTGTACGCGTTAATTTAATTCAAAATTCAAAATTAAAAATGCAAAATTACAATGAAAAATTAAAAATTGACATTAAAAAACGCGCCTATATTTTTAGTTTAGAAATTTTGTGTTTTCTTAAGAAGTTAGATAGAAAAGATTGGATTGTTGAAATAATGGCCAAACAACTTCTGCGCTGCGCCACGAGTATCGGTGCGAATATTATTGAAGCTCAGGCCGCCGGTTCACGAAGAGATTTTATAAATTTTTTAACTATTGCCCTTAAATCAGCCAACGAAACAAAATACTGGCTCGGTCTATTTCGCGACGGCCAGAAATTAAACATTGACAAACTTTTAAAAGAAACTGATGAACTGTCGCGTATACTAGCCGCTATTATTATGAGTACCAAGGGCAGGAAGTAATTTTGAACTTTTAATTGTAATTTTTAATTTTACATTTTTAATTTTTAATTTATTTCTGTGGATTTAACTGATTTAAATGTTATAAAAAATTTTTGTAAAAAATACGGAATTCGTCCATCTAAGGAATTTGGACAAAATTTTTTAGTAGACCGCGAGGTTTTGGAAACAATGGTTCAGGCAGCTGACTTAGAAAAGAATGATATAGTTTTAGAAATTGGTCCGGGGTTTGGCACGCTCACAACGGAGCTTGCCGGGCGGGTTGGGCGAGTGGTGGCAGTGGAGGCGGATAGGGCGGTGGGGGAGGCGGCGCGAGAAATTTTGTCTGATTTTAAAAACGTGGAAATCGCGGAGGGCAGTATTTTAAAATTACCAATTACCGACTACCGATTATCAAATTATAATTATAAACTTGTCGCTAATCTGCCATATCAAATTACTTCGGCGGTGTTTAGAAAATTTTTGAGTGAAGAACCGCGGCCGAGCGAGATAACTGTAATGGTGCAAAAGGAAGTAGCAGAGAGAATTTGTGCGGAGTCCGGCGAAATGAGTTTGCTCTCGCTTTCGGTCCAATTTTATGGCGAGCCGGAAATTGTAGCCATTGTTCCGCGCCGCGCTTTTTGGCCCGAACCAGAAGTGGATTCGGCTATTTTAAAGATTTCTGATATTAAAAATATTTACGAAAAAAATAAAAAAGAAATTGATCCGGAAAAGTTTTTTCGCTTAGCCAAAATGGGATTTTCCGCCAGGCGCAAACAGCTGCAAAATAATTTATCCGGCGGGCTGCGCCTGAAAAATAAAGAAGTACAGGATATTTTAGTAAAATTTGGTTTTGATCCGAAAATTAGAGCTCAGGACTTGACTTTAGGCGACTGGATAAAGCTAGCTAATGGGCTGAATGAATAATGTGTATAAAATTTATTTAAATATGGGACTGGATGTGCTATACTATATTAAAGTATGGAAGAAATCAAAAAAGAACCGGGAAAAGAGCGCCGAATCAGAGTCGGAGTGACGATTTTGGTTATTTTAAGCGTGGTTATAGTTTTGGGAACGATTTGGCAATATCCAAAATATTTGCGCGCTCCTTTTGCAAAATATGGCCAAGACAAGGGGTTGTGGAAAACACAGTTTGAAGAAGAGGCGGAAAGATTAGCCACGATGCAGGAAACCGATACTGACGGTGATGGGTTTACTGATTACGACGAGACATATCTTTATGGTACAAGTGCGTACTTAGCCGACTCTGACTCAGATGGTTTTTCCGATAAAGAAGAAGTAACTTCAGGGAACGATCCAAATTGTACGGCAGGGAAAACCTGTTTAAAAATAGAAGAGGGCGCGGCAAAAGCCAAGACAATTCCGGAAGAGGTTTCGGTAGAAGAAGAGCTTGGGGGATTTTTGACGGGTACGGCGACAGCAGAAGAAGTCCGGGATGCTCTTCGAACCGCCGGAGTTGACGAAGCGACGCTCGCAAACCTTGACGACGAAACTCTTCTGGAACTTTACAATGAAACTTTAAAAGAATCCGGCGGGGTGGCGGGAGGCGGTAATGTTAATGCCAATATAAATTCTTCCTTGCCGACCAATGTTAATGCGAACGAAATGACGCCGGCGCAACTCAGAGAAATTTTACGCCAAGCCGGAGTTAGCGAATCAACGTTAAATAGCGTTGACGACGCGACGTTGATGAAAATTTTTGAAGAGACGGTGAAAAAATAATTTTCAAAGAAATGTCTCTTATCCAAAAAAATCATAAAGTGAGAAGATGGACTGTCAGCACAGTTTTAGTATTTTTTATTTTGACGCAGGTTTTAAGCGGCGTCTTTTTTTATGCCCATCCGGCCGAAGCGCAGCTGGTTGTTTCCGATCCAATAACCAGTACTCAGACAACGATTAAAAATATAAAAGATTTTTTGAAAGTTTTGGTAGTTAATGCCGGAACGATGGCTTTGATTAATGCTGCTTCGCGTTTCATGCAAAAAATTTCTTATGATTTAGCTGTGAGTTTGGCTTCTGGCGGAAACGGACAAATGCCGCTTTTCTCCACGGAAGGGTGGGGGGATTATTTAGAGAGCGCCGCTCTGGACGCGGCAGGTGAATTTATCGGAAGTTTTGGCGATATGGTTGGCGTTAATTTTTGCGCCCCGCCAAACCCGAGATTGGGGCTCGCTCTCCAGCTGCAACTAGCTCAAACTTATGCCGATGGATTGCCGCCGCCGACTTGCGAATGGTCATCAATTCGTTCAAACTGGGAATCATTTATTGCTGAAGTGCAGACAGAAGATTTTTTAAGAGAAGCGGCTTCGCAATTCCAAATTGGCTATGGCGCGGGCACAGATCTTGATTTGGCCATGAGCGCATACGTTGGGGCATTTGGCGTGGAAAAGAGCGCTTCGGAAACAGCGGCCTTAACCCGAGAAGAGGGGCAGGGATTTTTCCCTTCGTCAGAATTAATCAGTGGAAAAGTTAAAACTCCGTCGGAGGTTATTCGTCAGACTTCGCAAATACAAACAGAAGGTCCGGTTCAAGCGGAAAATTTAAAATGGAGTTTGTCCGGTCAAGCGCTTTCTGCCGGAGCGCAAGGAATACTCTCAATGATGGTTTCTACTTTTGTTAGCACGCTGCTTTCAAAAACAATGGAGAATATTTTTAGCAAGGGCATGTATTCCCTAGCAGATCTTTTCCCGGAAGGGGACGACGCGACTTCGGCAGAGGGAACAGCTTGGGGCGGACGTCGCGCGGCGGAACTTGCTTTTGCCGATTTACTCGTGCCGCAAATTAAAGAAGGCGGCGCTTATGATATTTTGTCGGATTTTATAGTTTGTCCCGAAAAATTTAAAGGAACAAATAATTGCGTGATGGATGGAAAATTTGAAGCCGGGGTGCGGCAAGCGCAAACCGGCGCGGCGCTTACCGTGGGTGAGGCGATTGAACAAGAGTACTTGAACGGCAAATGGCCGCTTTTTCCTCCTTCCAATTTGGCAAAAAATCAGGATCCAAATTGTTATACTTACGGCTATTGTTACAGTAATTTGGTAAAACTTAGAAAAGCGAGAATCATTTCCATTGGTTGGGAAATCGCCGCGCAAAGTCAGACATCTCTCGAGCCAGTGAGTTTAAAAGAAGTAGTTGATCGTTTTCACGATTGTAATGCCGCGGGTGAGGCTGATGCGGAACACAAATATTGTCATTTAATCGATCCAGACTGGATTTTGAAAGCGCCGGCCGAACAATGCCGGGCGCGGGTTTATGGTCCATTACTTCAAACCACGGAAAATAGTTTCCGCCAGGAAACCTGCGTTGATTCACCGACTTGTATTGCCGAAGATGATCAGGGAAATTGCGAAGGCGGCTGGGGTTATTGCACAAGAGAAAAAAATATTTGGCGGCTGGACGGTGATAAGTGCGACGCGCAATATGATACTTGTAAACTTTTAAGAAAAAGCGATGGACAAAACGTAGCTTACGTTACGAACACTGTTGATTATGGTCCGCCTTGCAACGCCGACGATATCGGTTGCCGTTGGTATTCGGATCGGCAATTAAAAGTGGGGGATATCTGGCAGTGGCAGGATACTCTCACGGGTTCGGGAACCGCCGCCCGCCGCAGCGACAGAATTTTCTTTAATAAAAATATTACTCAGTGCGATGAGCCTGGCTGTAATGAGTTTTTACGAACAACCTCAGATACAAAATTAAATTTAGTTAATAACAGCAGTTTTGAAAATGTTTCCGGGACACCCCCCGTTATTTCCGGATGGTCAACCACGAGTGGTACCGCTTCCTCCTCTTCGGACACTTATTTTGGACAAAAGGCGTTGAATTTGGCGGGGACTGTAAGGCAAGTGGTAAATCTTGATTCGCCGCGGGGCGACCGGACTTTTACTTTAAGTTTATACGCAAAAAATTGCGGAGAAGAAGCGGCAACGGATTATTTTACTTTTGGTGGAGTTTCGGTTCTTGGCGGGAATTTTGAGAATTCAACATCGTACAGAAGAATTAACGGCCCGATCCATACCTTCCCGTCGGGCGACGCGAGCACGACAATCGAAGTTTTAATAAGAAATGCCTCTCCCGAATGTCTGATTGACGCAGTGCAGCTTGAAGAAGGAACTTTTTCCTCGCAATATCACGAAGGTTGGGGAAGAACGGGCGAAGCGCTTTATCTAAAAACCGCGCCGGATTACTATTCTTGCTATGACTACACCGCCTCCGGCGCATTGAATAAAACAAACGATGCCGAGCAATGCGGAAATTTTGCCAGGGCTTGCGAAGAAAAAGACGTGGGCTGCGATGAATACCGACCGACAAATGGTGATCCGTCAGTGCCAGGCGTAGCTAATTATCCTGATGATTATTGTCCGGCCGAGTGCGTTGGCTATCAGACTTTTAAACAAGTTGAAACTGATTTTGAACAAGATAAATTTCCGGTATATTTTATTCCTGCGACCGGGCGAACTTGCAGCGCCGCGGATGTTGGCTGCGATCAATTCACGAGTTTGGAAAATGAAGCCGTGGCAAATTTCAATTATGTCCGCCGTTGCGAAAAACCAGGCGCGACTTCGAAGTCTTTCTATACTTGGGAGGGATCTGATACGACTGGATATCAGTTAAAAACTTGGAATTTGAAAATGAGTAACGTAGTTAGCGCTCCGGTTTCGGACAGCGATCCGGGTAACGGCGTTTCTCCGGACGGCGGTGTTCCTCCATGTACGGCTCTTATGCCCGACGGCTTAACTTGCGATGGACTTTCTTTGGTTGGCCTTTGTACTAAAGCTGATACTTTAACTAATCCTGACTGCCGAGAATTTTATGACGCGGCCGGTTTAAAACATTATCGTCTATATTCCAAAACAATCGTCGCGACTGACGATTGCCACCCATACCGCAAAACAATTTCCAGCGCCAGTGATTGCGGCTCATCGGGGGGGAGATGGGACACGGTAAAGAGTGAATGTGCTTATAATGTTTATTTGCCCGAATCACGATCATGTGGAAACGAAGCGGTCGGATGCCGGGCTTATCGCGGAAATGCCGGAGCAAACACGGCGGTAATTTTGAATGATACTTTTGATGACGCCGCCGATGGCGCGGCAACCGGTTGGGATGAAGCAGACATACCGACTATAAGTTCCGAATCATTGGTTGTCGGCGGAAAATCTTTGTCTTTCGGCGCCACGGGGACGATAGATAAAAATCTTGCTTCCTCGGTCCGGAAAAATGGCTTTTACACCTTGTCTTTTTGGGCCAAGGGAAATAGCAGATTGGATATTAAATTTTTGGGCGCCACTTCCGCTGATAAGGGATTTAGTTCAGCGACAAGAAACGTAACTAATCTTTCTTTTGACTGGCGATATTTTTCACTTGGTCCGGTTTATGTTGATTGGGATGTTGTCGGCGGAGGCGAAACTTTACGAATTGCCGCGGCGGGCGGAACGACGCCGGTTTATCTCGATAATATTATTTTGAGAGAAATTCAGTCGTACATTTATGTGGTTAAAAATTCTTGGGTGACGCCAACTTCCTGCGACCGGTCTTTCGCGGTTAACACATCAATTACCAGTTTGGATTTTTGTGTCGCGAGCGGGGGATCGTGGAGTGAACGAAACGAATGTGTTCTTTCCGCGCTTTTGCCGCAAGCCCAACTCGGTTGCGCGAGTTACTATGATCGCGCGAACGGACTTCATTATCTAAAATCATTCTCGCGGCTTTGTTCGCCCGACGCGGCCGGTTGCGCTAAATTATTAAAGACCAACAACAACATAGCGGCGAGCATGGAGACGTTTAATACGGAAAACGATAGTGATCCGTCTCTCTCGGACGAGGAAAGATTGTCTGACAACGTTACTATTCCAACCGACTCTTTTGCCTATATCGTGGTGAACGATGCGTATAAATGCGCCGCGCAAAACAAAGGTTGCGCTGAATTCGGTTCGCCGACCTTGGATGCCGCGGGCAATGTGAAAATCGACGATAGCGGCAAGCCGGTTTACAATACGGTAAATCTCCTGGCCGATCCGGCGTTATATAATTCTCCGACCGGCAGAATTCTCTGCCAAGTTGGATTCTTGAGTTGCGAAGAGTATACCACGACCGACGGCGGAAAATTATATTTTAAAGATCCGGGAAATAGACTTTGTGAATGGAAAGATAATGTAAATCTTGGCGGGCAAAATGTTTCCGGATGGTTTAAAAAACAAGAAAAAGCATCCGACCCGCTTACTCCTTGCGATCCGGCAAACTTCAACGGCGGATATTATAATATTTGGAAAAATGGTGATGCCAATTGCAGTCTGCCCTATGTTTGTCAAGATAAACCGGGAGACGGCATTGATCCGGAAGGAGACGGCGATGGTGTTTGTCGTTGCGGTCCGGTTCCGGTTGGCGGTGGCACGGCGGGTGTGACAGCTACGGGTAAGGCTGGAACAACTTGCACTGTCTCTTATAACAAACGTTCTTGCCCGTATTCCGGTTGGGCGGGTGAATGTATTCCGCAGGCTGATCAATGCACTAAATTTACCGATCCGGGCGACACTTCCGACGATCCGTACGGCGCGGCTTATTATTATGTTAACAACGACAAAATTAGTTCGGGAAATTGTAATGGAATGGCTTCGCAAAAAAGCGGTTGTGTTTTGTTCAACGACACAAGCAATCCGCAATTAAACAAAAATGCCAACGCGACTTATTTAAGTTCTGAAAAAAAGGTGGGTGATCCCGGCGGGCTTGTCGCGCCGATTGATTGTAGCCAAGGCGGGGAAAATTGTAAGAGGTGCTTGGAAAAAATTCTTCGCCCACCGAACCATGAATATTATTGGGGCGATTTCTGCGGCGCGGACAGCGATTGCGCGCAGCGATTCCCCGGCGAGTCGTCCACTCTCGGTTGTCAGGATGTCGCAAACTATAGTTATAATTCGCCTTATGTGATTTTGTTGGAAAAGGACGGAACGCCCATTACTGTTGCCAATAATAGCAATGATTCCAACCGTCTTGTCCAGGTCCGTCGCGATCGTGTCTGCGGCGAGTGGCTGACTTGTTCGGGTACGACTTCAACTTTTGATTCGCAAACCGGACGACAAAAGACTCTTTGCGATACGGTTTCGTCTTGTCATAAATACGCCAAAGTCGGCCAAGCCACTGCGCAGTGTACTGACTCCAATTTTACGTCGGAAACGTCGCGCCAGATTTTGAGCAAAAAGTTATATGTTTCTCGCGATACTACTTTCAAAGGAATGGATTATTCCGGCGACTCCATCTATAACCAATATCAAGCGCCCGATCTGCGCGGAATAAATATCGGCACCCCGGAAAATTCTAAACTCGCTTTAGTTTTTGTGGAAGATCGTTGTTTCAACGCCGATGGAACGACAAAAATTTCTTGTGGTGCGGATTCTCTCGGTTATTGTGACAGTAACATAAACGGTTCTCGTTGCGGCGATCGCGGTAAGTGTTACAACCACCTCTGCGTGACAAATTTCCGCGGCGATCCCTTTGTTCCGGGCGCGATTTTATCTCTTGACCCAACCAACACAGAAACCGCTTCTTGTCGGGCTTATCCTGAGCAATCGTCGCCCTTCCCGGATACTGTAACTATAGCCACCAGAAATTCTGCCGGCGGTTGGACCGTCACCAGCAAAAAGTCGGGTTTTGCCGGAGCCAATGTTTGCGAAACAGAAAAAATTTGTGAAGGCGGAGGAATGGACGGGAGAGCGTGTACGAGAAACGAAGATTGCAGCGCCAAAGTTTGTGTCAGAGGAACAGAAATTGGCAATAGTTGTGCAGGAGATAGTGATTGTGACGGAACAGCAGGAAGCTGCGCGGGAGGAACTTGCACGGGTACAAATCCTGACGCCTGTGAATGTTCTTATAGAAAAATTTCCTACAGCGGTGGGTCGGTTGTTAAATATTTTTCAACGGAGGTGGGTTCAAGTTCGGCACTTCCTATTCCGGATGTTTGCGTCGGTGGTTCCACTCCCGGACAAATATGCAACGCTCCCACGGATTGTCTTGGCACGGGCGCGGATTGCGTTAGGTATCAGCGAGAAGATGATGTTATCGGCTGGCAAGGGTATTGTCTTGAACGCGACACAGCTACCTCCATCAATGGTGATCCGAGCAAATTTGCTTGTCTTACCTGGTATCCGATCGATCAAATCCCCGGCGCGCCGGATGTTTATAATAACTACCCCGAAGCAGGTTTTTCCATAGTCAATGCCAACTTTTGTTTAGCCCCGGAATCCTACACGGTTTTGCGAACCAGCGATGGTTATTATTGCGCTTCTCTGGGGCCGTCGGTAGTTCATCTTGCGTTCACAGCGGGGCCGCTGGGGTGTGGGACAGATGATTTATGCGACGGAGATCCCGGGGAAGAAACACGTAATGCTTTTGACTGCGGGTTCGATGGTAGATATTTCTGCAATGACGAAGGTAAATGCTGCGATACAAACACAGATTGGGTAGTTTTGGCGCCATGCGAATCTGGCGGTATGTGTACTAGTTACATGTACAATCGTGCTCCTTTTCGTTGCGTGCCAAAAAATTCCAAACATGCTGATCCTTCTAACCCCAACGTAGGGCAGGCCTGCAATCTTGAGGCGCTTGGTAGTCTTATCAATAATCGCCAAGACGTACTTCCTGTGGGGGCCCCTGATGGGAAAATTGATTATTATATTTTGAATGACCTTAGCGATCACCCGGGGGGAAGAAGTATAAATGATTTTAACGACTGCCAAAAGGATGCGTCTCCTTCTCGGAGTATCGGCGCAAATTCGTTTATTGGTTGCAAAGTTGCGGCGCAAGTTTCGAGAGATCTAAGCAGTTTAGATTCAAACAAGGCCTGGACCGATCGTGTCTGGGAATTTTCCAGTCCATCTCGTACTTCTTCCGTTCCTTATGTTTTCTCCAATGCGCTCTATCCGTCAATTAATTATTCGTACAATACGCCGAAAACGCCCTTTGGCCTAGCTAACCCACCAGTTGACACTAATCTTCGCGTTCCCACTTGTTTAAAGACGGACCAGAAAGCAATAAATCTCCCGACTGACCCATTGACTGAGGACACTTGTCTTTCGGGCTATGAAATAAAAAGAGAAACGGATAGAACAATCCGCAATGAATCTCGGCCGTATCTTTGGATAGGGGAGCCGGAAGGAGCCGCCCCACCCGCGGCTGCGTCTTGTTTCACGGCGCAAGAATGCAATGTCGATACGACGACGTCGCCCCCCACAAACATTAATTGCGTAAGTTATCAGTGTTATCAATTTTGCAATACGGCCAATCCCTGCCCGAGTAGAGAGACTTGTACTGCTATCAGTGGCTCCACGGGCGGCTACTGTGCCAGCACCGCGGTGCCCGTTACTGGCCTAAGCTCTGATTGGGTAAATAATTGCAGGACTTCTAAGAGTCCCGCGCCCGGCATAGTGCTCGGCGATTGTAATGGGGGAGCTAGATTAGGTTTAAAATGCCAGAGTGACAATGGTTGTTGGGCATATACTTGTAGCGGTGCCCTAATGCCCGGAGAATGTATAGCCGCAGACCTTCACGCTCCGCCGCCAAGAGTTACGATTGAAGATGCTGGAGCACTAACAAAAGCCAAGGAGCGTTTGAAAAAGATTTTTGCTAAATCGTATGGCTTCATGGTCTGGGATTCAAATGCGGGAATACAATCGCTTGGTGCATATCGGTTGCCCGGAGATAGCGATTACCCAGCGGATCAAAGAAACGCAATTAATATTACCGATAAAATTGATCCGAGTATTCCGACATCGGATTGGCCCTCAGTGCCGCAGGTTTGGCCTATTACAAATTGTACCGGCGACAAGTGCGTACCGCTTACGGAGGTGGCGTCTATGTTGATCAACGGAGTCACGGTCGGTGGTATCTCTGGTTTCGGCTTTACGGGAACGGGCGTCACCGAACCCATAAACGTCGTCGGCTACGGCGGACAGTATGTTGCGACTATGCAATTCTTCGGCACTGCCGATAAGAACGCGGGCCCAATCACAAGCGTCCAAGTTGATTGGGGTATAGGACCGGGTGGTGTGAGAAGCGGCAGCAGAGACGCCCGTTACAAAAATCATCTTGGTCGTGCGGCCTGTAATAACTCTGACTTTGCCCATTCCGCCGACGCCGCTTGCATCGAGGATTTCTTCTCTTACACCCACACTTATTCCTGTCCAAAAGATGGGGAGGGTAAGACTCCTTGTTCTGGCGCGGTTAATGAAACCAACTGCTACGCCGCTATTTGCCCCGAGGATATAAATGGCGGGCTTACCGGCAACGGCTCTTGCTGTGTTTACAAGCCAAAAGTTCAGCTTACGGATAATTGGGGATGGTGCAACGGCAACTGCGGAAGTGGAACGGCGAGAGGATGCTATGCGGATTTTTGTGATGGCGGTCCAGGCAAAGATCCATGGACTTATTTTGCAGGTCGAGTAATAGTAGTACCAAAGTAATAGATAAAAATTTATAAAATAAAAAAATACACCGGCGACGTATTCCTGAACAGGTGTTCAAGTTTACGTCGCCGGTTTTGGCTTCTTACTGAGGGTTGGCAAACCACGTGCCCGAGTCGGAGGCGTCGAGTGCGTACCAATCGCCCCCCATATGAGTGGGGGTTGCCGTGAAGTTGCCGGTCACGGTGCGGTCGATGCCGGGACAATCGCGGAAGAGGGAGATGTAGCCGCTTTCCGAGATCGTTCCGGAGTACTCGCAATCCTCGTCGTAACCGGTAACCAGAATACCGTCCTGGTCAAGATGGACGCTTTTGGTGTAATCCACGCCATCTGAGTTTCGGTGGTAGGTCAGCGCCCAGTCGCCAGTCACGTCAGGGCAGGCCAGACAGGCCGTGTCGCCGTCGTCCTCGGTCGTGTCCGAATCAGAATCCGCATCCGCGTCCGCGCCTCCGTCGACACAACTTCCGCAGTCCACGGCGCAGGTGGAGCAGTCCTCGTAGCCCATCTCGTCGCAGTAGCCGTCTCCACAGAAATTGCCGCCGCAGTCGTCCGGGCAGGAGCCGCTCAGGGCTTCGTCCCGGCCGCAGAACCCGTTGCCGCACTCGTCGCAGAGGTTGACCGGGCAGTCGTCGCCGTCGGGGCAGCCGGTCATGCCGAGCGCCATGATCGCAACCACCATCATCCAGAACTTCTTCGTCATCAGAATCCTCCCGTCCGCTTTGCGGACAAACTTCCTTTTTCAACCCGCCACCTTGGCGGATTTTCAATTTCAAACACGGGTTATCCGTGCCTGGAGCTATGAAAGCTCATGCGAAAAAGCGCTATTTTACGCCCTTTCGCCCAAGCCTTAAAACACCTTTTAATATACTATATTTTTGCCTTTTTGTCAAGATCACTTGGCATTTTTTGTTTCATTTATATTATAGCAAAAAATGATGAAAATTTCATGATAATAAAAATAAATAAAAAATTCCCCGCGACCTTTCCTCTTCGGAAATTTCGCGGGGTCTGTCGTCACTGGGGGTCGGCCCACCAGGTGCCGCTCCAAGGAGGAGTGGCACTTACCCAATAGCCTCCCTCCATGTGTGGAGGATCTCGGAAGTTGCCGGTGACAGTGCGGTCCCCACTTTCACCGTAGCAGTCTACAAAGACAGAAATATATCCGTCTTCTCGGATGGTTCCGGACCATTCGCAGATGTCGTCCATGCCGATGATCAAGCAACCATCCTGCGTGAGCGTGAGCGTTTCGTGGCTTTCCGCACCCGTCTCGCTGTTCCGGTACACCAGTGCCCAATCGCCAGCCACACTCGGGCAATCGGCGACTTCGCTCGTGTCGCCGTCGTCCTCGACAACGTCGCTGTCCGCATCGGCGTCGGCGTCCGCGCCGGCATCGCTGTCCGTGTCGGAGTCGGGGTCGCAGAGCGACGGATCGCTCTCGCAATCGTCCCCGTCGGGGCATCCGGTCGTGAGACCGAGCGCCAAGATCGCAACCACCATCATCCAGAACTTCGTCATCGTCGATCCCTCCTTCTCCGCCTCTGCGGAGAATTTTCCTTCCCGCCTCTTCGGCGGATTTTCAATTTCAAACACGGGTTATCCGTGTCTGGGGCTATAAAGCCCAAGCGAAAAAGCGCTATTTTACGCCCTTTCGTCTGGATTTTAAGCCAATTTTACTCACACTTTACTATACCTCATTTTAGTCATTCTGTCAAGGGTCGTTGGCATTTCCCCTTACACATACATTATACCTCAAAAAGATGAAATTTGTCTAAAACCAAAGGACAGTCCATGGTTCAAGGACTGTCCTTTGGTTTTCCATGGAGAGAGGGGATTTTATGGCTGTATTGGAACCATACGTGGGCTTGACAATGTTATGTCTTTAGTGTACTCTTGTAGGATTTAAATATAAAACATATAGCGAGAAGGGTCATAAATATATGACAGTTAAATTAGCTATTTTTGGTGGGAATCCAATTTCATCGAAAAAGTTGACAAAACCGAGCCCCATTGGGAAACAAGAAATTGGCGTCGTAACAAAAATTATGGAGAAGGGAATTTTGTCAAGGGCGGGGAGGGGTGTTAATGTTAAAAATTTTGAAAAAAGATTTGCACAATTTCACGGTTTAAGGTACGCAGTTTCAACTACTTCAGGGACAACCGCCCTCCACACGGCAATAGCTGCCCTGAATATTAAAGAGAATGACGAAGTTTTAGTCCCCGATTTAACATTTGTTTCTTCTGCCTCTGTTATTTTGCAACAAAAAGCCGTACCGGTTTTTGTAGACATTGATCCAAAAACTTTTTGTATAGACACAATCGATTTGGAAAAGAAAATAACAAAAAGAACAAAAGCAATTATTATTGTACATCTTTACGGTCATCCAGCGGAAATGAATAAAATTAAAAAAATAGCGAAAAAATATAATTTTAAAATCATAGAAGATTGTGCACAAGCTGTTGGCGCAAAATACAAAGGAAGATACGTTGGAACTTTTGGTGATATCGCTTGTTTCAGTTTTTATCAAACTAAAAATTTAACTTGCGGAGAAGGCGGAATGGTAATTACAAATAATAAAAAATTATTTTGTAATTGTTGTTCTATTGTTGATCACGGTTTGGTCAACGGGAATATCTTGGAGTATGATTATGACAGATTGGGTTATAATTACCATCTTTCCGAAATCCAGGCTGCTATTGGTATAGAACAATTAAAGAAACTAAAAAATATGAATAGACGAAGAAAGGCTAACGCAGACAAATATAGAAAATTACTAAAAGATACAAATTTGGAATTTCAAAATGATAGTGGCGACATCGAACACGCATATTATGTTTTAACTGCCTTATTGCCTGAAAATTTTAAAAATGATCGTGATTGGTTTGTTGATGCCGTCAGATCCGAAAGGGTTGAGATCAATAAAATATACCCCAACCCATTACACAAAACTAAACTTTTTTCATCTTTCCATAAAAACAAAAAGTATCCCGTCACATCCGATATCACATCAAGATTATTCAATTTTTATACAACCCCGGGCATTACAAATGAATATATAGAGTTAACCTGTCGGGCTGTTAAAAAAGTTTTAGATTATTTGAGTCGTAGCATTTAGTCGAATTTTAATCATATGAATAAAAATATCAAAGTTGCCGTTATAGGTTTCGGAAAAAGGGGCAAAACCCACTTACAAAATTATTTAAAAATTAATGGCGTCAGGGTTGTCGCCATCTGTGATGTTAAAAAATGCGTTACAACGCACCAAAATATAGTATATTATAGGGATTATAAGAAAATGATTGATTTAGAAAAACCCGACGTAGTTAGTATTTGCGTGCCCACCTCAGAGCATTATCCGATCGCTCTGCATTGTCTTAAAAAGGGGATTAATGTTTTATGTGAAAAGCCAATAACCTTAACTTTAACGCAAGCAGAAAGATTATTGAGTGTTGTTCGAAAAAACAAGTTGGTCATGCAAGTTGGTTATCATTTAAAATTTGATAATTTAATAATAAAATTGAAATCGATTATTGATTCCCGTGAATTAGGAAAAATTTTAATGATAAAAGCCAGACAATCCCATGATTGGGGAGGGCTCAAGCCCTTTGGCTGGCTGTTAAATAAATTAAAGAGTGGCGGCGGGACTATTATTGATAATGCTTCACATTATTTAAATTTATTTGAATATTTACTGGGAGACATTGATGAAATTCACGCCTTTGCAAATAACTTATCTTTTGGAAAGGCAGTGGAGGATAACGCCATTATTACCGTAAAATTTAGAAAATATATCTTGGGGGAAATAGAGACTTCTTGGCTAGACTCTTCGGGTAGAAATAATCAGTTATTAGTCTACGGTGATAAAGCCGTAGCCGAATATAGGGAGACAAATGCCGAAAGAATATTGGAAATAAAAAGATATCGCCAGGATAAAGATGAGTGGAATAGACTAGTTAGAGAAGATATTTATTTGCCGAAGGGGATAGAGCAATTAGGCAAAAAGGATTGTTTTCCTGCCGGAGAAAAATTTTTATTTGAAAGCACGGAGAATATGTTAAGATTGTTTATTGGATTGCTGGAAGAGAAAAAACAGCGGGGAGAATTAAAGCGAGCCATAAGAACATTAAAATTAGTGCAGTCTGCATACAAATCTATAAAAACAAAAAGAGCAATTAAGATAGTTTAATTTTTTTATGAAATTTAATAGGATTATAATTTTAATATTAGATAGCGTCGGATGCGGTGTTCAGCGAGATTATAAAGGCTACCATAAGTATAAATGTAATACTTTAAAAAATATTTATAAACGAAAGAATAATTTTCATTTGCCAAATTTAGAGCGGTTAGGATTGAATAAGATTTTATTTGAAAATAAAAGAGATAATTCGATATCCGGGAGAATGATAAAGAATAGCAAGGGCAATGATACGTTTGCCGGCGTCTGGGAAATGTTTGGAGTTATCTTTAGGAAGAGATTTAGAAGTAAGAAGACTGGATTTCCAAAAAAAATTATTAATAAAATTCAGTCTAATTTAGGAATCAGCATAGTGGGCAATGAATATATCTCGGGCTTTAAGGCGTTGGATAAATATTTTTTCATCCATGCAAAACAGAAATCCCCCATTTTATATTTAGCAGACGATGGAGTTGTGTTGTTGGCGGCCCATGAAAAGATTATCAAACCAGCTAAGCTTAATGAAATGGGCCGGAAAATTGTTAAATTTTTGAAAAACGAAAATATCTCTAGAATTATAACTAGACCGTTTGTGGGTGAGATGGGAAATTTTGTTAGGACAGAGGGTAGGAGAGATTTTATCGCGACAAAAGATTTTATTAAAAAGTCAATATTGAAAAACGTAAATAGAAACCATATAAAAATTTTGACGACCGAGCATCTTGGAAATATCTTGGGAAATTCGCCCAATATAAATTATATAAAAGGAAATTTTGATAATAATAATTTATTAAAGATAATTGTAAAATCATTAAAAACTAGAAGTCGGGAGGAGATACTTTTATTTTGTCTACAAGATTTTGATATGTTTGGCCATAAAAAGGATGTAGACGGTTACGCTCGAAAACTGTCAGAGTTTGATAAAAAGTTACCCAAAATTATTAATTCATTAAGAAAAAAAGATCTTTTAATTATGACAGCCGATCACGGATGCGATCCAACTCTGGATATTAGGGGACATACCAGAGAGTTAGTTCCTTTAATTTTATATTCTAAGTCGTTAAGGGGGAACGTGAATCTAGGAACGAGATTAACTTTTGCGGACGTGGGGCAAACCATTTGTTTAAATTTCGATTTACCAAAATTTAAAAATG
>Ga0172380_10002606_pt1 | contig 27191 bp, 61 predicted proteins | sample Leawe162metaG_FD_119747 | JGI IMG/M metagenome (GOLD analysis project Ga0172380, IMG submission 119747) | Leachate microbial communities from a municipal landfill in Southern Ontario, Canada - Leachate well 162 metaG | ecosystem: Engineered > Solid waste > Landfill > Unclassified | place... | reverse complement strand
TAATTATAAAACAAACTCTACAACATGGGGACTTATAACTGATAAAATACTATTGCTTCAATGGGTATTAGGAGACGATTAACATGACTATTGAGGAATTTTTAAAGAATCCTGGCACAAGATTAACCTACGGGAATAAATGGCTCGTGCGATATTATGTCACGGAAGATACTTGGGTTGTTTATTCACATGAGCCTTATCAACATGGAATTACGACTGAATATCGTGGTACTGATTTATCTGAAGCATTAAAAGCACTAAAGGGGGAGAATTAAAATGCAACAACGTAGACATGCATGGGGAAAATTACTTTATGGGCAATCTCAGGAATGCCAATCCTGTAAAGCATTCCGCATATATAGACATGGACGATGGAGCAAAGCACAAGACCCAATTACAAGAGAATATGTAGGCAGATATTGTGACGGCAATCAACGACATAATGTACCTGATACAACCACTGATAAGGAAGGTGCTAAATAAAATGACTGAATCTAATGAAGTAAAAATCCCGCAATACATTAAAATCGTAGCATTACTTGAAGTCTGTCCTGATACTTATGAGGAAATGCTATCATGGGGTAAAACACCGGATAAAATCTTACAGGAAGTTAGAAAGGGAATCCATATTGAAAGTCCCGCACCTACTTGTGACGCAGAGGTACAGTCTATTGAGGAAATTTATGGGTGCGGAATAGGCGGTGCATTAAGACAAAGAATTGATAAGATTACTAATGGAGGTGCATTATGAAAGCACAGGATAATTTATTTGGCGAAAAAGTAATCCGTATAAAAGGCGATGACTACTTAAATAAAATAGCACAGCATATTTACGACCTTGTAACAAGAGAACCCGAATTATTATCCGGCGATTCAATGAACGCTATTTACAGACAGGTACAATTCGCTATGATGATAGATAACGGACTTACGCCTATCATACAAAGCGGTGATAAGGATAAGTTTAAGGCGTGGTTTTTATCACGGGAATGTCCCACTGAAGAAGAAACTGCGAGGGCGGCTCGTGGTTTACTGGAAGCGGATTTAATCCGATTACCCGCCAAAGTAATTAAGCGAAACGAACAATTTAAGAATAGAATCGCCGGAAGCCTACACTAATGGCGAAGCAAAATCGCACCTGTAAAAAGAATCCGTACATAACTTGTAATCTAAACTTCAAGTGTGGCTTTGCCTAAATAGTGCCTAAAAACGTCTACTTTTTAGGCAACTTCCATTTCTGCCCAAAAAGTCCCAATCATCATCTTTCTGCAAAATTACTAAAATGTTTTTATTCATTAGTTGTTTATAGGAGAAGTGTTATAAATGATAACGATAAGGATAATTTTATCTTTATTTACATTAATCTTTTTACTAACGGGGATTGCAGGTACTATCATTATATTTATTTTTCATAATACTAACCAAGATTTAGCTATAAAAGGTACTTGGATGTTATTAGGTTATTTGGGGGGTGTAACTACATTCTTTATTTCTTTGATATGGTTTAGTAAGATAAGTTCTTAAAAATGAAATTATTTTCTGAAAAAAGAAAGAATAATAGCCCAATGGTCATAGAACAAAAACCAACAAGTAACTAATAAAGATAAAAGAGCAATTATTCCGCCAGCAATTGCCCAACTTAATTGAGTACGTTCCCAATAACTACTAACATGGAATTGAGCAACTTTGTCGTCTTGAAAAATGTTATTTTGCAAATCAGTATAGGAAAAAATGAACGAAACGTTGTAGTCACCCGAAGGTGCTTTTTTAGAAGTATTTAGAAGTAATTGAAAAGGCGGGTACTCATCCCATATACATTCACCTAATACTACAGGGAGACCAGAGTTAGCTTCAATTTTCGCAAGAGGATTATCAGTAAAAAAAGATGTAGATAAATTGGCATACATCCCATCCTTGTTTAATTTTAAGGTTTTTACGTATGATGCTCCTGCACCACCCGCATCAATCGAATAGGTATAAGAACCAGGGTCACTTTTATTTATGACTTCCGGCGAAGACCAGAAGATAGAAAGTTTATTTTTAACGGGAGTCCCGTAACCAGAAACATATAATTGAATTTTAATAGTATCACCGGGTTTAACGTATGGAGTTAAAGTGTTGACTACTATTGAATATTTACAATGAATATTATCCATATCAACTTCCTCAAATATTTCACGGGAATTATATTCAGGTTTAGAGATAGCTTGAACGGGGATAGTATTAATTCCTGTGCCGAATGTTACCGTAAGTAACATCAAAATGAATAATATAAATAAGAGTCTAAAACTTTTCATTTTGTCCAAATAATAATATCAGATTGATACGTAGTTTATCAGTAATGTAAGACTATGTCAATACAGTCCTTTATCGTTTAACAAATAAGAATTTATGGAGGTAAAACTATGAAAGACATCAATAAAAAAACTACCAAAAAGGAATTAACCGAACAAAGAGTTCGGGAAATAATAAGAGAGGAATTGTTAAAGAGGGAATTGGATAAAATATCACGACACGACCAAATAGATACTCTAGTAAAAGATTTACAAGCAAGGAAATTACATGTTGATAAAATTAATCCCCTCATTACGTAAATAAGTTGTCCATTGTTGGTGAAAATCTACTGCTAATCCTGATGGATGAGCACGATGTCTTGATGAAAATATATCAGTTTTTACGCTTGCCGCGTCCGCTATTAATTGCGTTCTAATAGTATCTTTATTTTTAAGTTTAGAATTATCAATCAAATCGCAAAATATGTCGGTATCTTCATTAATTTTAGCGGCGGCAACATAACATGATAAACCAAGTAATTCATTTTCGTATTGCTTCATTTTATCCTCAAATACCTTAGAAAATGAATCAATACGATTGCTAAGATTAGTAATCTGTAATTGGAAATCGGAATCTTCTTGTGTTCTAATACGTTCTTCTAACTTTGTTAATCTAATCTTTAATGACCTAACCTCTTTTGAGTAACCAGTGATTTGCTTGGAGACCTCAGCATCAATTTGTTCTTGCATAGATTCTCCCTTTGAATATAATTATTTTACCTTTTCTATTGGCTTACGTCTTGGGATGTTCCAGTAAGGGGATTTGCATTTGGGACATACTTTAGGCTCTTGTTTAATATCATTCGGTATCCACTCATGCTCACATCGCTCACATTTGAAACCTTTGGTCTTAATCTCAACAATAGGCATATTCCCCACACTCCCTTTTATATTCTATTATCTTTAAGTATATACTTCTATAATATATTTGTCAAGAGGTATTGACATCCATATACTTCTATGGTATATTATTCTTAGAGTATATATCACGGAGGTTTAATCAAATGGACGCTAGACAGGAACGGGGATTAATGATAGCCGCTACCAAGAAGATTGAAAAGAACAGACTAGGATGGAAAGTACCGTCTCAATCCGGCAACGGTAGCTACGTTGTGAATCTGGATAACGGCGAACCGTTTTGTACTTGACCGGATTTCGAAGCAAGGAAACAACCTTGCAAGCATATTTTTGCGGTAGAATTTACGCAACAGCGTGAAACTAAACAGGACGGAACAATCGTAGAAACTAAAACCATGCGGGTTACTTACGCTCAGGATTGGGAACACTATAATCTTTCTCAAACTCACGAACAGGAACAGTTTATCTCACTACTCCGTGAATTATGCAATGGCATTCCTCAGCCGGAATATCAGTTCGGTAGGCCAAGACTGCCTTTATCCGATGTTGTGTTCGGGATTATCTACCGGATTTATACGAACATGTCAGGACGTAGATTCGATTCGTTCTTAAGAGATACGCAGGATAAAGGTTTAATTGATAATGCCGGATGTTACAATAGTGGTTTTAACTATCTTGATAATCCGAACTTGACTCCAGTTCTCAAGGGATTAATCGAACAGAGTGCCCGTTCTTTAAAGTCGGTAGAAACACAGTTTGCGGTTGATTCAAGCGGCTTCTCAACCAGCGTCTATAACAGATGGATTGATTACAAGTACGGTAAAGAACGGAAGGAAGCCGTCTGGATAAAGGCACACCTTATGTGCGGGGTAAAAACCCATATTGTCACAAGTGTTGAAATAAGCCCTTCCGGTGATGCACCGCAATTACCTGGCTTAGTCGCTAACACCGCTAAGAACTTTCAGATTAAAGACGTATCGGCTGATAGGGCGTATTCCTCAAAACAGAATCTTCACGCAATCGAAGCGGTAAACGCTATGCCTTATATCCCCTTTAAGGAAAATGCGGTAAGCCAAAATCATGCACAGCCCTATGATAGTTTATGGGATAAAATGTTTCACTACTTCAACTTCAATCGGGCTGAATTTATGGAACACTATCATAAACGAAGCAACGTTGAGACGGTATTCAGCATGATTAAGGGTAAATTCGGAACTTCAGTAAGAGCCAAGACACCAAATGCACAGGTCAATGAAGTGCTAGGCAAAATCCTTTGCCACAATATTTGCTGTGTAATTAACTCAATCTACGAACTCGGTATCGAGCCTGTATTCTGGAATAACTAATGCTCCTTTATCCATTGGATAAGGTCTTCTTTCAAAAACATTCTTTTATTCCTGATTTTATGAGACGGTAAGCCTTCCTCCATCAACTTATACAGTGTTTGGTGGCTAACCCTTAGCATATCCTGAGCTTCAGCAAAAGTATACAAGATACGTTCGACTTCCTTTTCAGGTTTCTTTCTTGGCATTTCATCACTCCATACTATTTTAGATGTAATCTTATCGGTTTAATTCCGCTTAGACACCTATTGGCAAATATAGATAGCTATTGACACTGATAGACACTTATGGTATTGTTATTTCATCAAATTCCAATAAGGAGGCTGGTTGATGAAAATATTAACTAATAAACTTAGTGTCGGCGGAATTCCTCACCACAATAATGAGAAAGGTTTCACACTCATAGAGTTGCTCATCGTTATTGCGGTCTTAGGTATTCTGGCCGCCGTAGTCGTACCTAATGTATCGGGATTTATTGCTTCAGGAAATCTTTCAGCGGCTAATGCTGAAGTAGCAACGATTCAGACTGCCGCAGTAGCGTATTCGGCGGCAAACAACGGCACTTATCCTGATGACTCAACGGTACTTGGTTCATACCTTAATGGCGGAACTCTTAAGGCCAAATACACCTTTAACACTTCAGGGAAAATAGTTTCGCCCGTAGACGGAACGATTACAGGCGGTTGGGGTACTGGTATGGACTTCAGTTTGTCTAAACAGCAGTGGATAAAAGGTACTACCGGTAAAGATATTCCGTAGACGTGGAGTAAGCATATGAAACTGAAACGTTTCCTCTTAAATCACTATCGGGTGATATTGATTAGTGGTGCTTGTTTGGGATTATGCGATTCGTTAATCACTAATTACTTGATTGCCGGTGGTGCAACTGAATTGAATCCGATAGTTGCCCCCATAGCCGGAACGTTATGGCTAATCGTAGTTAAGACTGTGTATCCGTTAGCGTTCCTGGGAATTATCGAACTTCTCAAACTGAAAACACGAAGGAGAACGATTAACATTGAAAAAGCAGAAAGAGTGACGTTTGTAAGAAGTATCAACTAATACTAAACACAATTCTATTTTATTTTCACCGCATACCCGCTTGTTAAATATTTTCTGACAAGCGGGTTATTTGTTTTTAATACTAGGAGGTGAGTAATTTATTATTAACCCGTTAAAATCTGGGCGGCCAATTTTCTAACTTTTTATTAAGGAGAAGCAAATTAATGTCACCACGAACAAAAAATAATAACACTTATCTTAGGGCATTGTGGTTTTTGCTGTTATTGTCTAGTATACTATTTATAATCGGAATCGTATATATGAACCAAACTCTAAAAGACATAAGTATAGGCGTTGCATCATTTATTGCAGCTGGGTTTTTAAAATGGTTATGGGATAAATTTATTAGAAAGATTTATCTCCCACCAATTGAAAGATTATGCGATTTAGAATTTATAGATAAGGATAGACAAAATAAGCCATTTTATACGAGAACTTTGAATATGTACCCCGATAATAAACCGCAAAATATTTCCGTTTACCTTTCTTCAAAAAATATAAAAGACATAGATAACCTTAATATTAGGTTCGGTGTAAAAATAACGATTTTTAGCAGATTAAGAGACATATATATGCGGAGACTTAATACATACAGATTAACAAAAGCACCAAGCCCTAATTGGTGGATTGATTTGAGAACGCAATTAGTAAAACCAAAAAAGTTTCAACCTCATATAAATGCAATAAATGGAATATATTTATTCCATCAAAATGAAGTACCTAAGTCCATAACTGAATTCCAATGTACATTAAATGACGACGATTGTAATATTGTATTTAATCCACCTATCCAAATACCTCTAGGACATCCACAAGGAAGTACACTAAAAATAGATTTAGAATTGTCTGCAAATTATGACTGGCGTGGCATAGTAAGATTTATGAGTAGAATTAAAGGGATGAACCAATACGTAATGAAAAAAGTAACCATATCTAGTAGATATATTTACTTAAATGGTTAAGAAAGGTGATACGTTCTAACGAGTTATTAATCTGTATTTTGACCTCTAATGCATAGTCGCTGTATGCCTTAGCATATCTAGTTTATCTACCATAAAATCGACTTCACTTTCAGATAATTCCCCAAGCAACTCCCGCATCAATTTCAATTCTATTCTAGAACCTCTTGCTAATACCTTTTCCCCTTTTAAAGTAATTACGAGACGCAACAGTCTGCGGTCTTTTAAATCCTTTACCCGCATGATTAATCCATCTTCTTCCATACGCGCGATAATCTTAGAAATGCCATAAGCGTTTCTATCGTACCATTTAGCCAATTTACCTGGAGTAATCGCACCACTGCTGTTCTTGATTGCAACGAGAATAAAATGTTGTGGCAATGAGATACCGGCTTTAACAAACTCTTTTTCTTCACACTTCAAAACGCTGTTGTAGCTCTGGTAAAACGTCATCCAGAGGCTAAATAAAAGATTGTTGGATTTAAATGTTGCTGGCATCGCCTATTCCTGAAGTAAAGTATATTGTTTTGTATTTTATCACAGGAATATGCATTACTCAAATATATTCAAGGAACTGTTTCATAAGCGGCGTTTCTTTCAGGGAATACCGCTTTCTTTTTGCTTAAAAATAAGGAGGGTATAAAATCATGAAAAAAGGTCTATTAATGTTGGGTATAGATGTGTATAATTCTCTTAATCTTTTGGTTAGGAGGATATATGAGAGAATTAGTTTTGGGTATATTAATAGGTGTTGCAATAGCGCTTGCTCCAAACTGGTGGGAGGCGCACCCAATGTTTAATGTTGATTCTGTTTTCTATACCGTATTAGGGCTCATCGTAATAGTGATATTCTGGCGTCCTATCCTAAATTTGATTGATAGATTTAATCCAAAGTTTATTAGGCGATTATATGAGTTTTGGGCATCACCACAACTCAATGAAGAACATAAAAAAAGAGAGGACAAGTATGACAGCGAACATCAAAAAACAAAATAAATGTTATAAGTTATAAGGACTTTTTGGGCAACTCAAATACTTATTAGGCAAGTACGACTTATTAGGCAAAGCCTGTTACTACTTAAATTCGCCGGATTTACAAACGTTAAGGATGATGGTAAATATTTAAGGGCGGACTTACCTCATCAAAAAGATTCAAGGTATCAGAATTATAAGAGTCGGCTTGCACCGAACCTATCAACTTCATTAGACGCACAAATAAAATGAATATATCCTAAACTTAAAGAGTTAAAACTTCACCTAACTTTCAACGTAGAGTTTGATGATTCCTTTAATCAAACGCCGTTATATGCGTGGAATATATTTAAAGGCATTCATTACATAAAAGGACAAGGCGAGGATAAAGACGATTCTGCAATAGCGTTTGCATTAGCACTTAAAGATATGATAGATAAAAATCCTGAATTACTGGAGGAAAAATAAAATGGATGACAAACCGAAGTGTAAATTATCTGGAACTGATGGAAACATTTTTTCTTTATCGAGCAAGGCAGTACAAGCCTTAAAGAAAGCCGGATTAACCGACAAGGCTAATGAACTGCAACATAAAATATTCTATACCCATTCATATCACGAAGCATTAGCATTAATCAAGGAATATGTGGAGGTAAATTAAAATGAACATTGATTATGATTTAGTATTCACCAAAATAGAAGCACTGTATAATTCTATCCACAACGAGGGAATACAACTTTTAAGCGGTGATAAAATAACCAAAGAGGAATACGTCCGAAGCATAACATTGGCGGATTGTGGCGATAAAATTATCCACCTTCAAAAAGAATTGCTCGATGAAATGTTGGTAAAGCATAGGGAGGAAAAATAAAATGTACAAAACTATAATCAAAATAAAAACCCACGAGGAATTAAATGAAGATGACTTGCTGTATTTAGAGCGACAACTTAACACGGCATTAAAGCAAATACAACACCATGATGCAATCATTATATTAGATACTGAGGATTATGAGGCAATGAGATGAAGGGCGAATTTTGCTCACATGAACCGCATTTATGGTGTTCAGAAGGTAATTGTGCTACGTGTCAGATACCTCTTGATAAGATACTACCCATTAAACTTGTTACTCATGTGCATTGCAAGTGTGGCTGGCAAGGTGAAGTAAATCAATGCGTACATAAAAAAGACTTTGAAATAAACGAATATGGTGTTGAGGAAATTATTTTAGACCTTTGCCCTGATTGCTTATTAAAGAAAGCAAATGAAGTATGCGTAGAGTACGATTAAATACTTGACAACTACGATTAAAACGTATATAATATATCTATAACATATTAATTAACGGAGGATATTATGAAGTGCCCTTTCTGTAATAGCGATAAGTTAATAAAAGGCGGTAAAGGAACAAGTTACCGCAATCATGGTAAAGACTTTATAAAGAAGCAACGCTATGTCTGTAAGCAATGCCGAAGGTCTACCACTAAACCAATAATTGAACAAGCGGAGGTTTAAAAATGACTAATAAACTTATAAAGTGCCCCGATTGCGGAGAGCCTCTTGGGACAGATTGTTGGGTTGCAGGACGTAAGTTACAGCAACGTTGTGATGAATGTGGATGGCAGGGAGAGCCTAGAATACCCGAAACCGTAAAGATTAAGACTACTAAAGAAGTCCAAGTAAATATGTTTGGCGGATTCTATTATGAGGCATTTGACAAATACGGTCACTTACTCATTGCTTCTAGGTCTTACGATACTGAACCAGAAGCAATACAAGAACTGAAGAAAGACCTTGCTCGGTGTAACAAATCCGCAGATGTAGCCCCTTGTACCGCCGTTTTATGGGGAAATAAGGTAACAGTTAAAGGAAGGGTGTTTAATTAATATGAATACAAAATGGCAAGATAATTTCCCGCAAGAAGAAGGTTATTGGTGGTTTTATGGGTGGCGATTTGACCGAATAAATAGAATAACCGATAAACCGAATAAACCTGAAATATGCTTCGTAAAAGTTCGTAAAGCGTCTAACGCTTTTATGTACATTACCAATGGTGGTTTTATGTATGAACAAGAAATTGGAGGTGGTAAATGGCTAAAAGCCACATTACCCGAATTACCTGAATTGGAGGATTAATATGAGCGAGATATTATGCAACTTAACAGAGTGCTTAAATAACAAACCTGCTAAAAACTTCAAACTGGACAATGGCAATATTTATAATGGCGGTATATGTTTAAAAACTGCTTTAATGTTCTCGTCTATCAATGGCAAAACCGCATTAAGATGCAGGGATTATAAAAACGCTCTTAGTGATAAGTTTGTAGTGCGTCTTTATGATGGGTTTGACAACGTATGGATGGATATAAGCAAACCTGTATCTAAAGAGGAAGCTGATAAAATATTTGCGGATGAGACAGATAACGGAACTAAAAACACAAAGTACGATAATATTGATTACTACGCAATCTTTCCTGCTGATACTAAAATGCTTTATTCATCAGACAGATTATAAAGTGGAGGATTTACATGACTAAAGAGGAATTGATTAAATTCATAGCAGACAACGACATCACAATAGCCAAGCATACCAGTACCTTAACACGGTGGTTAGCCCACAATATAAATGATGAATGGGTAGTCTATGACGCTGGTAAACATATCTATACAGGCAACTTCGATGACGCATTAAAAGCATTAGTAAAGGAGAATTAAAATGACCGAACGAAATAGCCTGATTAAAGAATTAAAAACGATGGTTTACGGAATGTCATTTTGTGCCTTTATATCGTTAGGGATTTTTATATGGGGAGTCTGCGCGGCTCCATTCAATTATTCGAGTTTAATACTCATTGCACAGAGCATAATTGCTATTATGGTAGTTATATATTCAGCCAAGCAATTAAGGATTTTAGTTAAGGAGTAAACTTCTATGTTTTATAAAGACCGTGTGCAAGTATTAAATCCCATGACAAAAAGGTGGGTAAAACTCAATACAAAAACTGGCGGAATTATCGGACATAAAACTGATAATAAACCTTATAAAAACGTTATGACCGTAGAGGAAAGCAACGCACAACCCGATTATATTCCAGCCGAATTATTAGATAAAGTGCATCTAAAAATTGACCCGAATTATGCAAGGCGCAAAATTGTTTGTAATTGCGGACACCTAGCTAAAGACCACTATCTAAAAGAAGGATGTTGTGATAAATGCGGTTGCACATGGTACTATCCTAACGATAAATGGTTGGAGAAGCAACGCCGGATAATCGCCTTAAACTTAAAACGATTAGAGGACGCAAAGGAGTAAATCGCAATGTGCATTAAACAACTCTTTAAGAAATTATTCAGTGATAAAACCAGACGCAAACCTTGTGTATATTATTCCGCAATGTTAGATATTTGCCCCCGAACCGAACAACCCTATAAAGACTATTCTATGAATTGTAATTGCGTAGACTACATACCGGATAGGTATTTTAAAGGAGTAAAATATGTCTATTAAATATCATGTAATTAACAAGGAATTAAAAAGCCACGATTCATTTTTAGAACTAAAATACGCAACTGATTTAGTAGAACATTTTCTTGATGACGGATATAAAGTATCCGATATTATAATCATCAACGGTGTTGAATTCAGCATAGCACCCACTTTACAGGAGATTAAAGATGATAAAAAACAAACGTAATCCTAATTTATTCACCAAGTTATTCGCTCGTAAACATAAGACGCCGGATACAGTAACCGTAGAATCTTTGTTAGCTCAGGATGACGTAACTGAAGCAATCAATATTCTCCTTGAAAGGCAACACAAAATAAAATCACTGATGATAATCCACGTCAACAAGGATGATACTTGGGGAATGATAAATACCGATGACATAACTAATAGCGATTGGGTTTGGTGGGCTGAACAAGTTAAAAACGATATATTAAATGGGGAGGGATAATAATGAGCATGAAAGACCCTAGTGATAAAAAGGTATGCAACTTTACAAAGAAGTACGGCTTACCTACAAGTGCTAAAACATTTAAGGCTCGTAATCCTAAAACTGATAAGATTGTAAAGATAATGACGCAAACTACGATTATACCCACAGCTAACGTGGAACTATTAATTCGTTTATATTCGTGGCAAGAACATTTAAACTATGCCATAAATAATGAGGATTTTAAGTACGCCTTAATTTCCGCCAAGATGGTAGTTAATAATCTTAAAAAGATAGTGACGGAGTAAAAAGTTATGAAGCCGACAGACGATAAAGAATTAGTTAATGCGATAGAAAAAATACTGAAGCCTTATTTATGGACGGTAAACTTTGATATTCCGCCTACACCTAAGATATTAAAGGAATTAGAGAAACGTGGCCATCATAACAACAAGTACCTTTACAAGGGAATCAAGGTAAAACCGTATGATAAACATGAACGTGAATATATGCCGGATATGGGAGGATAAAATAATGCACGATGACTTGGGGAACAGAATGAAGGACAACTACGAGAATCGCTTTCGTTATCAATTAACACGGCGTATACCAGTAATCATAAGAGTAGACGGCAAGGCATTCCACACTTTAACACAAGGTTGTGAGCCATTCGATAAAAGACTCACGGATACCATGACGGCTACGGCTTTACATCTTTGTGAGGAAATTCAGGGTGTAAAATGTGCTTACAAACAATCCGATGAAATATCCTTACTCTTAACCGACTACGATTTAATTACTACGCAAGCATGGTTTGATTATAACTTAAATAAAGTAGTATCTATTTCGGCGGCGTTAGCTTCTGTAAAATTCACGGAATTGTATAATAAATACGCCATATTCGATTCACGAGCGTTTAATATTCCGGTAGATGAAGTAGCAAACTATTTTATCTGGCGGCAAAAAGATTGGTTACGCAATTCAGTTGCAATGTTAGCCCAATCGCACTTCTCTGCCAATCAATTACACGGTAAATCCCAAGCGGATATGCACGAAATGTTACACAGTATAAATATAAACTGGAATGATTTAGAACTACGTTTTAAGAACGGTACATTCATTTGTAAAATCATTGATGAGCCAACTGGAATGAGCAGTTGGCAAGTTAAAGAGGACGTAATCTTTACTCAAGACCGTAATATAATTGAGCAATACTTAACGAGAAAGGATTAAATTATGACAACTTCAACTCGCACCTACCAGTGTTTTTGTTGTAATCATGCACCATTTAACAGCCCCACAGAATTGGCTCTGCATATTTCCTCACAGAAAAAGGGACATCGTAAAAGTAAAATGTGGGCGGCGAAAGTATTAGCAGGAAGCACTTTAAGAAACAAGGTAGAATTTAAGCCAGTAAGTAAAGACCCAGATAAAGTAGCAACGGAACTAGGTGATGAGAATCGGGCTAATGCGAAATTGCAATTATCGGGGAAATTACACGGCGTAATGTGCCACTGCCCGCATTGTCGGCAACCCCATAAAGAGATGTTGGAAGTTGAGTTTTTAAGACTTGAACATCTTTGGCTCATAGAAAATAAACCCGCAGTTTTGTGCGGGAATTGTAAGAGATAAGGATGGGGGTTTAATGAAAGTCCTTTTAATCAACATAGATAGCAAAATCCCCAATCTAGCGTTAAAAAAGATAGAGAAGTTTCACGCTGATAAAGGGGATTCTGTCACGTGGGATATGCCGTTAGATATAAATAACGCTGATAAAATATACGTGTCATGTATATTCCCCGCTAATAAGTACAAGTGTCAAGTTTATAAGGGCAAAGCGTTAATCGGCGGAAGCGGATATGATATGTACACGAAGTTACCACCAGAGATTGACTCTATAAAACCTCATATTAATTGGGGCTATACTTCAAGGGGGTGAATACGAGATTGTTATTTTTGCTTTGTACGCAAAATGGAGGGTTACTTTCATATTATAGGTGACATTTACGATATATGGGATGGCAAAAGTAAGGCTATATTTCTCATGGACAATAATATTTTAGTTGACCCGAATCACTTCATAAAGATTTGCGGACAGATACGTCACGAGAGTTTAAAAATAGACTTTAATCAAGGTTTAGACCATAGATTACTGACTACTGAATTATGGGTAGAGTGTGCATCCTTAAAACATATCAACGAAATAAGATTTGCGTTTGATGACATTGCTTATAAAACTACGGTGATTAGAGCGTTAGATATTATGTCCGCAAACGGCTTAAAAGATTGGCAAACACGCTGGTATGTTTATGTCGGAATAAAAGATACCTTCAATACAGTTTATCAAAGACTCGCTATTCTAAAATCTTACAAACAACATGCCTATTTAATGCGGGATAGTAAAGTTCATGATAATCCACAGTTTGTTGCTTTGGCTCAATGGTGTAATACAGCAGGTGCTTTTAAAATGGATTTACCACGTTTGCTACATGATAGTGATAAAATGAAGCACTATGCTAAATATTTCCCGCAAGAATTAAATAACTACATTTCTCCGGTTAAAACAATGTTTAGCTAAAATTAGGAGATAAAATGCCCGAAGTAAAACATTTGCAATTCCACAAAAGTATAAGGCGTAAGTCCTGTATAAATACTCCGCATGTCCACTGTCAGTACTGTGATAAGTCAATAATAGTGCCACGTGGCTTCTTAGGTGGTGGCAAAGAATTGATGTTGTGTAATAGTTGTAAATCTAACGCTGTGTATTAGTATCTTCTATAATCTCATAGATAAATTCTATCTAACTTTATTTTTAAAATCGCTTGACAAAGATAAAAATGCGTGGTAAACTTGTGTTACGTGCATTGAATAATAGTGGTATTTAAGGGGGTACAATGGCTATAAATGATACTGTTTATTACACTGTAGAGGAAGTCTCGAAGATTCTGAAAGTCCATGAAAATACAATCTACCTTTGGATAGACAAGGGCGAATTAAAGGCGGTAAAAATAGGCGGACGAGTACGAATACCGAAAGAATGTTTACCGCAAGTACCGAACACGGATAGCAACATTAAAGCGGAGGTATAACCCGTTATGCCCAGCCGCCTTATTAAAGATTCTATATTAACATCTCCTAATTTTAATGAATTGTCGGTAGGTGCTGAAAGACATTTTTACCGCACATTATTATTGGCTGATGACTGGGGTTGCTTTGAAGCAACACCAGCTATTATAAAAGGCAAATGCTACCCTCTTAAAACTGACATTACCACACAACTTATAGCACAATGGCAATCTGAATTAAACAACCTGAATATTATAAAAACGTGGGAATATAACGATAGAGTTTACGCCCAATTTATAACGTTTGACAAACATAACGACTTGCTAGAGAAACATACACCGTCAACCCCATGCCCCCCTTGGCTTTTAGACGAGAATGGGTTCGACCCTAGATTAGCAAGCGATACGCTACAGGCATATAAAAAGATAAGTGTAGCGATAGTAGCATTAAGAGAAAAGGGTGTAGACCCGAATTATCGAGAAATCCATCAAATAACTAAATGCAGTATGTCTACTATTTCTAAATATCTAAAACACGCACAAACTACACCTTGCTACTCACCGCTACAGACCCATACGGATGCTACACATAAGAATCCTAATCCTAATCCTAATCCTAATCCTAATCCTAATAGTGTAGCTACAGTACCAAATGTAGCAAGTGTAGCATTTAATAACTTCGAATTATACCAAAATAATATCGGACAATTATCAAGTATAATATCCGATAACATAAAGGATGCCGAAGCAGAATATACAAAAGAATGGGTTAAAGACGCTATTGTTAAAGCGGTTAGTATGGAACATCGTAGTTGGTCTTACATAAATGGTATTCTTGAGGGTTGGCGTAGAGATGGTAAAAATAATGGTTATAAACCTACGAAAAATATAAAAGACGAATCCATTGAAGGAATTACGATGTTTGACGACAAAGACGGAGTGCCTTATGTATAGCACAAATATTGTTGATAGGGTTTGCATAACTTGTGGTAAATCATATAAAACCACTGTTTATAAATTACTTGGCGGCGAATTAGATTTAAGTGTTGGTAAATGTGAATCCTGTAGAATAAAATCCATAAAAGACGAGTCGGATAATAAAATCAAGGCAGTTATTGAGCAACGGGAGCGATGGCGTAAGGAATGTGGATTAACGCCTCGATTCATAAAATGCTCATTTAGTGATTTTGAATTAAAAAATGATAGTCTTAAAAAAGTTAGCGGTATTTGTGCCTCCTATGCCGATAAATTTCCCATAAACTATTATCAATTCATAAAGACAAATAAACAATATCGCTCTTTAGTATTAGCTTCGCCTGTGAATGGTATAGGTAAAACGCATTTAGTATCGGCAATTATAAACCGCATATTGGATAGGTGGAATGGGGAGGATGTGGTTTGTCCGGCGAGGATTATTACTGAGCCGGATATATATGCACAGATAAAAGCCACGTTTAGTTATTCGATGGAAGAAAGAAGCATGAAGCCCAGTGAGGAAGATATTATTAAGTCTTTAATATTCACGCCGTTATTAGTGATTGACGATATGGGTAAGAATCAGCAGAATGATATGAAGTTTGTGCAACGGACATTATTCAGGATTATTGACGGGCGTTATCAAAGACTATTTCCGATTGCTTTAACCACAAATTTAACACTGAATGGTTTTAAAAATTATTTAGGGCGGGATGATAGTGCAATATTAAATCGTTTAACAGAAATGGTTGAAGGTAAGTTTATTGTGTTAGAGGGTGAAAGCTACAGGATAAAAAGGGCATGATTACGAAAGATATGTTACCACCGAGGGATTTAGAGGCGGAGGATGCCGTTATTAGTTCGTTATTAGTGGATGGGATGGCAATTATAAATATAAATTGCGATTTACAGCCGTCTGACTTTTATAGCGAGCGTAATATGTGTATTTACGAAGCTTGCCAGACTCTTTATAAACGTAATGAGCCGATAAATCAAGTGACAGTTGCACAGGAACTTTCACGGAATAGAAGGTTAGATATTTGTGGTGGTGCGGCTTATTTAAGCCATTTAGTTTCAATTTGCATGAGTCCCTTGGACATTGATAGTTACGCCAATATAGTTTACGAAATGGCATTAAGACGTAAATTGATAATTACGGGTGGACAAATTGAAAGTTTAGGGTACGAATCTAAAGAGGATATTAAAACTGTTTTAGACAAAGCCGAGGATTTAGTATGGCATTTAAAAGATAACAAATCTAACACTGATTTTGTGCATATCAAAGATGGTCTAAATAAACTATTTGAAGCACAAAGTGATGATTCTGACGGGGTTGTAAAAGACAGAATAAAAACAGGCTTTACTTCTCTGGATGAATTGCTCGGTGGGTTTTATGATACGGATATGATTATTCTGGCTGGGCGACCTGGGATGGGCAAAACCAGTGTAGCCTTAAATATTGCTCGTAATGCCGCCATACAGTATAATGCCGGAGTAGCTATATTTAGTATCGAAATGGCGTTTAATTTACTTCTGATAAGGATGTTGGCTAACGAATCGGGATTGCCAATAAATGTCAATACGGGTTTAAATTTACAGAATTTAAGTAATGAATCAGAAAGACAACTCATAGAATCGGTTGGAACTTTAAGCGAAGCTAATATCTGGATAGACGATAATCCGTCTCAACAAGTAATAGATATTCGGAGTAAATTAAAAAGGTTATCGCATAAAACAAATATAGATTTAGTGATTATAGACCATATTGGCTTGCTCACAAGTGGAAGCCGTTTTATAAATAGGGCTGAAGAAGTGGGTTATATTTCAAAGCAATTAAAAACAATCAATCGTGAATTTAAAGTACCAATACTTGCGTTATCGCAGTTAAATAGGGGCAATGAATCAAGGTCGGATAAAAGACCGCAACTATCGGATTTAAGGGAATCAGGCGAGATTGAACAAAATGCGGACGGTGTTATATTTATCTATCGTGATGAATACTACTATCCCACGAAAGAAGCGTGGATAAACGCTAATCCTGATAAATCATATCCGCCGCCGTCAGAATTGATATTATCTAAAAACCGCAATGGTGCAACTGGCACGGTATTATTAAGTTATGAACCAAGTCTTTATAGATTCAGGTCTATCGCTAATGAGGAGTATTTGAATGGATAAATTAACTATCGGGAAAATATTATCGCTTGAACCTAGATTATCGGATTTATTGCATGATGCTCGATTAGGTGAAAATAAACCCGATTATTGTGCTGATGATTATTGGTACAAACAGATAAAACCACGCTTGGTAAAATTAGTCGGTTGGTATGCTGATTCGGATAATGAGATATTAAGTACAAGCGAAGCATATGATATGACATACCAGTTTTTCTATAGTGCGTTGCCGGATTGCAGACATGAGAATCCGCAACACTTAGCGTTATAGAGGGATTTATGAGATACGACAAAGAAAATAAAAAGTGGATTACTTATCGTGGTTGCCCAATAACTAAGAGTGAGTGTTCTACCAAAGAATGTGCATGGTGGTTAGATACAGCGAAGCAATGCACTATGACGATGATTGGGTATTGGATGAATGAAAATGGCAACTACGAATTTGATAAGCGTGAGGAAAAGTTATGACACAGACCTTTTATTATTCCGCCGCCGAAAAGACTTTGTATATTTATAACGCCGAATTATTATCCGGTAAAATCTTTGATGTTTTAAGAGTTGATAGACAGGACAATTCTTCGATGTACTTTGTTTATAGTTTAAGAGGAGAACCTATGGCAGTGATTTACGGTACGCAGATAGCGAGCAAAATTTAGTGAGGCAAAAATGACAGAGTCTAATAAAAAGTATCAGATAATCTATGCAGACCCGCCTTGGCAATATGGTGATAAATTGGGTAATGACCCCGCTATGGGCGGTATAACATATAAAACATTAGCTACAAAAGATATATGTGCTTTGCCTATTGCGGAATTAGCGGATGATAATTGTGCGTTATTTATGTGGGTAACGATGCCAATGTTGCCGACGGTTTAGAGGTGATAGATGCATGGGGATTTAAGTACGTGACTTGTGCTTTTACATGGGTAAAAATGAACGGTACGGGGTTTGGTGTTTACTCTGGTTTGGGGCATTGGACTAATAGCAACGCCGAATTATGTTTATTGGCACGCAAAGGTAAATTAGAACGTAAAGATAAGTCTGTAAAGCAAATTATAATGACACCAATACAGAATCACAGTCGCAAACCGATAGAGATACGTGAACGAATAGTGCAGTTGCTTGGTGATTTACCAAGAGTGGAACTTTTCGCTCGTAAAACCGTAGACGGATGGGACGCTTTCGGGAATGAAGTAGAATCTGATATAAAGTTAGGGGAATAAAACATGACTACGCAAAATATCACGAATTGTAAAGTAGGCAAGTGGACGATAGACTTTAAAAACATCGGTACTTGCTCGCATTATAAGAATAGAGTTTGCGAATTATCGGGCGGTAAATGTGCGGAAAAGGGCGAGCGAAATTACAATAAAATCCAGAAAACCTTGTATAATCAGTATGGGGAACTCATAAAAACCTCCGTAAAAGTCGCCAATAAAAACAAGGTGGATATGTTACCCTATGACGTTAGATACGCAATAAGCGATATAGTATATAAAAGTCATGGAGTGTAAAGAAAGATGGTAAGTTATAATTCAGTATGTTTGATTGGGAATGTTGGCACTACACCGGAATTAAGATATACCCCTTCAGGACAAGGCGTATGTTCTTTTACAATGGCAACAAATCGCTCATATAAAGCACAGAATGGTGAACGCAAAGAGGAAACCACGTGGCATAATATTGTTGTGTGGGGCAAAAGTGCAGAATGGGCAAACACAAATATCAATAAAGGCTCGCTGGTATTTGTTGAAGGGCGAATTTCAAATCGCTCATGGGAAGGGAATGATGGTGTAAAACACTACAAGACAGAAATCATAGCGAACAAAGTTTCCTCACTGGAAAGAAAGCCTAACAGTGGTAAAACAGTGCAGGATAACGATGGTGAAGAAATAGAACCGGACGAAATACCGTTCTAAACTACTTCCCAAATCAATTCTAAACGTCATTAGAGCCATTAAATAGCTTGTTCTGACGATACGAAACATAAAATGGCTATCTTATCATGGTAAACAAGTTTTAATGGCTTAAAACGCAAGGAATTAATAAGGATTTAATAAAATATGGACTTCGAGGAAATCGTAAAGGGGATTAGTGCTAAGCCTTACTATACTGATAAAGACGGCGTGATATATTTAGCTGACTGCCGTGATATTCTGCCGCAAATTACGGAGGTAGATATTTTACATGCCGACCCTCCCTATGGCATAGATTATCAATCGTGTCGTAGAGTTGTTAATCAGCGTAAAGATAAAATAACCGGCGATAAAGAATTCCCGTTATGGTTATTCGATGTAGTTAAGTCAAGTGTTGCGTCTTTTATATGGTGTAGATGGGATATATTATCAATATTGCCCCCCCCCGAAATCATTTATTGTGTGGGATAAAGGCGTGCACTCAATGGGCGATTTAGAGCATGAATTTGGTAGACAGTGGGAGGCAATCGCATTTTACGCTGGCGTAAATCACGAATTTAATTATCGTCCGGTAGATGTTATAAGAGCTATGCGAATTTCACCAGATAAATTAGTGCATCCTAACGAGAAGCCGATAGGTGCAATTACGCCATTATTAGCATCGTCTAAAGGTAATGTTGTATTAGACCCGTTTTTAGGTTCTGGCGTGTCCGCTTTAGCCGCAAAGTTAGTGGGTAAAAAGTATATCGGAATTGAAATTGAAGAAAGGTATTGTGAAATTTCCGCCAAGCGTTTAAGTCAGTCAGTAATGAGTTTAGAAATCCCGCAAGCAGATAAAATAAAACAAGAAAGTATGGAGTTATAGACTTGGAACGTCAGTTAGATTTAATTAAAGGCTTTGTAAAAGATAAAGACGTAGTTTATACTCCACAGAAAGTCGCTGATGTAATTGTGGGTTGGTTAAAACCTACGGGAATTTGCTTAGACCCATGCAAAGGCGATGGTTCATTCTATAAAATTCTACCTAATGCGGATTGGTGCGAAATTAAAGACGGACGTGATTTCTTTGACTACGATAAAAAAGTAGATTGGATAATAGGCAACCCGCCTTATTCTATTTTTGAGGATTGGCTCGTGCATTCATTCGAGTTAGCCCATGAAGTTGCCTATATTTTACCCACTAATAAAGTCTTTCAGCGTCAAGTTATTATGCGAATCATAAATAATTGGGGGGGGTAAAAGGGCTGATGGTATTCGGAAGTGGCAGTATCGTAGGATTTCCTTTCGGTTTTAGTGTCGGTGCATTTTATTTTAGCAAAGATTATCGAGGTAAAACCGATTTAATATTAAAAACACAGGAATAATAAACTTCCCCCAAGAGGCTGAAAGTGATATAATAAAACAAGGGAAGTATGATTTTATAAATTAAAAAAGTGGGGAAAATTATGGCAGAACAAATTAAACTAGGCATTAAACTATGGGACAACTATCGTAAAGAGTATCTTAAATGGGGCAAAATAGCCACGAATAAAAACCCCTATTACGGCTTTACAAACGAATCAGGTTCATATCATATAGGCTGGAGTGCAACAGAATATCCTAAAAGATACATCATGTGCGTTTCCTTCGGACAGCACGATAAAACCGGCGTGGAATTATTTAGCGGCGATAGAGTATTGAATGATGACAACGAAGCAGGCACAATATTGTTTGATGAGAAACACGCACGGTTAGTAGTAAAATACGGCAAGAAGTTCAAGTGGGTAGAAACGAATACGATAGTCAAAGTGGGCGACACATTCCACGATAAAGGCGGCAAGGCTTACTAAAATATATTTCAGAAAGGGTATTGACAACTAGATATATCTATGGTAAGATAGAAGTATGGAAATAGAAACAATAAGTAAACTTAAATGTAATCGTTGTGGACATGAATGGTTTCCTCAAAGTACAAAGCTACCGAAGGCTTGTGCTAAGTGTAATTCACCTTACTGGAATAAAAAACGGGTTAGGCCGATTAAAGAGGTTAAAGTAAAATGTTAATAGTATTCTTTGCAATAATGGCGTTATTTGCGGGATTAAGTGCTTACGTGTATGTAATAATAAATAAGGGTTGGGGATTTCTCCTTATGACTGGTATGTTATTATCGTTAATACCTGCATTAACTACTGCTAGCCCGCCAGTTGATAAATATCCTTATGAAGCGGTAGTAACAATACAGGAAAAAGAAAAAACGATATATTTTACCGATTACGTACAAGATGGTAACGAAGTTGAGATAGAGTCTTACTGTAAAAATGTGTTCGGGCATTGGTTAGATTTTAAAGGATATGACGTTGTAGACGAACCTCTTAAAATAACATTGGTAAATCAAAAGGAATTTGAGTATAAAGTTAGGGCAACGAATGATACGAATAATAGTAAGCAAATAGCGACACAGCCGTAAATATTACAGACTTATTGAATCAGCATTGAAGGAATTTGGGAATAAAAATGAATCATAAAATCAATAAACATAGCGATGATATTTTAGCCGAAGGTTATAAGGCTATGGGTGCAGAGGATATAGAATTAGCAGAACAATTCTTGAATATAAGCAAAGATATAATTCCTTGTTGGGAAGTTAAGGAATTCGGGGTAAATAACCGTTAGTCGTTTAATATACTTGACATAGCGTTTATTATCGTTTAAGAATAAAATAGGAATATTAGATGTTAGTTAATCAGGCGTTTCGATACGAATTAAAACCGAATAATAAGCAAATTAGTTTACTCGTAAAGCATTGCGGGGTAGCTAGATTTGCGTGGAATTGGGCATTAGCTAGGCGTATCGAACTATATAAAACACGTGAAGGTAAAGATAGGTTTACTTCAGCAATATCACAGCATAAAGAGTTAAACGCTTTAAAACAATCTGACTTCCCTTGGATGTACGATGTATCCAAGTGTGCGCCGCAATCTGCCTTACAAGATTTAGATAAAGCCTATTCGAATATGATACGTAGAATTAAGAATCACGAATATGAAATCGGCAGACCCAAGTTTAAAAAGAAAGGTGTGCATGATAGCTTCCGGCTGACAGGTGCGGTAAAAGTGAAGGACAATCTTATCCAGCTTCCCCGAATCGGTGATATTCGCACAAAAGAACCCACGCATAAATTCGCCGGTAATATTCTGTCCGCCACAGTTAGTCGTGAAGCCGATAGGTGGTATTGTTCGTTATGCGTTGAAGTAAACAGACCTGAACCGCAACCTATTCAGGGTGATATAGTCGGCATAGACTTAGGTATAAACTGCTTCGCTACAATATCGGATGGTAAAACTATCACGGAAATTCATTCGCCCAAGCCTTTACGCAAGAACATCAAGAAGCTCAAGAAATTACATCGTGAATTATCACGCAAGAAAAAAGGCTCAAAGAATAAAAGGGAAGCACAGTTAAGATTGGCTAGATTATACAGAAAGATTAAAAATATCCGGCAGGACTTTTTAGCTAAAGAGACTTCAAGACTGGCGAAAACCAAGTCAGTTATAATTATAGAGGACTTAAACATTAGCGGCATGGTCAAGAATCACCACCTAGCAAGGTCGATAGGCGATGAAGGCTGGGGAGATTATGGTCGGATGTTAGGATACAAGACGCATTGGTATGGCTCACGATTATTAAAAATACCACGATTCTATCCTTCGAGTAAACGTTGCAACCATTGCGGTGTAGTAAACAAAGAGTTAAAACTCAGCGATAGGACATGGGTATGTTTGAATTGCGGGGCGGTAAATGAGCGTGACCCGAATGCCGCCCATAACATCCGTGAATGCGGAATAGGAATATTAAATACTGAGAGTTTATCGGAATTTCAAGCCTGTGGAGTTGATGTAAGACTTCCAAAACGGGAAGCGATTGGCTGTGAAGCAGGAATTAAGCACATTTGCTATAAATGATAAGACTTATTGAACGGATAAAACGGAGAAGTAAACATGGAATTTGGTTGGCACACAGATACAGGACATACAAGGCTAGACGCAATATGGGATGTTGTAATAACCTTGGTGATAATAATTGGCGTTGGTGTGTTAATTGGTTATAATATTTAAGGAGTAAAAATGGACAAATTCTTTGTATGTTTAGTTGAAGGTAGTAATGGCGGATATGGTAAACAGCATCCTAACTTTGAAGAAGCAGAAGAAGAATCTAAACGTTTAGCGAGATTGCCCGCAAATGAAGGCAAGAAAGTTTTTATTCTTGAATGTTTGGGCGCAACGGTAGTAAATAATACAGATTGGATTCCCGTAAAACAAGACGGCGAATTGCCATTTTAAATTATTGCTTGCTAGTGAGGCGGAGTTAATTATTTATCCTGATAAGATAGGTAATTCATCGCCCAGTAGTGTCTCTACTGACAAAGAGCCTAGCAAGCTCGATTTAAAAACAGAATATAAAAACCAGCCACACAACGCTTTATTGTGAAGTAAGGCTCAATGCTTATAGGAAGTTATGGTCTTGAAAGCAGGCGAGCGAATAGAAACCACCTTCGGGAACAGTGGTATTAAAGCTAACTTCTAGTTCGAGAATCTAAGCAATAGGTGAATAAGGCTAAATAACCTAGACAGACGATGAGACTTCTGGTGTGGCTGGTAAATATTAACAACTGAATAATTGGGAGTCGCACAATAGAAGTGCATTAGCTAATTTAGTTTCTAGTCTGTGGTGGACTAGATGAACTGCCTCAAGTATGAGTACCATGCTTGTAGAATTTACGCAGGACAGCAAATTAGTTTAAGTAGATTTTAATAACGTCTTGTAAGGTGAACGTACCATCTAACCAGTGTAGGCAAATCCTTACCTCCCAGATAAAAATACCAATTTAACAACTGAATCAAATGATGGTGTTCGTCTAACGGTAGCGGCACTGCGGCATGTAAGCTATATACGCCTAAGTACATGGTGGTTTGAGTAGCCCAGAGTTGGCAGAGATAAGAGTCCGAATCTCTTACACCATCAAACATTTTAACAACTTAATAAGAGCCGGAAGTGGCGGAATAGACGTAAAAGTAGACGCTAGTGGTTGGGGGCTATTACCAATTAAGTTTGGTTTGAAAGGCACGAGTGCTCACGTTACTGTAAAATATCCTCACATAGCATATCTAAGGTGACAAAACGGAAATCCTTAGCTTCCGGCAGAATAGCAAATAACGATATTTAAAAAAGGTGGTGAATTATGGCTGTTATAGATGATAATATCTTGGACACAATAGATTTAATTAACGATGATGAAAATTCGGCTATTTTAGAGGCACTTAAAATGATAAGAAATGATTCAGATTATTGTGATGAATATTTTTCTATGGGAGTTAAAAACAGTAAACCTCGTGAAGCATATCTAAAAGCCTGCGATAAGGTTATAGAATTGTTTACAAATCCTTACGTTTACAGGTCTAAGTAAAACTAATAATAGCAAATCTTATCTTACGCACCAATGCGGAGGTAGCCCAACTTGGTAGAGGCGTGAAGCCCAAACCTTCAATGTTGCAAGTTCAAATCTTGCCCTTCGCACCAAATTAAAAATAGAATAACATGGAGTTAAGAAATGAATAACGATAAAAAAGTAGTTATGTTTGACAGTGACGAAGCCGCACATTTTAAGGCGGGATTGTCTGGCTGGATAAGTAGGGGTGGTAGATTTTGGGGCAACGATGAAAGAGCCGCTAGATATGACGGATGCACTCATGTTAAATGCGAGGATTGTGGCAAACCATGCGAAAGGGGCTGGTTAGTATGCCCGAAGTGTAAAGAAGCTCGTGACATAAAAAGATACGAAGCTATGCCAAAGGAAGAATGGAATGAGGAAGACGGAGTTTATTCCGAATCGCACGATAAATACTTCTGGTCATGGGATGAAATAGTGGATTACTGTGATGATAATAACGTTAAGATGCCCGATTTACGATTGGTAATCTGTGAGCCCCACTACTTGCCATTGTTGGACGCCGGTAATTATGGAATTGACGAATTAGCCGAAGATGGTGAATTACCCTATACGGTTATAAAGGCTATTGAGGAATTTAACAAGGTTATTAAAAATGAGCCGCCAGTATCATGGTATCCTGGTAAAAAGGCGGCACTTTTAAAATAGAATAAGGGCTTGCCGTAGGTAACTTGGAAGTACGTAATCCGTAGTCTATCGGCAAGAAAGTTTGTCGGAAGTGAAGTGTGTGATATACAGTGCGATTCACGCCTCTCGCCTGATAAAATGGAAACCCGCTACTTCCGGCGAGTAGCCAGTACCACCCTTAGTGGAGGCTAAAATTAGTAGTACAGCCGTGAACCTGCTACTGGTACTGGTAAACTGACAGCCGAAAGCCGATGAGTTGAGACGATTACTCAATTAAGGGGCAAACTAATCAAGCCATTCATAAAGTAGGTTTGTCATGGGTAAAGGACGGCGGGTGAGAGATACTTGGTTGAAATATCAGGTGCGTCACGGATAATTTCCGAATCCACACCGTAAGGTCAGCAAGTGATAAAGCTCTTAATGGTTTGAGGACGCAAGCCAAACCAGCCCGTCCGCCAGATAAATAACAGGGAATAGGAGAAATTAAATGCCTAGAGGAATTAGAAAAACAGCAGAAGAAAAAGCGGCGTTAAATACTTACGAACCAGCAGATAGGGGTATGTCTCGTGCGGAACAGGAAACAATCATCAATTTTAACAAAGAAGAAGATGTCGCTTACGTGTTCACGTATGAATATACATGGATAAAACACATCGAAACTAAATTACATATTCAATGCTCCAAAGATAACGGGCATGGCGGTAAGGAATTTGTTGTCCCTAAAAGGTTAATATCTAAACCCAGAGTACCCACTACCGTAAAGCGAGTATTATCCCCCGAAAGAAAAGCGCAAATGCTTGCAACTCTTAAAAAAGCAAGGGAGAATAAAGTCTAGTATGGCGATAATTGGCGTTATCTTAGGTAAATATATGGGGAAACGCAATACGGAACATAAAACCGCTAGTTAGTGGCATACCAAACATTTAATGCCCTTAAAATCTATTCCCACAAATAAAATATGAGTAAAGTAAAAATAACACAGCAACACCTTAACGACATGGTAAACTCTATTGTCGAAGAAGAACTCGTCCGGTGTAATAAAAATGGTGTGTAATTTCAAGGACTTACACAGGACGAAATTCTGCGTAAAGTTTATGAGCGATTGGGCGAGGACTGGGAAGTGATAAATTAATGGATAATTATAACGTGGTGCAAATCCCGCCAAATATTACTCACGAATGGCTTTTAAAGAAGCATTATGCCCATAGAATACCGCAAATATGTTACGCCTTTGGTCTTTATGACAGCGATAAAATCTTACAAGGTGTCGCAACATTCGGGATTCCCGCAAGCGGTTTTAAATTTGATTGCCAAGTTTATGAATTTAATCGGTTGGTTTGTAAAAATGATGTCAAAAATTTACAATCGTCAGCCAAGAAAGCCCTTCACCTTCAGGTGTGGGATGAATTGGCTACTTGACAACCCATTAATATTATAGTACGATAATGTATATGAGTCAAGTATATCAACACAAACGAACGT
>Ga0172380_10002604_pt1 | contig 27201 bp, 43 predicted proteins | sample Leawe162metaG_FD_119747 | JGI IMG/M metagenome (GOLD analysis project Ga0172380, IMG submission 119747) | Leachate microbial communities from a municipal landfill in Southern Ontario, Canada - Leachate well 162 metaG | ecosystem: Engineered > Solid waste > Landfill > Unclassified | place... | reverse complement strand
TGTGCTGATCGTTTGCTGCGCGCTCCAAGTGTTCGCGCCATCCAGCCACGGGAGCTTGTGCCCGCTCGTGCCCATGTCGGCGCTGAACTGGTTGCCGGTGAGGATGACGCCGCCCGTGGCGCTGTACGTGCCCGCGCCGCTGATCTGCGCAAAGGTGATGTTGGTTGAGCCAAGCGTGGGCTGCGTGGCGTTCGTGTTCGTCCACTGCGTGTTAGCGCCCACGGTGCCGCGCTTCACCATCACGGTCGCGCCCCACAGTTCAAAGCCCGTGTCAGCATCGCTCACGCGAGTCCACGAACCGGCCGCCGAAAGATAGAGCCCGTTTTGCGTCTGCGTGGTCTGCGCGCGCACAAGCACACGGCTTGCGGAAGTCAGCACACCGTCAATCGTCTGTTCGCCGGACAAGGTGATGTTGCCGGTGGTTGCCACGTCCACAGCTGGCTTCCAGAACACGCCGGTGATCGCATTGTCCACGTAGGACTTGACCGCGGACTGTGTCGCCACGCGCGTTGCAGAATTGGCGGCCAGTGTCGGGTCTGCGTCGGCCACATCGGTGGCGAACATGGAAAGCGCAATGCCTGTTGCCACGATGGCGGTGAGACGCGCGGCCAGGTCCTGCTTCGTCGCGGCCACAGCGCCAACGTAAGTCTTCGTCGCCTTCTGCGTTGAGACTCGAGTGTCGGAATTCGCGGCCAGCGTTCCGTCAGTATCGGCCACGTTCGCGGCGAACATGCTCAACGCGATCCCGCTGGACACGATGGCCGCCAGTGGAGCGGGAAGGCCGGACCCGTCAAACAGGTCGGCCATGTCTTCGTCAACCGCCAGCGCGAGCGCCTGAAGCTTCGGGAAGCTATCGTCCCGCATATCTTCATCAGGATCAGTGAAGACGGGATAGCCGCGGTTTGGCGTGGTCATTCGTTGTTCTCCACCGAAACTAAGAAGCGGACTTTGCCGGACGTGACAGGCGAGCGTCCCACAATCCGGATGCGATCAATTGCGCGTAGTTCTCCAATGTCCGTCACGTCCGCGATTTCCACATAGGGACCGGCCGGCGCCGTCGCCCCGATATACAGCCCAAGTTCGCGGATGGCGGCCGTGGGTTCATCGCCGGCCGCGTAGGGACTTTCAATGAGCATGTAAGGCGTCTGCGACATGGACACGTTCCAGCGTGTCATATCTGACATGCGGATAGTGCCGGCCACATCCGGCGTGATGTAGGTCAGGACGCCGGGGAAGATGCCAAGCGGCGTGGTTAGGGCGGTGTCGCCGGTGGTGTCATCGTCGGGGATGTCGTCCCAATCGTCTTCACCGCTTCCCCACGCATTCCAGAAGCCGGTGGTTGCGGCGGCCGCGTCCACCAGTTCATCCACCACCAGCTTCCACGTATCGTTCCATGACAGGTTCGGCCACGGGATGTTCATCCACGGCCGCGGGAGCGTGACATAGCCGTCAATGTTCGCCGCAGCGGGGTTTGGCGTCCCGGTCGTGTAAATTCTGCGGCGAACAAAGTTGGTGGCCATGGCGGTTAGTTAGCCCCGCCGTTCAATGCGTTGAATTCGTCTTGCATCCGCCCCACCGCTTCCCGCGCCCGTTCCTCGCGAAGTGAAGACCGGGTGTCGGGGTAGGCGTCAAGCGAAACGTCACGGGTGATGGTGCAGGCGGAAGCGACAAAGGCGGCCGCGAAGATCAGGTAACGCATGGTCATAGCTCCATTAACGGGGAGAATTCCCCGTGTGCAGCATTCCGCATAAGGGCTAATAGTTCGTGACATCTACCACCAAAAATCCCGCCGGCGTATCGTCCCAATCTGACCAGCCAATAGCCCCGGTGGTGTCGCCGGCCGATATGCCAACCGTGCCGTGTGCGAAGACGTTAGCGTCTTGCGCCGGGCCATAGGCGTAATAATCAAACAGGTAATCCCCCGGCACGTCTTCGCTTTCCATGGAAGCAAACACTGTTCGGAATTCGAGACACACCGCCGCATAGGTCCGGCCGCCGGCGTAGGTTCCCGGCCCATTGCCCACGATCCGCATAGGCTTCCCGCCGCTCTGGAAGGCCAGCACACCGGCCGCGTCATAGATCGCAAGGCCGAAATTTTCCACCAGAGTGGTGACGTGATCAAACACGTAATAGGTGAAGCCTTCACCATAGGCGCCGGAAATGTAGTAATTCCACGTTGTCCCGCTAACGTGGATTTTTCGGACAGCATGGCCGCCCGGCGTGGTGAACTGGATTGCCAGAAGCGGCGCAACAGCATTGGTCACGGTGATAACCGCGTATCCGCCGCCACCCTCCATCGGAACAATACTGTTGAAGGTCCCCGATCCCTTCGTGACCAGCTGATAACACTTCGTGTCCTGATCAATCTGGACCACGCCGCTATCGGTCACGGTCTGCCATCCTACGGGCATTCTAGAAACTCCCGTAAATGATGCGATTGTCCGCGGCTGTGGACCCGCCGCCGCTCCATGAAATGGTGGTCCCCGCCACGCCTATGGTTCGCGCACTGGCCCCGCCTTGATCGTAAGCGTTCGGATAGCCGCTGGCGCCATAGGTCGGAATGTTGGTCCACCATGGCGTCCCGAACGCCAGCGCTGCGTTCGTGGCGCTTCCTGATCCGCCGGCCGCTGCGGCGTCCATATAGCCAAGAACCTTGCCGAGCCTGGTGGATGTATCCAAGACCAGATTTCCGGCCGCGTCCCATATCTGAAGACCAGCTGGCATTTACCAGATACCCCACCGAACGCGCATGGTCCCGCCGCTGTCATAGACGCGGCCTTGGTTGCTTTCCAATTCCATGCGCGCGCCGCTGCTAGCCGTGCGAAGAAGTCCGATCGTGCCGGTGATCGCATCCAGACTGGTCACAGCCAGCTTGGAAGCCGTCACGGACCCGTTGATGATGGTTGCGCCGTTCAGCAGGATTTGGCCGGCGTTGATCACGACAGTGGACGGGACACCGCCGCCAGACGCCATCAGTTCCACGGTGGCATAGTTCGTGCCGGCGGCCACCTTGATCCCGTAGTAAGACGACACGCGGCCATCCAGACCGGCAATGGTGCTGGCCTGCGTGCTGACCGTTCCCGACAGCGTGCCAAGGTTCGCGGTTAGCGTGCTGTCCGCACTCGCGCGCGATGCGGCTTCCGTGCTGATCGCTGTGGCGTTGCTGGTGATGCTGGCGTTAGCAATGCCAAGGTTCGTGGTTAGGGTTGTGTCAGCGCTGGCGCGCGCCGCGGCTTCGGTCGCAATGGCGGTGGTGTTGCTGGTGATGTTCGCATTGGCCGTCGCAAGGTTCGCGGTCAGTGTGGAGTCGGCTGAAGCGCGCGCAGCTGTTTCCGTCGCAATCGCTGTGGTGTTCGTGCTGATGTTCGCATTGGCGGTGGCAAGGTTGGCCGTCAGCGTTGTGGTTTCACTCGCGCGCGTCAGGACTTCGTTTGCCAGTGCAATGGTCACGGTGGTGACAGCGGCCGCGCTATCGGCCGCGCTCGCTTCCACAACGCTGATCTTCGAAGCCATGACCGCGTCAACGCGGATCAGCGTGTCCACATAGGTGATGGCGTCGGCCGAAGACAGATCGTCTGAACCATCCTGAAGCGGCTTGTGGAACAGCGCCAAGACCGCGTCTGTTGGTTCGGGGACGAACACTTCGCCGGCGTTGCGGTCCAGCCCGTAGGCGCGCACGGTGATCCCGTCAGCGTCATAGGCGAATGAGAACAGATGGCCGTTGCCAGCGCCATTGCTGAAGCGAGACGCGACAGGCTCTTGTGACCACGCCAGGCCACCCACACCGAATGGCGGCGCGTAGTAGACACCCCATGGCGTGTCCACGATGGTTTCGTCAATCAGGACTTCGCCAAGGCTGATATGCGAAATGTAGCCGGCGTTGACCTTCAGGTCCGAAGGGTTGTTGACGTTGGCTTCCACATCCCCGATGTCGCCTGGTCCGCCTACCTGCCAGAACGGGAAGCAGTCGTCATAGGGTCCCGGTCCTAGAACATCGTCCAGCTGATCGGAAATGGCGTTCAGATAATCGTCCAGCGCGCTTCCGGGGTAGGCGCTGGATGCTGACGGGACGTTCAGTTCATTCGTGGCTATGACGGTGTAATAGCCCGACCATTCGGACGGCTTGATCAGGCCCTGATAGCGCGCGCGGACTTTGTAGGTAACGCCCGGCAGAATTCCGTCTATGAACGCAGTGGCGTTGCTGGTCAGCGGGTCTGGTCCAGCGTCAATGGTCTTCGTGATGATTGCGCCGCCGCCATCGGGGACGATTTCAATCAGACCAGATCGGATGCGCGTGTCCGAAGGGTTCGCGAACACCACGCCGATGGCGGGGAAGATCGTGTCACCATCCTGAACCGCGAAGGCGGACACGGTGAGTTCCGGCGGCGGAAGGCCGATGAACGCCACTTCTTGGTTCGGCGCCGGCGGCCGCGACAACTCCACCGCCTGGTCCGCGTCCCACGCCACGTCCGATGGGTCCACTTCGCGGCCGGTGATCCGCACATAGAAGCCGCGTTCAATGTCGCAAAGAAAATCAATCCGCATGGCTTCAAACAACTTCCCGGTGGGGAAGCGCTCGCCTACACGCTCATACCAATCGCCGGCCTCGATTTCGATTGCCCACGGGCCATAGCTTTCCGTCAGACGCGCCTGGCGCCGGCGTTCGTTGGCGTGAAGCGTGACGATCCGCTGGACCCGCTCCACATCCGTGTCCACGTCAATTTCAACGGACTCGGTAAGTTCATATCCACCATCTTGCGCTTTCCATGTGTCGCTGGTGATGCGCGGGTATTCAACCGGCCGGAAGTTCTGCGCGGGGTCAGGGAAGCGGCCGGCGAAGGTGTTGCGGAGTTCGCTGATAGAAACCTTCGGGCTGTAGCTGGTTTGCTCGCCCTGCATCAGATCGCCGTCATACAGCGTCATCACAGGCGAGCGGGCCTGTGGCCCGACAATGGACAGGCGGCCGCCGCGATCCACGACACGGCCAGCCTTGGCCGTCGCCATGCTGATCAGGATGTCTTTGTGGCTTCGGTCAGCGCTGAAGACCGCGTTGATCGCGTAGCGCTGTTGGTATGTCACGCCGTCCTTCATCAGAACGGCTTCATCGCTGATGTCGGCTTCGGCCTTGAATTGCGCGAAGGGAAGTTGCCACGGCTTCAGGCCGACACCCCACGAATAAATCGGCGCGTCTAGGTACGGCACAATCCCAAGCTGATAGTGATCGGCCACCACGTCAGGGTTGGTTGTGTATTCCCAAGTAGACGGGTCTTTGTGGCGATGCGATCCGGAACCGCCGGCGGTGGAGTCCTTGCGGCGGTCATAGAAGCGGCCGCCGCGCAGCAGGAAAGATGACTGAATATCAGTCATCATGTTGTCATCGTCCCATTGCATTTCCACGATTGCATAGGAGACGCCGCGGCCGCGGTGATCTGAAGTCCAGTCCGGCTGGTTCGCCAGAATGTAGCTGACCAGATTTGGGTCTGCGACCTGATCCGGCCGGCCGTCATACCAAGTCACCCACAGGCGCGGGCCACCGCTGCGGTAGTTCACCACTTCGGTCTTCACGCCGTGGATCAGATCGTAAAGCTGTGGGACGCCATTGGCGTAGTAGATCGGGCAACCGTCCAGCTGGTGATCCGCAAGAGCGATCACATGGACCTTGCGATCATTGCCATTCCAATAGACGTACTGGCCAGCGAACGAACCGGCCATGATGCGTTCGCCCACCAGCAGCTGGCGCGGCGCGTCGGAGTCGGCAATCACATCCAGAATGGAACCTGGCGTGTCGCGGCTGTTCAGGTCCTGCTGAAGCGCGGACAGGCCATAGCCGAGCGCAGCTGTAGTGGCGAGGTAAGTAGTTACCAGCGCGGTTGTGTGGATCAGAGCGCCGGCCGTTGCGAAGAAGGTGTTGGCCACCCATGCGGCTGCAAACTGCGGCATTAGCCCACCTTCCACGCTGCTTTGATGTTCGCGGCCGGGATGGAAATTGCGCCGGCGTCAGTCATGACCCACACAACACCGTTGAAGTAGATGCCGAGACAGCGGCCGTTGTCGCTATCCACGGCCACCACATCGCCGCGGCGCACGTCCCATATCTCCCGCGATGGAAGGAAGGCGCTGGCGACATCGTCCACGGTCGCCCATCCGTTCGCCACCATCACGCGCGCGGCTTCGGCCTGCGTCGAATAGGTGTGACGGAAGGGCGCTGCCAGGTCCTTGCCGGTCTGCACTTCCACGCCGCCGGCCGCAAACATGATGCAGTCCGACAGCCCATATTCGGAAGGGAAGCTGCGCGCGCCACGGATGTATTCGGCCAGATGAACATCCGCATTCGGATGTTTGGCCAGATCAGTATCTGGATTGCCCACTGAAAAGACGCGGCCCCGAAGCTTTGGAAGTCCCCGCTGGCGCCGCGATGTCAGACCAAGAGCGATGCCAGGGCACTTGCTTTCCGAGTAGCGCCGGCAAGTCTTGGAAGAACTTGTCACCGGGGAAGAAGCGTTGCTGGTTTTCGTCAGTCCGGGTCTGCACGTTCCGAGCCAGATAGTGGAAGGTTCCCGATTCCAGCGTTAGCGCAAGACGCGGCGGTGATCCATCCGTCTTCGGGGTGTCAATGAAGTCCATACTTCCTTCCCACTGAACCACCGGCGCAATGGGTGTCACGAAGTTGGTGTTGACCGCGAAGGTTAGAAGCGTCATGCGCGCGTGCCGCTGGTGCCACTGCCGATCCACGAAGCGGCCTATGAAGTCGCTGTCATCGCCTACGCGGCTCGCGTCAAAACTCATCGTCAGCGGCGTGGGTTCCAGATCGGTCCCCATGCTGATGGCGTCTTCCGCCGGCAACCAGCGCTCGCCCATGGGTTCATAGGTCACAGCGCCTTCCCCAAGATCATAGCTGAACGGGACCAGCAGCGTGGAACAGTGCAAGGGTTCGTCCGCATAGATGTTCATTAGCCAGCCGGCTTCAATTCGATCAGACCGAAGCGCGGCGCGCTGTTCGCTGGAAAGTGGCAACGGCATGGATTACCCCCGGATCATCTGGTCAGCGGTGAAGGCAATGAAGCGTTCTTCCTTGCGTTCCGTCTGCATCGGGATTGGCATACGCAGGCGGAATTCCGCAAGCGCCCTGATGCGGCGCGGGTTGGCGGTGGTGGCGTGAGGCTCGAAAGGCGCTGGCCACACCTTCAGCGCAGACATGGCCGAGCCCACCGCATTCTTGGACTCGAGTACCTGACCACACCAGTATCCGCCGGCGGCCGTGTAATAGGAAACCATGTCACCGGCCGTTGCCTGCCATCCCGTGGCCCCGCCAAATGACACGGTGTTGTTGGCGCGATCAATTGCCGTCACGGTCAAACCAACATCACTGACGACAGGGACGCGCGCGTTAGGCTGTGACATGCGCCAAGCGGTGAAGGTGATGGCCGATCCCCGGCGCCGGCTGATCCACGCCTGCCAGTCCTGATATTCCGCCTCGGTCAGCCATTTGGTGGCAAGGTTGAAGGTCCAGCGCGGTTCGGCCATCTGTAGAACCTGGCTGAAGCCAGAGTTGGCAAAGCGTGTCCCTTGCCGTTCCTCCAACAGCCAAGGCATGTCCGCCACCTTGGCTTCCAGAATGAGTTCGCCCGCGCTCAATTCCGCCTCCGCTTTTCGTTTATCGCCATCCCCATGGCGCGCTCTAGTTCTTTGGCGTTCCGCGCATTCTCCATCCGGATCAGGCGCAGCGTGTTTTCCGATGCGTCGCCTTGGACGATCACATCACCGCCGCGGACACTGACAGCCGTTGGCCGGCGTGACGAATACCCACGCGCGGCCGATCCATCCAGCGCGGAAGCCGGGACCACGTAACCGTCGGCGCCGGGGATGAACACTTCACGCTTGCCCGTCTCGCCCACGATCATGGGTGTTCCGGCGTAGCCTTTGCCACCGTGTGCGGCTTTCGGCATGGGCGATCCGAACAGGCTTCCAATGGCGCTGAAGATGTCAAAGCTACCGCCGTTGCTCCCCATCTGCGTGAAGATGCCGTTGTCCCCCAAGAACAGATTGACCACCTGTTCCGCAATCTGGCTGATGGCGTCGGACAGCGCGTCGGCCACCTTGTTGGTGAACACGTCCATGACCGCTTCGCCCACATCGCCGGAACGGATGGCCTGAACGAATGCGGTGGACAGCGCGTCGGTTAGCTGGAAGCGCGCTTCTTCCATCCACTGATCAGCGGACAATTCTTCCGGCCGCTTACCCTTCCGGCCGTCCGATGCGGCCGCAAGGATTTCGCGGCGCTTCTGGCGGATTTCCCCATCACTATAGCCGGCCGATCCACGCAACAGTTCAAGATCAGCCAGCGCCTGCTTCGCCAGGCCGGCGGCGCGCGCTTCGTCTTCCAGAAGATCAATCCGCTTCCGGTCGGCCGCTTGGGCGCCCAGCGATCCGTCAGCCTCATTGGCGCGAATGGCCGCGATGTCCGCCAGTTCTTCCTTCAGCTTTTCAGCCGGCGTCATCATATCGCGGATCAGGTCAGCGACTTCCGCGAAGTCTTCGGCCGGGAACGTGCGGACAGCGTCGGCCAGTTCCTGCGTGAGAATGGCGCGAGCGGATGCGAACTGGCCCGGATCGTATGCCGCGCCTGTGGCCTGCAACGCCTTCTCTGCGTCGTTGATTTCCTTCAACGCGCTGGCGAAGTTGGACATGGCCTGTTGCGCATCGGTCCCGAATGCGCGGCCGCCTTCTTCCGCGATTTTCCGCAGTTCGGCCTTGGCGGTTTCCGCATCCTTGGGGTTAAGAAGCTTGGAGTCCTGAATGGCTTTGAAGGCGGCCGGGATGTTTTCCAGTTCTTTGCCATAGTCGAGAATGGCCGCGACGGCCGCGCGCGACTTGTTGCCTTCGGACGGATCGGCCTTCGCAATGTCGCTGATCGCCTTCTTGAACTTCTCCGCGTCCGTGCTGAATTCGGTCAGCGCGCCCTTCAGTTCCATGGTGGCACGGCCGATGGTCCGGAAGTTCTTTTCAACGGCCGCGGCGTCCTGATCGTTCAGCAGATCGCGGACGCTGCCAAACTCCGCGCGCGCGGCCGCTAGATCGGTTTCGGCCAGCTTGCCAATCGCACCTTTGACGGCCGCCGATTTGAACTTGTCCGGCGTGGTGGCGCGGCGCTGAAGGGCCACGACTTCGCGGAACGCAGCCACCGCCTTTTCAACATCCGTTCGGGTGTCGTTCGCGGACTCGCTAAGGTTGGCCATGCCGTTATCAATGGCGGTCAGGCCATCGGCCATGATCTGCATGGACTCGCCAAGGCGCTTGGCTTCCTTCGCGGCCGGATCAATCGTGTTTTCTTGAATGAACCGCTTGCCGTAGTCCGTCACACCGATGGCGTTCTGTGCATTCCGGCCGGATTGTGCGAGCGCTTCAAGATCCCGCTTCCGCTTGTCCGCATCCAAGATCGCCTGGCGAAGATCAATCCGCAGTTGTTCTTTCTTCGCCACGTTCAGCGCGTCCACAGCCTTCTTCTGTGCGTCAGTGGCGGTGGTCAGTTCATCGGTTTTGCCGGCGGCTTCAGCGGCCGCCTTGCTCACGCTGATGTTGAGCCCGGCCACGATTTCCAGACCGCTTTGAATGCTGCGCGTGGCGCGCTCATATTCCAGCGACTTTGCCACGAAGTAGGACATGGCGGCCGAAGCGGCGAGAATGGCGACACCCAACGGGCCACCAAGGAAGTTGATCAGGGAGCTAAAGACCTGGCCGCCCACTTGGCCGACCTGTTTTAACGTCGCACCAAAGCCGCTGAAGGCTTGCGACATCCGGCCAGCGCCAGTCACCGCCTGACGTTCAAGGCGCTGCTGTGTGAGCAACAGGCGCGCGGCTTCGTGTTCGTTCTCGCGCAGCTGTCCACGCGCCAGCGCCAGCTGATCCACATTTGTCAGCGGGTTGGCTTCCATCGCCTGGACCGTCGCGCGCATCGCCAGAACGGACGCATTGGCAAAGCCGGCTTCTTGTCTCACGTCCGCCAGCTTGGCGCGGATGTTCTCAAGACCTTGAACTGCCTTCCCCTTATCCGTGTTGGCGTTGAAGCTGTTCAATGCCGTGACGATTGACGCCACGAAGCTTCCGCCGCCGCCGCCAACCAGCGCTTTCAGACCGAAGCCAGCGCCGGCCGATGCTACACCAGCGCCGATGATCAGAAGCGCGTTGCCGAGTTCTTCGATATTGGCGGTTAGAAGCTGGATGCCTTTGGCCACCCGCTCGCTGACACCAAAGCTGCTGTCCACCTGGCCGACATACTGAAGCAGACCGTTTTGCAGCTGCTGGAATGCCTGACCGATAGTCAGCGGCACGTTCGCGAATTCCGCGGACACGCTGGTGGACATTTCCTTGGTGGCGTTGGCGACAAGTTCAGATGTCAGCGCGCCGGCTTCACCAAGCGCCTTCAGTTCGCCAACGGTCACACCAAGCGCAGCGGCGAGTCCCTTCGCGAAGCGCGTGTTGTTTTCCAACAAACTTCTAAGTTCATCGCCCTGAAGTCGGCCCGAACCCATGGCCTGACTAAATTGCAGCATGGACGAAGCGGCTTCTTGCGCACTCGCGCCGGATAGAACCAGCGTTTGTGCGAACGTGGATGACAGCTGCAACGCTGTTTCGTGGTTCAGGTCTTTGATGCTGTTCCGCAGGCGAAGGTAAAGCGTGGCCGTCCCTTCAAGGCTGGAACGGTTATTCTGCGATGCGTTGTAAAGGTCTTTCATGACACGGTTCAGGTTTTCACCTTCCGTGATCACGTTGGAGATACGGCCACGAAGAAGGTTCATCGTGTCGGCCGCGTCCACCAGACCCTTGACCAGCGCCGCGCCAGTGAAGCCGGCGCCGAACAAAGCCAGCGTGGATGTGGAGCGCTTCAGGCTGGTGGCGAGACGATCCGCAGACCTGTCCGCCTTATCGAATTCGCGAACCATGGTGTTGGCGGTGTTGCGCGCACGCTGTTCCGTCCGGACCAGTTCGCGGCCTACCTGCGAAGTGTCAGCGCGGACGAAGAAGTCCACGCCGCCGATGGTGGTTCCACTACCGTCAGCCATTAGCCCCCGCCTCCCGCTTTGCTTTCTCGCGCTTCACGCCAAGCATTTTTGCCAAGCTTCCGAACATCTGTTCTGGTGACTGCTTCGGCGCGGCCGCCGGCTTTTCGTCCCCGCGTGCGTTCAAGACCTTTTCCAGCTTCGGAAGCTTCTTGGTCCGCTGGAAGGCTTCCGTGTGCCAGGCCGTCACGATGGCCCACCGCCGGCGATCCATCTGCACAGCGGCCGTGACGCTGCGTGTTTGGAATGGCGTCATGTTCCAGAAGGCGTCTTCGGCTATGCCGCTTGCGAGCGCTTCCCGATGGGCCGTGCTGATGCGATCCACGAAAGTATCGGCCAGCGCTTTTTTCCAGCCGCGTCGGTGGCCTCGCGCTTCAGGTTGTCTTCAAATGCCTTGGCCGCCTTGAAGCCAAGATATGCGGACTGCCACGCCACGGTCAGTTCGTTGATCAGCGGCATGATCGGTGGACTGGCGGCCGTCACATCGTCCGGCGCTGGTCCGCCAGTGGCTTCCACGATCATGGCCAGATCAGGAAGGACCCGGCTTCGGAAAGCCTCGGCTACACGTTCTTCAAAGCCTTCGCCCCAGCGAGCGTGCAAACGGTTGAGTGACGCCCACGTAAAACGCAGGCGCCACCCGTTGAACTCAACCGATCCATCAGTGTTGATCATGACCTACGGCGTTGTGGTATAGATCGGCTCGCCAGTGAGTTTGAAGCCAACCGTTGCTTCCAAAACGCCGCTGATCTCAATCGGCCGGGACATGCTCTTGATGTGAGCACTAAAGGTGATGATTTCGTCATCCCCGTTCGCGGCCGTCAAAGTCGCTTTGAACTTCACCGCCGTAGCCGAACCCACCGCATCGCGCAAGGCTTTGTGCTGGGTGTCGTCAATCAGGTAGTTGATCGTGAAGCTTCCGTCGCTGGCCTGCTTCAGACCTTGCGCGAACAGGCGCCAGTCACTGGTTCCGGTGAAGCTGGTTACGTCCAGTTCGTCCGCTTCGATGTTGCCAAGATCGAAGGACTTCACTTCTTTGACCACTGCAAATGTGGTCCCGCCGGTCGGGTCCATTTCCAGTTCAAAGGAAGAAGGCAACATCACAGTTGCAACAGTCGTCATTGGGTCAATCTCCCACGGTTAGCCGGACTTGCAGAACTTCGCCCACCACATTTTCTGTGTCGGAAGGCGCAGGGATTGGACCGGAAGCAATCGCCTGATACGTGATGCCTTCGTGGATGAAGGCTTGACCGCGGAAGCGTTCGCGAACTTCGAAGCTCACGGCTTCAATGTTGGAGTCGTCCGTGGAGTTGTTCGGCAACAGCCCATAGACGGACAGCTGGACCAGCGCATCCGAAGACCGCCCCTGAAACGGGCTGGTGTCGTCCAGCTTGGATGGCCGGCGGACCAGAATGTGTGGCTTCAGCTTGGCGCTATAGTCGCCAGGCGCGGTGGGCGAAAAGATCGCCGGGAAACCCTTGTAGTCATCCAGCAGCGCAACCAGTGGCGCGCTGTTCTTCATGTGGGCGATCATGGCGGCGCGAATGTTCATGCCCGGCGCGCCCCGATCTTGAAGGCCGCAATCAAGCGAGCAAGGCGCGGCTTTTCGGTTTCGAGGCGCTTTACCGCCGGCCGCGGTTCGATCTTGTCCGTTCCGCTTTCCAGCGCTTCCGCTTTCTTCGAACGGCTCGCGACGAATGCCAGCACTCGAGTCAGGCCGCGGATCACTGGCGGTGTGGATGCGACGCCTTGCCGAAGTTCGCCAGTCTGCGGCGCCGGCGCTTCGCCCGGCTTTGAAGACACGTTCGGGTTGCCTTCATAGTGGACACCCGAACGAACCGGCGGGAGGCTGTAGATATCAATCAGCTGGTTTTCGCCCTCTTGGCGCGCCAGGTCCACGCCGGCCACAGCCTTCCGAAGAACGATGGTCTGACCAAGCCGGACGTTGATCCTTACACGGGCTGACGATCTAGCCATTGATCACACCGCAAGTGTAGTGCGACGCCAGACCATCGGTGATCACGTCGCCAAGCTTGTAGTGTGGTTGGTTGACATCGAAGGCGGTTCCGAACTGAAGCGCGTTGCCACGCTCCGGACCCTTCGTCAGCGTGCCGGCCAAAATCAGAATGCGGGTTTCCGTATAGGTCCCGCGGTCAGGGCTGTAGCTGCGCTTGTTGTCCAGCTTCGCGCGCACTGGCGTTTCCACGTCCGCGTTGGTGAAGCTTCCGTTGCCATGGTCCACAGGCGCGCCAGCGCCGATCTGGACCAACACAGCATCGCTGAAGGTGAAATTGACTGCGGCCTGAAGCGCTTGGCCGAACCCCTGAAGCCCCGACATCCCGCCCCCCTCAGAAGATCAGCAGTGGCGGGAAATTCCGCCGGCGCATGTCCGCGAAGCGGGTTCCGTAAATCGTGGTCAGCAACGGATCATTGTTCGCGTTCGCGGCCGACTTGTCCGACAGGGTCACGTCCAGATCGCCGGACTTGATCCGCGAGACGCCGGCGGACACGCTGGCGATCTGCGCGGCAGGCGCGGACCCGCGGCCTTCCATCGTCATGAAGTGGCACGCCAACAGCATCACGGCCGGCTGGTAGTCTTCTTCGCGCCAGCTTTCGCTGACCGAACCAAGCGCATCGGTGATCGCGCCATCCACTACGGTGTCATCCACCGTCGCGAATTCCGGATACCGGGCCTTCAGTTGTGATGCTGTTGGGGTGCTGTAGGGCATTAGCCGTTAAAAGCCTTGCGGGCCTTATCCAGTTTGTTTTCAGCGGCGTTCAGCTTGGACTGCGCCTTGCCGGCGGCGGCCTTGTTGGCGCCGGTGTCGTTTTCAGCCAGCGCCTTGTCCGCGTCTTCCTTCTCGTCTTTCGCCTGCTTCACTTCGTTTTCCGCGTCCGTCACGGCTTGCTGAAGTGCGGCCTGCTTGCGTTCGTCAACCGTCGAATTGTCGCGCTCGCGATCCGACGAAGCGCCAACGGTGATCAGGCGGTCACGGATCATTCCGGCGTTGAAGCGATCCTTGGGGTTGAACCCTTCGACTTCTTCGCTTGAGCCAGGCGCGATGGTGATCAGCTTGTCCGGCTCTGAGGCTTTCAAGCCGGTGCGAACAGCGCGCGGCGCTGAACTGATGTTGGTCACTCTCATGTGGTGGTCCTTTCTTTTCGCGCCGCAGCGCTTCCTACGCCCGAACTACAAAAGCCACCGCCGGCGCGCCCCGCCAGCGGTGGCCATTGTTCAGATGTCGTCCACGTAGCGCATAGCGCCAGGCCGGCGCACATCGGTCCCGCCGAGACGCATCACGCCGGGAACGATGTATTGCAGGATGAACTGTTGGACCGGCAGGAACTGGTGGGGCATGGGGATGTGAGCCCGAAGGATGTTCTTGTCCCGGCGATAGGCGATCATGCGATCACCGCCACCCGAACCAGCGCCGTCCAGCTGAAGCAGGCCGCGAATGGTGATCGGCCGGTTAGTCATCTGCGTGTAGATGTTCGTTTCACGCACCATGGCCAACACGGTCTTGTTGTTGTCCACGGACATCGGGGTCCCGGCGATCAGTGCAAGCTGATCCATCGGCAACAGGATGGTGTCCGCCATTTCAACGGTCTTCGATCCCGTCCACACGCCGGTCAGCGCTGCGTTCACGTCCTTCAGGATTTCCAGAGGCGTCTTCGCAGACCACGCGCGAGACGTGGACACGCCGGCGGCGGCCTGAACAGCCGTCACGCTGGAATTGTTGATCAGCCCTTGGAAGTTCTTGGTGGTGTCGCCTTCGATGGTGACGCGCTCGCACATTTCTTCCGCGATGCGGCGGCCGGCCATGGCTTTGTCCGAAGTGACAGGAACGCCCAACATGCGGGCCTGGCCGATTTCTTCCCACGTATAGTCATAGCCGATGGCGGCCGAGTAGACGGGGTTTTTGCTTTCCGAGCGGGACAGGCCAACCAACGGGATGTCTTGCGCACCGCCGTTGATCCACTTCGCCTGGCCGGCCGCATCGGTGGTCACATACGTGACGGCCGTTGCGAAGTCCGGCGCGCTGAAGTCAATCGGGACCAGCTCCGGGTAAACGATGTCAGGGTATTGGACGGCGTAGGCTTCCGCCTCAACGTGTTCCGTCTGCGAACGAATGTAGGCCAGGTTGGCCTGTTCATCGAACATATTAGCGCGCATTGCCGTCCCTCTCCGGGTGTGAAGTTGCAAATGTGCGCCGGGGTGTGCGTCCCGATTAGTTCGGAGCGGGGACCTTCTAGCGGAGTTCTACGCGCGACAGGTTGCCGGCGGTAACGGTGTCCAGCCACTTGGCGTTCGGGATTTGGAAGATGTTGGAGCCCGAAGCGTCATCCAGACCGGCCGTGGCTTCGGTCACATACACGTTGGACCCGGCCGTCACGTTGCCGGTGGCGCGAACCCAAATAATGCCCTTGGTCATCACCAAGGCGGTGTCGCGTTGCGCATACTTGTCCACGCCATCGGCCGACAGAAGGCGCGCCGCCGGATCGCGAACAGCGATGCCCACATAGTTGTTTTCGCCAATGGCGTTCGGAACGATGATCTGGTTGTCACCAGTTCCCTTCACGACAGGTTTGCCGAACGCGATGCCGGCCGCTTCTTCAACTTCGCGGCTGATCAGCGTGGGGATGACTTCTTCCGCGATCATGCCTTCAAAGGCTTTGGCGTGACGCAGGTTGTAAGAGGTTTGGGTAGGCATGTTCAGGACTTCCCTTCAAGTCACACGGCCGGTTCCCCGCCGCCGGGTTTGGATGACTAGGCTTTGGCCGGCTGCGAAGCGTTCGTCATGCGGTCAAGCATTGCCTGACGCGCGCTGGCTGCGGTGCCCGGCTTGGCCTGTCCGCCAGCGGCTTGGGCCGCTTCGCTGATCGTGTCGCGGCCGGTGAAGTTCTGGCCGTTGCCGTTGGTGTTGCCGTCGCCGGCGAGGTCCACCAGCGTGGTGAATGCGATGGACACGTATTCGTCCGGCTTGTCTTTGGCTTTGTCGCCCATCTTGGCATTGACGACAGCGCGGCGGATTTCAGCATCAGTGCCAGTCGCTGCGAAGGCGTCGCCCATGACCTTCTTGGCGTCGGTCTTCACCTTCTCACGGCCGGCCACCAGCAGGTCCAGCATGGCGCCGTCCGGAATTTGCTTCCGAAGCGTTTCGAGTTCCGCGGCGTGTTTGGTGGCTGCGTCGGCCATGCTGGTCTTCGTGGCGGAGAGTTCGGCTTCCAGCTTCGTGTTCGCGGTCTGAAGCGCGGCGGCCTGGTCTTTCACCTTGCCGAACATCGTGGCTGCAACGGCGTCCATCTGGCCGGTGAAGCCATCGTGGGTGACGGCCATCAGGGCGGCGGCAACTGCGGTAGCGGTGGTCATGTCTGGTTTTCCATTACAAGCGCAGTCATGCGCCACGGACGCCACTTGCGGCTTCGCGCCAGATGGCGCGCGGTCGCCAACCCGACAAAGCGGGCCGCATCGCCCGGCGTCCACCAAGGCGATGTGATTTCCAATGATGTTGCGTTGGACAGCGTCAAAGCGGACGCCTTCATGGGTCCCAATTTCGCGCGTCAGGTCGCATTCATAGCCGGCCGACAATTCGCCATCGCCACGAAGGATGCGGTTCACAGCGTCCGCGCTCTGGATCAGCAGCGAGCATGTCAGGTAGTCGCCTTCACGGCCGATGGTGTCGCCAGAAAACCCCGCCTGATGATCCTTCACGTTTTCAGCGGTTACGTTGGTCCACGGATGGCCGATGGTCACAGGCTTCTTCGCGAAGCTTTGCATGGCGGCCGACTTGAAGACTTCGTCCGCGGAGCGATACACCCGGATCAGGTCCAGCGGTTCCCGATCGTCAAACAGCGGCGCCAGTTCATAGGCCGCGTATTCATAGACGCCGGCCCGGCTGATCCGCGCGCGGACATCCAGATAGCCTTCACGGGTCATATTGTCCCGCGTTGCGCCCGAAATGCTGAACTTGTCCGCTAGTTTCACAGCCCGCCCAACGTCCGCCGAATCCAAAGCCGCCCGATGGGGTGAGGTTCTTACACGTCAATAGGCGAGTTGGCCACTAGGGGTGGTTTGTCGCACGAAAAACCCCACCATTGCTGGCGGGGTTTCGCGTTACAGACCCTGGGTTGGGGGGACGGGTCCGCGGGCCAAATCCAGCACGCAGGCCCGTTCAGATCAAGCCCGTTTCGCCTCTGGCGTGTCTGCTTGGCGCTTGCCGAGCATTTCCGAAAGAATGCGGACGGTGTCACGATCGCCGCGCTTTTCAGCAATGCCGATGGCGGCTTGCAGATCGTCAAGCGTCGGTTTCTTGCCGCGGCCTTTGATCTTGCCGGCGTCCATCTTGCCGAAGCGGTCCCGGCGTTCGCCACCCAAAACGGTGTCGTTCCAGTTGTCGCGCTTCCGGTCCCACGCGGACCAGCTTTCGCTGGCTTTGCGGTCTGCTTCCGACACGGTCAACAGCTGGTGGCCGGTGACATAGGCGCGGCGGCTGAACACGTTGAAGGCGCCGAGAATGATGGACGCTGCAATCATGGCTTCTTCCCCGAAGGTCTGAAGGCCGGCCGCAGCGTTGGCCAGGTTGAAGCGAACCAGACCAAGGTGGACGCTGTAGGCTTCCCACGCGAAGGCGAAGGCGCCGAGCATCACCAGAAACACCACAACGTCCCAACGGTGGATTTTCGCTGCGGACTGGATCATGGCGTAAGTGCGCGAGAGCATCACGGACAGCGCGACACACAGTGGAGCGATGCCCCACAGGAACGCGCCATATTGCTGGCCGCCATAGATGGAAATTCCAATAGCGACAGCAACCGGGATGTGGACAACCACTTCCATGATGAAGCGGTCAACCGCTCCACCGCTGATAGCGGCTGGCTTGTTCATGTCGGCCACGTCTTTGTCTGTGACGACACGGAAGGTCTTTGCAGATGAAGTCATAGGATGTGCGTCCTTTTGATTTGCGGATAGGCGTTGAAGTTGTCCCGAAACTGGACCACGACAGTTAACGCCCGGTTTCTGACATACGGAATTCCGCACGCCTTGCAATAGCAGTTCACGAATAAACGGGGATGTAACCGTAACACTTCGGCCGATTGCGCCGGTTTGGCCGCCAGCTGTTGCTGACTACCGGGGTGGACGGTCAGTGTTGCTGGCGGCCTGTCCGATGTCGGACGAATGCTTGTCCGGAATTCCGCAGCCTGCGTCAATAGAAAACGGCCGGAAGGTTTCCCCGCCGGCCGCTTCCTTCGTTCCCACACACACCGTTTGTTCTGTTGACCACAGACCTAGCGCCGATCCGGTCCAGCTGCAAGGTCAGGGCAGGCTAAGCGGTTCTGACGCGCTTGCGGGTGGCCGCGATGGCGAGCGCTGAAGCCGGCGGCCGAATATCACGCCGGCATTGGATCAGCGCCGCAGATCGCGCCACCGATCATTCAACCATCTTCGATTTGCGAAGCGACTTCAGCGCCCAATAGGCCAGCGCCACAGACGCGATGATCCCGACGAATTCATGGACCACCGGAATTTTCGGAAGCTGAAAGCCAATCGTCCACACGAGATAGCCCACCACGAACGCGGTGAAATAGTCGGCCGCCTTCTCCAAGAATTCCTTCTGGTGATGTTCAACAGCTGCCATGTTCAAGTCCCTTTCCTACGCAGCGGAACGGCCGCTGCCCCCGATCCGTTGTCGGCTTCGCCACGCTCCCGAACATCCACAGTGCGGGTTCGCTGGATCGCCGCTTTGCCATCGGCCGACTGACACTTGATCGTCAGCATGACTGTTCCGCTGATTTCACACCGCTGGATCAACACAACGGGGATCACGCCGCACATCGCCACGAAGATGTCATGGACGGACCACTTGGCCTGTTCGATGCCGATCTGTCCGTGTGCAGCCACCCACTGGACGATCAGGTCAAACGCCAGGTTGAAGTCCCGCGGATAGACCCGGCCACGAAGGCGCGCCCATGTCCTGTCCGCCATTTCCTTGAACGTGCGGCTGTCCGGCAATCGGTCCAGCGGGACGATCAGTTCAGGGTCAACTGGTCCGGTCATGGTGGCCCCCTGCGATCAGCCTAAGTTCGTATTCCGTGTCACGGGTTGCGGTTGGAAGCCCGCGCATCATCCGAGCCGCCGCGGTTGTGAACAGCTTGTGTGCGGCTTTTTCCTCGCGCTGATCAATGGCGCCGGACACGCCCACCGAATACACCCGGCCTGACATTTCCATCATGGCCGCCAGCGTCTCGTCCGGATGCGCGTCAAGCTTCCCCGCCTCGCGCACGAATGCGCGGAGCAATTCCAGCAACGCTTCCCGGCGTATGGCGTCTTTCGCGTTCATGAAGCCCCGAAGTCCAACAGGCCGGAACCTGAAGCAGATCGGGGACGCGATCAACCCATAAGGGTTAGCCGGCCATTCCAGCCATTGCGCACATGAAGTCACACGCCGGCGCAATGGGATTGTTCACAGGCCAGCCGGCCGGAATTTCGTCAATGAATATGCGAACATCGCTGATCCGCGTCAGGCGGACATCCAATTCCCGCGACAGTTTCGCCATGCGTTCGAATTCCGCGGGGAATTCCTGACGGACAAGCGCCCAATAGTTCGGACTGGTGGCCTTCGGGCATGGAATGCAGTTGTTATTGTGGAAGCCTAGCCGATACATCACAGGAAGCTGAATGCCGGCGCCTTCGATGATCGCCAACACGTTGGCCTTGTTCAGCCCGGCTTCAATCAGTGGCGCGCGAACGCTGACCAGTTCAGGGAAGTTCGCCTTGAAGTTTTCGAAGCGCGTTATGTCCGTCTTGTCGTTCGTGTATCCGAAGACGTGGTGGTCCATCGGCCGCTGGAATGCAAAGCGTGGCTGCTTCTTCAATTCCACCGTGCATAGTGCGCCGTCATTGCCGGCCAGGTAGCGGCGCTTTTCCCAAACATCCCATGTGCTGGCGTAGCGATCCGACTTGATCACTTCTACCGGCCTGTTGAACCAACGCACACAGTCAGCAATGAACCGTTCATTGTCCGGATGCTCCGCGCCCGTGTCGCAATAAACAGGGATGGCGTCGGGATTTTCGCGAAAGATCATCTTGGCCGCGACAGCTGAAGCAGCGCCGGCGGAAAACCAGACTAAGGTTCGCATTACTTGAAACCACAAAGCTTGCGGATCACGCGCATCCACGCCAACAGGTCTTCGCCGCTGTAGTGGATGGAGTCCACGCCAAGAACAGCGCAGCCTTCCTGATAGCTCATCGGAAGCGCAGCGTTGCTTTCTTCGATCCGTTCGCGGTGAAGGAACAGAACCTTGGTCAGTTCTTCGGCCGCAACGCCATGCTTGAACAGAGCGCGGACGCCATCGCGGTTGATCCCGTTGGTTTCCATCAGCAGTTGGATCAGGAACGGGTTCGTTTCCTGAATTGCGCGCGCTTCATCGCCGCACAGATGGCCACTGTTCACCGCCTGTTTGAAGTTCACCAGTGCGGCCGCGCGCGCTTCCAGATTGGCGCCACACAGCCGCATAGTCGCATCGAACAGCTTCATGGTGTCGTCCATGATCATCCCTCCACATACTCGGGACCAACATAGGTCACGGCCTTGGCTGCGGTAGCGTCCTTCTTCAGCTGCTTGGCTTGCCACTCCCGCGCAGCCTTTGAAGCTTCGCCGGCGGTGATGAAGCGGCCGCTGTGATAGAAGCCAGGCGGCCGCGGAGCGCCACCCAACATGACCGCTTCAGTGATCAGGTACTTATTGCGCCAGTATCCCTTCGCAGCCTCCGGCGCCACGAAGAACGGTTTATGGCGCTTCAGGCCACGCTTTCCGAATGGTGGTTTCTTCACGCGCGCGCCTTCCGCTTTGCCGGCTTCTTCGTCTTGATCGACTCCACGCGCATCTTCCCGCCTCGCGTGCTGACGGTGACTTCCGCCGAATGATCGCCATTGGCCGCCGCCTTATCCACATAGACCGCCGGCTGGACAACCACTGACTTCGGGTCCCACCGGATCAGTTCGAACGCCCAAACGCGAGCCGGCGAAACACCGTGCGTTTTCGTGAACCACGCTTCCAGTTCGGACCAGTCCCCGAAGCCATCGGCGCGCGCGAATTGCTCCAACTTGAAGTGAGCGGACTCCCACGGGCCATTCCCGATCATCACAGCGCGCGCAACACCAAAGCGCATCACCACCGGGCAAGCGTCCACGATGGTGACGCGCGCAAACTCGCGCATGTTCTTGGTTCGCGCATCCACGAACAGCTGGACTTCGTCGCCGGCCTTACAGCGTTCCTTTCCGTCCACGCGCGCTTTGCGAACGGTCTGCGTCTTCTTGCCGGCCATGATCAGCGCGGCGAACTGTGTCTGGAAGTTGATTGCGGGCATTATGCGTCCTCATCTGGAAAGTGTTGGCGGATGGCGGGTGGACCTGGCCGTGTCTCGCGTCGGCCGATGAAGAAGAACACCACCGCCCACACGATCAGGCCAATGATGGGAATGGCCGCGATGGGCCAAGCGAAAGGGTTCACCCGTCACGCCCCCGATGTTCGCGCTGCCACGCTTCCGCGCGCTCGTCTATTTCACGCAGCGCGTTTTTGCCGTCATGCGTTTGCAGCCAATCTTCTGTGGCTTTGCGCGCGGCCTCTTCTTCCGCCGCCGCGGCTTTGACTGCCCAATAGATCGCAGTCACGAAGAAGATTGCCAACACAATCACTTCCGGCGGAATTCCGAATGGCGTTGGCCAGATGTTTTCATGGAACCAGCGGATGCCACTAAGGACGACAACGCCAGCCATGGCGCCAGCGCTGATGCTGACTTGCGCTTCTGGATCAGGCTTGGCCATCACGTTCCCCCTTCAGCTTGTCCGCGATGGCCTGCATACAGTCGATTTCATGCCGGGCCTTCGCTTCCGACATCATGCCACTTTCGATAAAGCGCGGGTATGCGGCTTTCCGCTTGATCACTTCGCGTTCGGCGCACGACACCATTTGCGACAGCGTGAAGGTGTGCGGCTGGTCTTCGAATAGATCAGACATCAGACACCCCACTTCGTGGCATAGATCGCGCCGGTGATGCCGGCCAGATCATCGTTCGTGGTGATGATCTGACCATCAGGGATGTCTGGATGGCGAACGATGATCGTCACCTTGCAGCCCGGCTTGAACATGCTTTCAATTTCCGCGGCCGTCTGACGGATCGCGCGCGTGATCGTCCGCCCATATGGCGTGCTGCTTATGTCAGGCATCGGGGAACGCCTTATCCCGCGCCGCATTCATGGCGGCCGCCACCGCGGGTTCATCCGGATACAGTTTCAGCGCGTCCAGCCAGTCCGTGATCAACGCACTGACGCGCGGATCACCCGGCCGGACTTGCTCGCCAGTGAACGCAAGGAAGGCGGACATGGCGGCCTGGTTCATCAGCCACGTAACAGCGCCCATCATGGCGATGTGGCGGACCATTTCCGGCTTACCACCTAGCGTGGTGCCACAGGCGATGGCCACGGCTTCGGTGGTGGAGCGCATCGCGCGGTAAACTTCGGCTTCTGTGGTCATATCGTGTTGCACCGATCTTCGGGGTGAAGGAAGTCGCGGAAGCGGGTCCGCTGCTTCACAAGGTCTGCGTGTATCTCGCGCAGTATCTCGCGCTTGATGTTGGATAGATCGTTGTTCTTTGAAAGCGCTTCGATGCCGGACACCACGTTATAGAACTGGCGGTCTAGGTCGTTCGCTTCCGATTGAACGTGGGTCTTCTTCATGTCGTCACCTTCGGTGGTGGGATTAGCCCTTCACCATGACAGACCTTGCAGCGGAACGGACTGCGGTTGGGCCTGGCGCCAAGCGTCACCGCTAGAGCCATCGCCACATCCGCGGTGGTGGGCGCGTGGTTAGTCTGATCGCCTTGGCATGATGGGCAGATGGTCCAGCCGGCGTCCGACAGCCGAACCATGTTGATGGCTTCGGTTATGCCGGCGTCCGGCTTCTGATCGCGAAGGCGGTGAAGGGTGGCTAGAGCATCGCTCACGCCATCCTTGTGACCGCCGGCGTAATAATCGTCAAAGGTCATGGCATTGCCTCCACAATGTCTATGCAATGTCGGTGGGCGCGGGCGCGTGGACCACTTCCGATCCAGTGGAAACAAAACGGCCATCGTTGAATTCAGCCCATGGCCGAACCCACACAGCGCCATCCGCTTCTTCATAGATCGCCACCTGATCCAGATTGGCTTCGATCGCGCCGCAATGAAGCAGCCGAACCAGCTTGCCCGATTTTGTGTGAACGTGCGTCGGCGCCCACGCCGGCCGCAGCTGCGAACGCATCCACTCGCGCCAATGCGGTTCGGCTTCCTGCCAGATGCGGCCAGTGCTGATCTGCGCTTCGGCCGGCCCCCAATACTGCGGCCGCGTCTCGCGCGCGAGATTTACCGCCATCGACTTAACCCGTTCGTGTTCGTCCAGCTGATAGGCTTCAGCGATGTTTTGCGCCCAGCCGTGCGCGTCGAAACGGACGGACGCGGCGCGTTCAAGGTTCATGATCGCGTGCGCAAGACTCTTCAGCTGCTTTTCAAACAGCACTTCACCCAAGCCACGCTGAAGCTTTTCGCGGTCTTCGATGTCCAGCGTGTGGGACCACTCTATGGCGCGGTCCATGAATAGGCGGAAGATGTCGGGGACCTGGCCGACTTGTTCCACGATGTCTTCCGCCGGGCATTCCTTCAGCAGCATCTGGAAGGCCGACACCAGCGGAATGTTCACCTGGAATTCGTCGCCATACACGCCACACGAAACATATTCGGGAAGTTTGTCGTCCGGCTTCACCTTCAGGTCCGGCTTCATCGCCTTGGTGGCTGCGTCCAGCGTGGCGTCCAAAATCTCTCCTACTGGCTTACAGGCTTCGTTCGCTGCGGTGAATGCCGCGCGCGCAGCTTCTTTGGCGCGATCTATTCTCTGTTGGATGCTCACTTCGTGACCCTTTCTGAATTAACCCGGATTGCTTCTTTCAGTTCGGCATAGGCGATGGGGTTGTGTTGCTCGCACTCGCCCAACCGCGTGCCGTTTTGCGCCACCCACAAGCCCCACGCTTCCAGATCAGCCACAGCCGCTAGTTGGCTTTGGGCAATTCGGCCCCATAGCTCGAATTCGCGGCGGCGGCTGGTCTGGACCATGTGAAAACCTTGCAAGCGGTGGTTGCGTTATTATGCGGAATTCCGTATGTGTCAACCATCGCTTTACGATGTCGGGTTAAACCAGACCCACACAGAAGGACGCACACATGGCCACCAGCTGCGCTGATCAACTTCCGCCATTCAACAAGCGGGTTCTCATCTGGTCACAGAAGAAGTGGAAGCCGGGGACATGGAAGACGCTTCCCGGTGCCGGTCTAAAGCCGGGCGCCTATCTCGATTGCGGGACCGGCCCGGTGGAATTCACCCACTGGTGTGAACTGCCACCAGCGCCGCACAGCGAAGACAGCCGCCGGAATACCATTGGCGATCACTTGGGTGATGACCTTCGCCCAACAGGACATAAGGGTAAGTAGGGGTGCGCGTCCTAATCGGCTATTCCGCCTGCCCACTCACGCGCGCGGCATTTGAAAAACACGGCCATGAAGTCTGGACGTGCGATCTTCTGCCGGCGCGTGATGACAGCCAGCGCCACTTCCAGTGTGACATTTGGGAAGTGGCTGAAGATCGGTGGGACATCGGGATATTTCACCCCATGTGTACCTTTCTGACCGTGTCAGCCGCGTGGGCCTTCACTGACGGACCTTACCACCAGAAGGTGAAGCCGGGGACGCTGGTGGGCACCGCGCGCCGCGCAGCTCGCGAAGAAGCGCTGGCCAACTTCCGCCGCTTGCTCGCGCTGCCCTATGCCAAGGCGATTGAAAACCCCGCGCCTTCCTTTGTGTCAAAGGCGATCCGGCCGCCGGATCAGACCATCCAGCCTTATGAATTCGGGAATGACGCCAGCAAGCGGACGGGCCTGTGGCTGGATCGTCTGCCCAAGCTGGTCCCCACATGGCGCTTTCCCGGCCGGTGGGTGAGCTATGACGGAAAACTGGTGGAGCGGTGGGCCAACCAGACGGACAGCGGCCAGAACCGCTTGTCACCTGGCCAAGATCGCTGGCTGGAACGCAGCGCCACTTATCCCGGCATTGCGGCCGCGTTTGGCGATCAGTGGGGAACATATAGGGCGCTGCTTTAGGGATTGCTTCATACCGAATTCGGTATATAGACGCATCAGCAGGGAGCCACGCACATGGCCGTGTCACACAAACAGATTTTCAAGCCCGGCGCTTTTGGTGGTGTTTCGAACACCACCCTTTGCGGCCGCGTGGACAATTCTGGCGATGACATGAACGTGGACGACAAGGTGACTTGCAAGATTTGCCGGGACATCCTGTCCGGCGTCCGCCTCTCCGCTCGCACGAAGTGGATAGGCTGGACACCACCGAACGAGTGAAAGGAACGCACAATGAAAACCGAAGAATTCGTGGCGCGCTACAGCGTCAGCAAACGCGAACTGGCCGGCCCCTGTCATGGGATCGTCCTGCACAAGTGCCGCACTCCGGGAAACCGCTGGTTTGGCGCTGTGGTGGTGGATGGCGTTACCGAACTGGTCCCCTTCCACGGTCAGTTCAGCTGCGATCACTTCGTCAACGTGTTCGCTGATGAATGCTACCGGATGGCCATGGCCGGCGCATTCAAGGTGGCCGCGTGATGCGCCGTCCAGAGTATTGCGAGACGGACGAGAGCCAAGACCCGTGCAAGGCGTGTGGCGCGACGCTGTCCGGCAATGATCGGGCGAAGGGTGTCTGCCAAGCGCGCAATCCATTCCCCAAACCACAGCCGCTGCTCTATCTGGTGTTGAGGGATCGCGACACAGGGAAGCTGATCTGATGACAGACATTTACGGCCAGCGCGCCGCAGCGCCGCCTCCTCGCTTCACATGCACGGACGCCAACGGCTTCCCCGTGGACGTGCGCGACGTGCTGACGGAAGAACAGAAGACCGTCCGGTGTGTGCTGTGGGAATACTCGCCCACCGCCGGCCGAATGGTGATCGTGGATGAAGGCGTGGTGAAGCTGTGACTGACAGAATTTCCATGACCGTTGATCCGCGGCCGGGCTGCGATGTCAAAGACATTGCGGAAGAATGCCAGAAGCTGGCTGACCGGATCGGCATTCAGGTTCGCTGCCAGGTGAACGGCTGTCAGCTGTTAGCTTATCCGGGCGGAAGCGCCGAACGGCTAGTGGCTGGCTTCCATGCGCAATTCGGGAAGCCGGCCGGTCACTACCGCGTCGCGCATTCGGCATGATCACCCGGCCGGTCTGGTGTGCGCCTGGCGATGATCAGCAGGACGTTTGGCTGTTACGCTTTGACGATCCATCCCGTGATGAAATGATCTGGTTTGGTGATGGCGCCGAGACTGAAGCGCGCATGGCGTGGGAAAGCCTGTGTGGCCAACAGGGTGGCGCTTGGAACGGCCACCTATTCCGACTTGCGAAGGCTGAAACGACATGACCAGCCCACCGCCGCCACCGCCATTGAAGACGCGCCCGAATTATGGACGGGACCCGCTTGCGCTGTTCGCTGCTGTTATGGCGGTGGTGATGCTGTTCGGCGCATTTGTCGCCGGTTACTGGCTAGGCCAAAGCTAGCGCCGCCTGTTCGGCCGCATTCACTTCGGCCGCCTCCGCATCGCTGTAGATCACAGCCTTACGCTTGCATCGGCAATTGATGTCATGGCCGGGGTGTCCGGTGTTCGCCGGCGGCTTGTCATTCCGGAACCGCTTTCCATCATTCGCCTTGTGCGTCGGCCGGACGACATCATCCCCCACCGTCTTCCAAATGTAGAAGGCCAGGCCAGCTTGTTCAAAGCGCGCCGCGTCCAGCGCATCCGCATACTTCGCCAGCTGGTCCCGTGCGATCAGGCGTGCGCGAGCCTTGCCGAAGTCCAGACCTTCACGCAGCTGTTTGGCCAGTTCGCGGTTCGTGGTCCCGTCCTGATAGGCGGTCCACACACGTTCGCTGATGCGCTTTTCCATGTCGGCCGACAGGTTCTTGATCAGGCCCACGTTGCGCTCTGTTGAGGCTGTGACCTGCTTGCGGACATCGCCTAGCGCCAGGATCGGGGAAATATCCAACCGAACCCCACCCTTCACCACGC
>Ga0172380_10002603_pt1 | contig 27209 bp, 26 predicted proteins | sample Leawe162metaG_FD_119747 | JGI IMG/M metagenome (GOLD analysis project Ga0172380, IMG submission 119747) | Leachate microbial communities from a municipal landfill in Southern Ontario, Canada - Leachate well 162 metaG | ecosystem: Engineered > Solid waste > Landfill > Unclassified | place... | reverse complement strand
TGAAACCATCGGCAAGATCGAAGCCGGCGATTATGGCTACTGCGAGGGCTGCGGTGTGGAAATCGGCCTGAAACGCCTGGAAGCACGCCCCACTGCAACGCTGTGCATCGACTGCAAGACGCTTGATGAGTTGCGAGAGAAACAAGTCGCCAAATAATTTTGGCAGCTTGTCTTCAATGAAGGCTTAAGTGCCTGCTGTGCCGGATAATTCGAGCCGCATCAATAGCCAATTTGGCTGCCGGTTTGAGCGTCGTTGAATTTGGACGCACCCGGCATCATTCGCAGCATCTTTTCAGTTTTTCCGGGGCGGGCCAGTTCATGTCGGATTTCAAGACCGCATTTTTAGGAACTTTTTACAGCCTCATGTCGTGGCAGCAACTGGCCGAATTCTGGGACAGGATTGACCCGGATGCTGGCTGGCACCTCTATGCCATTGGCGAACCGGTGCCGCTTGAGCCAGCTTCCGGTGAAGCGGTGAGCCACTTTATTCAGGAAATCGATGCCCTCCTGCGGCGTGATCACAAGGAAGATTATTGTGCCATCGTGTATGCCGATAATCTGGAGCATCCTGCACTGATCAAGATCTACGATCCCAACAATCTTGGCTCGTCCTGTGGGTCAGGAAAGAACCCGCCACCCTTGCCGGGGTGGGTGATGAGTATCCAGCCTCCGGCAGAAATACAGCCCAAGGGCATCGTTCCCGCGGGCCGCAGGCGTTGGTGGCAGTCCCTGTTCTCCTGACGCATTCCGGCGCTGGCTGCGATGTCCTCGCTGGTGTAGTGGTTGCAACATCCGTTGGTGCGGACGATAATCTCGCCTGTTGCCTCGCCCACTTTGATGTCCCCCCATGGAAAACTATTTTCTGATCCTGATCGGCACGGTGTTCGTGAACAACATCGTGCTCGCCAAAATGCTTGGCCTGTGCCCGTTCATGGGCGTTTCCAAGAAGCTGAGCGCGGCGATCGGGATGGGTATGGCCACCGCTTTTGTGCTCACACTGGCTTCTGGGGCCAGCTACCTGATCAACCAGTACCTGCTCGGACCGGAGCTGATTTATCTGCGTACCTTGTCGTTCATCATCGTGATTGCCAGCATTGTGCAGTTCACGGAAATGTTCATTCACAAGACCAGCCCGGTGTTGTATCAGGTGCTGGGTATTTACCTGCCGCTGATTACCACCAACTGTGCCGTGCTGGGTATTCCTCTGCTGAATGTGCAGGAAAACCACAATTTCATTGAATCCCTGTTCTTCGGTTTTGGCGGTGCAATCGGTTTTGCCCTGGTATTGATCACCTTCGCTGCCATGCGCGAGCGCCTGGAAGGCGCGGATGTGCCCCTGCCGTTCAAGGGCTCCGCCATCGCCATGGTCACGGCGGGGCTGATGAGTATCGCCTCGATGGGGTTCTCCGGACTGGTGAAGTTTTAATGCTCAGTGCGCTTCTGGTAATGCTGGGTCTGGCCGTGGTGTTAGGCGCGGTGCTCGGCTTCGCTTCCCTGAAATTCAAGGTGGAAGGCAATCCGCTGGTGGAAAAGGTGGATGCCATCCTGCCGCAGATCCAGTGTGGCCAGTGCGGTTTTCCCGGCTGCAAGCCGTATGCGGAAGCCATCGGCGCCGGCAATACCCCGATCAATCTGTGCGCGCCTGGTGGCGAGGCCACCATGTTGCGTCTTGCCGATCTGCTTGGCGTGGATCCGCAGCCTCTCGCTGCCGGACACGTCGCGGACAAGCCAAAGCAGGTCGCCTTTATCGACGAGCAGACCTGTATCGGCTGTACCCTGTGCTTCCAGGCCTGCCCGGTGGACGCCATCGTCGGCGCGGCGAAACAGATGCACACCATCGTTGCTGCGGAGTGCACCGGCTGTGAGCTGTGTCTGCCGCCTTGCCCGGTGGACTGCATCGCCATGGTGCCGGTGAACGAGGGGATGAGCGGCTGGAAATGGCAATATCCGGTCTATCCGATCAGTGATGCCAGGAATGTCGTCGAGGCTGGGGCATGATAACGCTTTACCCTTTCCACGGTGGTATCCATCCGGCCGAGCACAAGAGCGAATCAACGCGCTTGGGCGTTGCCGTCGCGCCTTTGCCCGCGCGTCTGGTCGTTCCGCTGCGGCAGCACAGCGGCAGTCCGGCCAAAGCGGTGGTGTCGGCAGGCGACCAGGTGCTGAAAGGCCAGATGATCGGCGCCGCGGAAGGCTATATTTCATCGTCAATTCATGCGCCCAGCTCAGGCCGCGTGGTGGCCATCGAAATGCTGCCTGCGCCTCATCCTTCCGGCCTGCCTGATCTCGCCATCGTTCTGGAAACCGATGGCGAGGAACGCTGGATCGAGCGCCAGGCCATGGATTATCGCGCCCTCGATCCCGCCCGGCTGCGCCAGCATTTGCAGGACATGGGCGTGGTGGGGCTGGGCGGGGCGGTGTTTCCCAGTCACGTCAAGCTCAACGCCAGCAGCCTGGAAACGCTGGTGATCAATGCCGCCGAATGCGAGCCCTATATCACCTGCGACGACATGCTGATGCGCGAGCGCGCGGCCGAAGTGGTGCAGGGCATCATGATCGCGCAACACGCCATGGGTGCCAGGGAGGTCCTGATCGGCATCGAGGACAACAAGCCCGAGGCCATTGCCGCCATGCAGGCCGCCTGCCAGGGGACCGGCTGCGAAGTGGTGGCGGTGCCGGTGCTCTATCCCAGCGGCAGCGCCAAGCAGCTGATCAAACTCCTGACCGGCAAGGAAGTGCCTAGCGGTGCATTGGCACCCAAGATCGGCGTGCAATGCTTCAATGTCGCCACGGTTTACACCATGCACCGTGTGATCAACCACGGTGAGCCGGTGATTTCCCGCCTGGTGACGCTAACCGGCAACATGGCTGAAGCGCGCAATTACGAAGTGCTGATCGGCACGCCGATTGGCGAGCTGGCGAAACTGGCCGGGCCGAAGGCGGACACGACCGGCTATCTCATGGGCGGGCCGATGATGGGTCTGCCATTGACAGACTTGAGCGTGCCGGTGGTGAAGGGTACCAACTGCATTATCGCTACCTCGAAAGCGCTTTTCCCGCCCTTGCCGCGTGCCATGCCATGCATCCGCTGCACCCGCTGTGCCCAGGCCTGTCCGGCCGATTTGCAGCCGCAGGAGCTGTTCTGGTTTTCCAAGGCAAAGAATTTCGACAAGGCGCAGGAATACAAGCTGTTCGATTGCATCGAGTGCGGCTGCTGCAGCTACGTCTGTCCAAGCCACATTCCGCTGGTACAGTTCTACCGTTTCGCCAAGAGCGAGATTGCCGCGCAGGAAAAGGAAAGAAAAGCCTCCGGCCATGCGCGGGAACGCCATGAATTCCGTGAATTCCGCCAGGAGCGGGAAAAACAGGAGAAGGCCGCCAGGCATGCGGCCAAGGCGGCTGAAGCGGCGGCCAAGGCAGGTAGCGCCGCAGAGGGCGGCGATGATGCCGCAGCCGCCGCCAGGAAGGCGGCGATCCAGGCGGCCATCGAGCGCGCCAAGGCCAAAAAGGCCGCGGTGCAGCCGCAGAATGTGGATGGCCTGCCGCCTGAAGCACAGGCAAAAATTGAAGAGATTGACGAGCTGCGAGCGCACGCCAGGGAAGCCGCGGAACATGATGTGGCGGCTCAGAAAACCGATGCAGGGCAGGGCGCATGATGGGCCGGATTTCAGTGTTTATCCCAATGGTCATTGCGAGCGCAGCGAAGCAATCTGTTTCTGGATATGAGCCGCAAGCGAGATTGCTTCGCTTTGCTCGCAAAGACAACCCTGTATCAGGAATGGCATGAACTCACCGCTAGTGGCTGATAAATCCGCCGTCAACGTCATCATGCTCAAGGTGCTGGCCGCCTTGCTGCCGGCCATCGCCGTTTACGTGTATTTTTTCGGCCCCGCCATCCTGGTGAGCATCACGCTGGCCAGTGTTACCGCGCTGGCCACCGAAGCGGCGGTGCTGCATCTGCGCCGCTACCCGCTGCGCGTTTATCTGCTCGATGGTAGCGCGCTGGTGACGGCCTGGCTGCTGGCGCTCTCGATGCCTCCCCTGGCGCCATGGTGGCTGGTGGTGGTGGGCACGGTGTTCGCCATTCTGATAGCCAAGCACCTTTATGGCGGCCTGGGCAATAATCTTTTCAACCCGGCCATGGTGGGCTTCGCCGCGCTGATGATTTCCTTCCCCGCGCACATGACGCACTGGCCGGCACCGGATGTGCTGGCACAAAGCCACTGGAGTTTTGCCCAGCAGATGGATTTCATGTTTGGCGGCGCGCTGCCGCCGGGTGCCAGGCTCGATGCGATCACCATGGCCACGCCGCTGGATACGCTGAAAACCCAGCTTCACCTCGATCGTCTCGTGGGCGAGATCCAGTCCGCGGAAATTTTCAGCACGCTCAGTGGCAAGGGGACGGAAATCATTGCGCTGTTCTACCTGCTCGGAGGCTTGTTCCTGTGGCAGCAGCGCATCATCAGTTGGCACATTCCGCTGTCCTTCCTGGGCGCGATGTTCGGCACTGCCGGTTTGTTTTATCTTTTTGATTCCAGCCAGTATGCATCGCCGCTGTTCCACCTATTCGCCGGCGGCACCATGCTGGGCGCCTTTTTCATTGCCACCGATTATGTCACCAGCCCCACCACGCTGCTGGGCAAACTGATTTTTGGCGCGGGGATCGGTGTCAGTGCTTATGTCATCCGTGTGTTTGGCGGCTACCCGGATGGCGTGGCGTTTGCCGTGCTGTTCCTCAACTCGGCGGTGCCGCTGATTGATGCCTACACCCAGCCGCGCGTATTCGGCCATGCCGGAAAATGGTTCAAGGGAGGTAAGGAATGAGTTCCTATACCCGCCATTCCGTCAAGCTGGCCATGGTGCTGGCCGGCTTCGCCCTGGTCGGTACGACCCTGCTGGCGCTGACCTATGGCGCCACCAAGGACAACATCGCGGCGAGCGAGAAAAAGGCCAAGCTGGCGCTGATCGCCCAGATCCTGCCGCCCGCACTGTACGATAACGACATCATCAGGGATGCGGCTGAACTGCAAGCCGTGCCCGAACTCGGCACGGCCGAACCGGCCCTGGTTTATCGCGCGCTGAAGGATGGCCAGCCTGCGGCGCTGGTGCTTGAGGCAGTCGCAGCTGACGGCTATGCGGGGAAAATCAAATTGCTCGTTGCCATCAAGTCGAATGGTGAAATTTCCGGCGTGCGCGTGGTAGCGCACAAGGAAACCCCCGGCCTAGGTGATTACATCGAAATTGCCAGGAGCAACTGGATCAAGGGCTTTGATGGCACTTCGCTGGACAAATATCCGTCCAAGGACTGGAAAGTGAAAAAGGACGGCGGCCAGTTCGACTACATGACCGGTGCGACGATCACGCCGCGGGCGGTGGTCAAGGCCGTGCACAAGGCGCTGTTGTGGTATTCCGCCAATCGCGAGAAGGTCTTCTCCCCGCCCGCACAGGAACAAGCAAAATGAGCGACGTGAACTACAAGGAAATCGTCTGGAACGGCCTGTGGAAGAACAACGCCGGTATCGTGGCGTTGCTCGGCCTGTGTCCCTTGCTCGCCGTGAGCACCACCGTGGTCAACGGTGTTGGGCTGGGCATTGCCACCGTCATGGTAATGGCTTTCAGCAATGGCATCGTGTCGCTGGTGCGCAACTGGATTCCGCGTGAAATCCGCATCCCGGTGTACATCCTGATCATTGCCGTGCTGGTGACTATCATCGATCTGTCCATGAATGCCTTCATGCAGCCGCTGTACCTGGTGCTGGGCATTTTCGTGCCGCTCATCGTGGTGAACTGCAACGTGCTGGGCCGCGCCGAAGCCTTTGCCTCCAAGAATCCGGTTCTACCCTCCATGGTGGACGGCTTCATGGTCGGTATGGGTCTGACCCTGACGCTAGCCGTGCTGGGCGGGATGCGCGAGATTCTTGGCAAAGGCACGCTACTGTCCGGGATCGACCTGGCTTTTGGCGAATCCGCCAAGGCCTGGGTAATTACCGTGATTCCCGATTACCACGGCTTCCTGCTCGCCATATTGCCGCCCGGCGCCTTTATTGGTCTGGGTCTGCTGATTGCCGGCAAGAACTGGCTTGATCAGCGCAAGGCGGCCAGGGCCGAACCGGTTCAGGCTCCACAGGCAGCAACCGTTGCTGCATGATCCGGCTCGCCCATGAACGCTGCCAGGCGCCGGGAAATATTCACCCGCTTTCGAGCCGGCAATCTGCATCCCACCACCGAACTGGTTTACCGCACGCCGTTTGAACTGCTGGTGGCGGTGCTGCTCTCGGCACAGGCAACCGACAAGGGCGTGAATCTCGCCACCGCCAGGCTGTTCCCCGTGGCCAATACGCCGCAGGCCATGCTCGATCTGGGTCTGGAAGAGTTGAAGGAATACATCAACGCCATCGGACTGTACAACAGCAAGGGAAAGCACCTGATCGAGACCTGCCGCATCCTGCTGGAGCAGCATGGCGGCGAGGTGCCATCCAGCAGGGAATCGCTGGAAAAACTCCCCGGTGTGGGGCGCAAGACCGCCAATGTCATTCTCAACACCGCTTTCGGCCAGCCCACCATCGCCGTGGATACGCACATCTTCCGCGTCGCCAACCGCATCGGCCTGGCGCCGGGCAAGACTGTGCTGGAAGTGGAAAAGAAGCTGCTCAAGGCCATCGAGCCGCAGTTCAAGCATGATGCCCACCACTGGCTGATCCTGCACGGGCGCTACGTGTGCAAAGCGCGCAAGCCCCTGTGCGGCGAATGCCTGATCCGCGACCTGTGCGAATATAAGGGCAAGAGTCCGGTTTGAACCAGGGAAAAGCAGTCATGTAGGTTGGGTTCACCCGGCTAAAGCGCCCTAGTACAAGAGGCGCGGCTTTTCGCGCCGTAACCCAACAGACCCAATCTTCCCTTTTAAAAAACGGTTTTGAATATTTGGGTTTGTTGGGTTATCCCCGGCCAGATCACCCGAGGACAAGCGCGATAAGGCCGCTAACCCAACCTACATGTAGCCTCATTAAGTAAACAGTATTGAGCTTAAAATCATGCAAGTCGCCACCGGCCTCGCCACCCACCCCTCTGCCAGCGAAGATCTGGCCTATCAGGCGGTTTCTGATGCGATGGAAAAAGCGGGCCTCACCATCGCCAGCAGCGTGCTGCTGTTTCTTACTCCGGAATTCGCCCGCGATCCCCGGCCCGCGCTGCGAGCCGCCGCCCGGGCGGCAAGCTGCACCCAGATCGTCGGTTGCAGTGCCGCTGGCATTTTTACCGATCAGGATTGGGTTCTGGATGCTCCAGCCGCCGCTGCCATGGTGTTTGGCGCGGGCATCAGCCTGCTGCCGGCGCACGCTGAGCAAGACCTGCTGCTCACCCTGGCGGCCCCCAACGCCATTCATACCGAATGGCTGGACAAGCCCGGTCAGCGCTTCGGCGGAGTGTCCGGCGATGCCACCGGGCAGGGCCCTTTTTGTGTCTGGCAGGGCGGCAGGGTGGCGCAGGCCGGGCGCTGCGAAGTCCGCATCCAGGGTGCGCGGGGCGTGGTGGGCGTGTCACAGGGCATCCGCCCCCTGAGCCAGCAACCGTTCGAGATTACCCGCTCAAATGATTTCGACGTGCAAACGCTGGCGGGCCAGCCCGCGCTCAACGTGCTGATGCGCGAGCTGCCGCTGGAGTTGCGTGACGGCGAAAAGCTGCCGCTGCATCTCGTCATGGCCGGCATCACTTATGGCGACCCTGCCACGGCGATTGCAGAGGGGCGTTTCCGTTCGGCGCCCATCATCGCTGTCGATCCACAGCAGGGCTCGGTTACCCTGTCGGTTCGCCCGGCGCCCGGCGGACAACTGTTCTGGGCCATGCGCCAGCCACTGGCTGCCGAAAGTGACATGCGGCTCATGGCGGAAACGCTGCAACAGGACTTGCAGGGCATGCCCGATTTCGGCCTATGCTTCCCCTGCATGGGGCGCGGACCCTATTTCTATGGTGGCGTGGACCTGGATTTGCAGATCATGAAAAAGCGTTTTCCCGGCATGCCCCTGATCGGCTTTTACGGCAATGGCGAATTTGCGCCCTTCAACGGCCACAACCAGCTGTTTCAATACGCAGCCGTGTTAGGATTGTTTCGCCATGTTTAACCCTAACCGCGATCAAGCGCGCCAGTTTCTCTTCGACACCTGGCATAAATACCGTCAGCACCAGCCCTTGAGCGCGCTCGAAAGCATGACGCTGGAAATTCTGCTGCAACATCCGGAATATCACACCCTGCTGAATGACCCGGATCGCTACCTGGATCAGGATTACCTGCCCGAGCAGGGTGAGACCAACCCGTTTTTGCATCTCAGCCTGCACCTTGCCATTGGAGAACAACTCTCCATCGATCAGCCGCCAGGCATCAAGGGGCGCTATCAGAAACTGTTGAAGCACAGCGGCGACCCGCATCACGCCCAGCACCAGCTCATGGAATGCCTGGGGGAGATGATCTGGCAGGCGCAGCGCAACCGCACGCAACCCGACCCCGTGGTGTATTTCGCCTGCCTTGACCGTCATGGATGAATGGCAGCCAAATTTCCTCGACTCATCCCCCATGTTCGAGCCGCTGCGCGGCGTGGGAGCCGCCCTGGCGAAACTCGGCCGCTGGCCCACGCTGGCAGAGTACAACGCGCTGCTCGATCCACCCATTTATACCGCCAGCGGCGCCGCGCTGCGCTTCGTTTCCCAGGCAGGCAAGCCGGCCCGCATGGAAGATAGATACGAGACGCGTATTTATCTCAACGGCGAAGTGCAGACCCGCACGGAAAACTGGCACGACATCTTCAATGCGCTGGTGTGGCTGGCATTTCCGCGCACCAAGGCGGCGATCAATGCGCGCCATTTCGAGGCCATCTCCCAGGGCGGAGAGGGAAACCGTGGAAAAACCCAGGATGCCCTGACCCTGTTCGATGAAAGCGGCATCGTGGTGCTGCATGCGGAGGACGAACTGGCTGGCCTGATCAGGGATTTTCGCTGGAAGGAACTGTTCTGTGAGCGGCGGCAGGAAGTCACAAAGAGAATGAAGTTCGTGATCTTCGGACATTCATTGTATGAAAAGGCGCTCAAGCCATATATCGGGTTCACCGGAAAAGGCTTGCTGATAAAAGTTGAGCAAGCGTTTTTTGACCTGCCCCCTGAAGCGCAAATCCAGACTGTTGATCTATTGCTGGCGGATCATTTCGCCGCGGCCGGACGGCTTTCCAGCCAAGCCCTTACCCCCGTGCCATTACTGGGCGTTCCGGGGTGGTGGAGCGAAAATGAAAGCCCCGTTTTTTACGACAACACTGACTATTTCCGGCCAGCGGGAAAAAAGAAAAAAGAAAATTACTAAAGTTTTATTCTCCCCCACCGCTAATGAACATGACGGCGGAACAAACTAAACACTCGCCGCCGCGAGAATTCCTTAAAACAGCTTGAAGGAGAAACAAAATGGCTCAAGTCATCAACACCAACATCGCCTCGCTGAACGCGCAGCGCAACCTGAATACCTCGCAGAGCTCGCTGAACCAGTCCCTGCAGCGCCTGTCCTCCGGTCTGCGCATCAACAGCGCCAAGGACGATGCGGCAGGTCTGGCAATTTCCGAGCGCATGTCATCGCAGATTCGCGGCCTGAACCAGGCATCACGTAATGCCAACGACGGTGTTTCCCTGGCCCAGACTGCAGAGGGCGCGCTGGTTGAAACCGGCAACGCGCTGCAGCGTATTCGCGAACTGGCCCTTCAGTCCGCCAACGCCACCAACAGCGCCTCCGATCGCGCCGCGCTGCAATCCGAGGTCAACCAGCTGAAGCAGGAAATCGACCGTATCGCCAACACTACTGAATTTAACGGCCTCAAGCTGTTGAATGGCTCGTTCAGCGCGCAACAGTTCCAGGTCGGCGCCAACGCCAACCAGACCATCAGCGTGACGGTGGCCGGTGCAAGCACCACCCACCTGGCGAACAACTATGTAAATGCGGTAAGTATCGATGTGGATCAGGGTACGTCGTCTACGACTCTCGGTGCAACCTCGGGCGCGAATACCATCGCCGCACAAACCCTGACAGTATCCGGCACCCTGGGCACTTCGACGGTTTCGGTGTCTGTTGGTGACAGTGCCTATACCATTGCCAATTCCGTGAATGCCAAGGAAGGCAGTACCGGGGTAACAGCGCGTGCCTATAACAGCGCCCAACTCAGCGCCCTGTCTTCAGACGGCACGGTGACTCTGACCCTGGGTAGCGGCGGCAGCACGGCAACGATCTCCGCAGCGGTAACAACCACCGACTTGAGCGCCCTGTCCACCGAGATCAACAAGGTGACTGGCACAACCGGCGTCAGCGCTTCTGTGAGTGGCGGTACCCTGACCTTGACCCAGGCGGACGGCAAGGACGTCAAGATCCAGGACTTTAACCATTCGACTGCCGGTGAGGACATTACGGTATCGGCCGTCAATGCCGCAGGGGCTGCTGTTGATCCTGAAACGCTTGTTGATGGTGGCGTTGTTGATAGCACAACCGTTTCGGGCTATGTGGAGTTCGATTCCAACAATTCGTTCTCGGTATCTTCCAACATCGCGGATACGGCTGGCAGCATTCTTGAGGGGGCTGCCGACACTTCCGTGGGTTCTTCCCAATCCCTGGTCAGCGCAGTCGACATCAGCACCGTCGCTGGCGCCAACAGCGCCATCGCCGTGATGGATGCCGCGCTCAAGACCGTATCGAGCATTCGTGGCGATCTGGGTGCAGTGCAAAACCGGTTTGCAGCGACAATTTCCAACCTGCAGTCGACGTCGGAAAACATCTCCGCTGCCCGTAGCCGTATCCGTGACGCGGACTTCGCGGCTGAAACCGCCAACATGACTCGTGACCAGATCCTGCAACAGGCTGGTGTGGCGATGCTGGCACAAGCCAATGCGTTGCCCAACAACGTGCTGACCCTGTTGCGTTAAGCGTCAAGTTAGGGAATAGTAATCCTGGTCAGGGGCGGCCTTCTGATCAGGATTTTTTCCGTTAAGAGGAGAATGTGATGCAGATCTCTCAAGTGGGTTCCAATGTTTTCAGCTCATCCACGCAGGGTGAGGCGGGCACGCAACGAGTAGTGGTGCCAGATGTTGTCAAGACTTCCAGTGCTGCGGTTGAGTTGCCATCCAAGGCGGTGCAGGCAGCCAAGGAGACAGTGAATCCATCCTCTCTCAAGCAGGCGACAGAGAAGCTCAATCAGGCCATGAGAATGATGGCGAGCAATCTGCAATTTACCGTGGATGAGGAAACCGGCATCGATGTGGTGAAAGTGGTCGACACCGACACCAAGGAAGTGATCCGTCAGTTTCCTTCAGAGGAAGTTCTGGCTATCGCCAAGGCGTTTGATCAGTTGCAAGGCTTGCTGGTGCAGGATAAGGCTTGAAGAGCATTGTCACTTTCATGTGTTGGCGGGATTAATCAATATCAGATTTCAAGAATGCCTTGTTTAAGCCGATAATATTACTATTAACATCCAGGCAGGATAATCATCATGGCGCTTTCTTCCCCCGGCATCGGTTCCAATCTCGACGTCAACAGCATCGTCAGCCAGTTGATGCAGATCGAGCAGCGTCCACTGACCCTGCTGGCCCAGAAAGAGGCCGTATTTCAGGAAAAAATTTCCGCTCTTGGCTCTCTCAAGGGCGCCATTTCCGCGTTGCAAACTGCTGGCGCCGGCCTGGTGCCCGCTACTGGCGTCACGGCGACGGAAAAATTCACCTCTTACAAAACCACGGTGACCGACACGGCCATCGCTTCGGCCTCGGCTTCGTCCAGCGCAGTGGGTGGCACCTACTCGCTTGAGGTGACCTCCCTGGCCAAGGCGCAGCGACTGACTTCAGGCGTCAACCCAAGTGTTGGCAGCGGTATCCGTACCATGACCATCGAGACCGGCAGCGTTGCTGGCGGAGTGGGTTCGAGCGGCGTGTTTACCTCCACAAGTTCCATTGCCATTGCCCTGGACAGCAGCGTCACCACCCTGGCGGGTGTGCGCGATGCGATCAATGCGGCTAACACCGGCATCACGGCCACTGTAGTGACTAGTGGCAGCGACAGCTACCTGTCGCTGACCAGCAATCAAACAGGAACTGCAAGCGTCATGCGCGTGACCGGGGATATTGCGGCGCTCAATTATGAACCCTCGACCAATACCGGCGCTCTGGTCCAGAATGCGGGTGACGAGGCGGCCGATGCCGCATTGAAAATAAACGGTATCAGCATCACGGGTAGTGGCAACACGATCAGCGACGCGGTTGAGGGTCTGACCATCTCGCTCAAGGCGACCGGCACAACCTCCGTGACCGTGGCACGCGATACCTCCGGCCTGTCGGCAGGGGTGAACGCCCTGGTCAAGGCATATAACGATTTTGCCAAGGTTGCCTCGGACCTGGGGCGATATGACGCCACAACCAAACAGGGTGGTCCGCTGATTGGAGATAGCACCCTCCGTTCAGCGCAAAACGTTTTCCGGAATCTGCTTGGACACGTGCCTTCCGAACTTTCTGGCACTTCGCTGCAGCGGCTTTCGGATATTGGTGTGGCCATGCAGAAAGATGGTACGCTGAAAGTTGATTCTGCCAAGCTGGATGCGGCAATCTCGGGAAACTTTGGCGGTGTCGCCAATCTGGTGGCGGCTTATGGTGGCGCGATCGATACGGCGGCCGGGAGCATGGTGGAGACGGATGGTCTGATCGAAAACCGCACAGATGGCCTGAACGCTTCAATCAAAAGCATCACGCAGCAGAGCGAGTCGATCCAGCAGCGCCTGATTCTGACCGAAGAGCGTTATCGCAAGCAATTCACCGCACTGGATACGCTGATCGCCAGCATGACCCAGACCAGCAATTACCTGACGCAACAATTGGCCAACTTGCCAGGGGCAAGTAGCTGATTGATTCCGGAGAAAAAATAAAATGAATGCCATGTCCCATAGCGCACTGAATGCCTACTCCAGGGCGGGAGTCGAGACCAGCATTGCCAACGCCAGTCCGCACAAGCTGGTCATGATGTTGTTTGATGCGGCGATTCTGGCTGTTCTGCGTGGCAAGGCATATATGCAGCAGGGTAACGTTGCCGCCAAGGGTGAGTCCATTTCCAAGGCCATCGCCATTATCGACGAGGGCCTCAAGGTTAGCCTGGACGAAGAGGCGGGTGGTGAGCTGGCAAGAAACCTGAAAGCATTGTACGAATACATGGGCGGCCGGCTGTTGATGGCGAATATCAGCAATGATGTGGATGGGCTGGATGAGGTGTCGCGATTGCTCGGCGAACTCAAGGGTGCGTGGGAGAAGATCGGACAGCAAGTCCAGGCGGTTGCGCCGCCCGTGGAGCAGCCCGCAATATCCGCCCGCCCCTCGATGAGCTACGGCAAGGCCTGAGATGACTCGCTCAGCCTGGATAGTGCAGCGCTACGAAGCCGTGGCGCTACTCGCCGGGAAGATGCTGGAAACTGCCCGGCAAGGGCAGTGGGATGAGTTGGTCGAACTGGAGCAGCAACGTGCTGCGGTGCTGTCCGAACTGATGGCGGATGCCGCGCAAGGCGCGATTCCAGATGAAGTGGCGGATCAGGTGGCCGGTCTGATCGGGGCCATTCTGGAGAAGGATGCCGAATGCACTGCTCTTGCCCTGGCCTGGCAGGATGAACTGAAGGCGCTGCTCGGCAGCATGGGCGCCGAACGCAAGATTTCCCAGGCCTACGGCCCATAATTGGGGCGTAAGACATGCTGGACAGCAACCCCTTTTTTACTCACGCGCAAGATCGCCTGTATTTCGCCGCCGATGATCCGGTCGGTGGCCTGGAGCACTCTTTCCCCCTTCACCCCGATCATGGCAGCTCCAAACCCATGGAATACTGGGAAGACCAGCTGCACAAGAAGCGCCCGCGCAAGCCCATTCCAAACCCCTCTCCGGAAAACTCACGCCAGGATGATCATCAGATCGATGATTACGCCTGAGTAAGCTGTCTTTGCGAGTGTAGCGAAGTAATCAGTAGTCTGTTGATTTGCCAGATAGAGATTGCTTCGCTGCGCTCGCAATGACGGGGTGGCGGAATAAATCGGCGCTTCTCTGCGCTATACTCCCGCGCAGGGAGAAAAACATGCTCGAAATTCTGATTGCCGTACTGATAATTTTTATTCTGCTGGCCTCGCTGTGGGTTGGCATCAAGCTCGGCGGGCTGACCCGTTCGCAGCACGAACTGCCGGATTATCTTGCGCAGGTCATGGAAGAGAAACACCGCGCCATGCTGACGGATCTTCACGATGGTCTGGCGAAACAGGGCGATCGAATGAATCATGCCTTGCTGGAAAGCTCCGAGCGCCTGCGCGAAATTGTTGCACAGGAACTGAAACTGACGCGCGATGCCATGCAGTCGCTGCAGCTGGCTCAGAACGACAGCCTGGCGCAGACGCGCGAGGCCTTGCTGAAGCAACTGGCTGAGCTGAGCGTGCAACTGCAAAGCAAGCAGGACGCCATGCGCGCCGAGGTGATCGCCAAGACCATGCAGACCCTGGCGGAGCAGGGCAGGGCGGACCAGGAGCTGATCCAGACCACGATGAAGAACAGCACCCAGCAGCTGGTGACGACCATCGAGGGCCTGAGCAAGACCGTGGATGGCCGTCTGGAGCAGATCAGCGGCAAGGTGACGGAGCGTCTGGACGAGGGCTTCAAGAAGACCAACGAGACTTTCGCCAACGTGATGGCGCGCCTGGCGACCATCGACGAGGCGCAGAAGAAGATCGACGGTCTCACCACCAATGTCGTCAGCCTGCAGGAGCTGCTGGGCGACAAGCGTTCGCGCGGCGCCTTCGGTGAAGTGCAGCTGGAGAACCTGATCCGCAACATCCTGCCGCCCACCATGTATGCCATGCAGTACACGCTGTCCAATGGCAGCCGGGTGGATTGCGCCCTGTTCCTGCCCGAGCCGACCGGCACGGTGGGGGTGGATTCCAAGTTTCCTCTTGAGAACTATCACAGGATGTTCACGCAGGGCGTCAGCGAGGCCGACCACACTGTAGCGCAGAGGCAGTTCAAGGCGGACGTGCGCAAGCATGTGGACGACATTGCGAGCAAATACATCATCGCCAATGAGACCTCCGATGGCGCGGTGATGTTCATTCCGGCCGAGGCGGTGTTCGCCGAAATCCACGCCTATCACCCGGAAGTGGTGGATTACGCCATGAGAAAGCGGGTGTGGATCGTCTCGCCCACCACCATGATGGCGGTGCTGAACACCGCCCGCGCGGTGATGAAGGACGTGGAAACGCGCAAGCAGGTGCACATCATCAAGGACGCCCTGAACAAGCTGGGCAAGGAATTCGAGCGCTTCGACACACGCATGAAGAAGCTCGCCGACCATATCCGCCTGGCGCACGATGACGCGCTGGACGTGCATACCACCAGCAAGAAGATCAGCGACCGGTTCCGCAAGATCGAGGCGGTGGAACTGGAGCATCCCCAGCAGGACGTGCTGGAGGTACTGGAGGGGGAGTAAGTCTAAGGCTGGTAGGGTTGGTACTCATAACCCAGGTCTGCCGCCACGTTGGGATGGGTCACCTGCCCGAGATGCAGATTGAGCCCGTTCATCAATCCCTTATCTTCCCTCATGGCTACCTGGTAACCGAGGCTGGCGATCTTCAGCGCGTAGGGCAGGGTGGCATGGGTGAGTGCCTGGGTCGAGGTGCGGGCGCAGGCGGCGGGCATGTTGGTGACGCAGTAGTGCACCACGCCTGCTTCGACATAAGTGGGCTCGGAGTGAGTTGTCGGGCGCGAGGTTTCCGCGCAGCCGCCCTGATCGATGCAGACATCCACCAGCACCGATCCGGGACGCATTTTGCAGACCATGTCACGGCTGATCAGCTTGGGCGCGCGTTTGCCGGGGATCAGCACCGAACCGACCACCAGGTCGGCGTCCGCGACCAATTTCTCGATGGCGCCAGTCTGCGAATAACAGGTCTTGAGGCGCCCGCCAAAAATATCGTCCAGAAAGCGCAGGCGATTCAGATCGATATCCACAATCGTGGTATCCGCGCCCAGCCCCAGCGCCATTTTGGCTGCCTCTGTACCGACCGAGCCGGCGCCGAGAATCGTGACTTTCCCCGGCATGACGCCCGCTACCCCGCCCAGCAGCACGCCACTGCCGCCATGGTTCATCTGCAGGCTGACCGCGCCAGCCTGAATCGCGATCCGGCCCGCGACTTCGGACATCGGGATGAGCAGGGGCAGGCGGCCCTGGTTATCGGTAACGGTTTCGTAGGCGATGCCGACGATCTTGTGTTCCACCAGTTGGCGCGTCAGTCCGGCATCGGCGGCAAGGTGCAGGTAGGTGAAGAGTATCAGGCCTTCATGCAGCAGCGCGATCTCGGCAGGCTGGGGTTCCTTGACCTTGATCACCATGGGACAGGTCCAGGCTTCCGCAGCCGTGGCCACGATTTGCGCTCCGGCGGCGGCATAGCGTTCATCGCCATAGCCGATTGCAGCACCCGCGCGGGTTTCCACCCGCACCTCGTGGCCGGCAGCGGCCAGGGCGCGAACGCCTGTCGGGGTAAGGCCAACACGGAATTCGTGATCCTTGATTTCTTTCGGGACACCGATCAGCATGGCTGGCTCCATTTTTCCATATTCACGGCTGGCGCCCCTCTCCCCCGGCCCCTCTCCCGCAAGGGGCGAGGGGAGACATAGCCCCTCCCCCCTCGCGGGGGAGGGGTTGGGGAGAGGGGAATCAAATTTCCTCGCACGCTTCCCGGATCAGTTCCGGGCCGCGATAGATGAAGCCGCTGTAGAACTGCACCAGGCTGGCGCCGGCAAGGATTTTCTCTTTCGCATCCAGGCCATTCATGATGCCGCCCACGCCGATGATGGGGATCTTGCCGCCCAGCGCCAGGCTGAGCTGCTTCACCACGCTGGTGGACTTGAGGCGCACCGGCGCGCCGGAGAGACCGCCGGCTTCGTCGCCGTGCGACAGCCCGGCCACGCCTTCGCGCGACAGCGTGGTGTTGGTGGCGATTACGCCTTCGATCTGGTATTTCAGCAGCAGGTCTGCGATTTCGATGATCTGTTCCGTTTCCAGATCGGGGGCGATTTTCAGCGCCAGGGGGACATGTTTGCCGTGGGTCTGGGCCAGTTTCGCCTGTTCGTTCTTGAGCGCGTCGAGCAGGGCCTCGAGTTCGCTCGATTGCTGCAACTGGCGCAGGTTCTTGGTATTGGGCGAGGAAATGTTGACCGTGACGTAGCTGGCGTGGGGATAAACCTTGCGCAGGCAGATGAGGTAGTCGTCGGCCGCATTTTCGATTGGCGTATCGAAGTTCTTGCCGATGTTGATGCCGAGGATGCCGCGGTACTTTGCTTTTCTGACATTCTCGATCAGCTTGTCCACCCCGTCGTTGTTGAACCCCATCCGGTTGATGATGGCATTCGCCTCCGGGATGCGGAACAGGCGCGGCTTGGGATTGCCGGGCTGGGGGCGGGGCGTGATGGTGCCGATTTCGATGAAGCCGAAGCCCAGCGCTGCCAGCGCGTCGATGTAGTCGCCGTTCTTGTCCAGCCCCGCCGCGAGGCCGACGGGGTTGGGGAAGTCAATACCCATCACAGTGCGGGGTTTGCCGGGAACCGGGTAGGCCAGCAACTTGATTAACCCCAGCCGCTGGGCGGTTTTCATGCCCTCCATGCCAAGGTGATGGGCGGATTCGGCGTCCATGCTGAAGAACATGGAACGGATCAGTGAATAAAGCATGCGGTTGAGGCTCTTAGAGTTTGAGTTTGCCGAGCCATTCGGCAACGGCCTTGACCAGCTCGCCATTGTGCTCGTGGAAATAATGATCGGCGCCGGGAATCACGACTTGCCGTGATTGCGGATTGCCGGCCTTGCGGATGGCTGCCAGTCGCCCGGGCGCCATATTCAGCACCTGCGGATATTCGGCGCTGCCGTAGATGTCCAGTACCGGCACATGCATTTTTTCCAGGGGAAAGGGTTCCACCATCGCTTGTCCGAAGTCGGTGGCGCCCATGCCGATGCCGATATAGGCATTGATATCCTTGTCGCCCTGTCGCGCCACCCAGTGCATGGCCATGTGGGCGCCGCAGCTGTGGGCGGCAAGCACGATATGCTTGACTCCGGTATCGCGCAAATAGGCGATGGCGGCATTGATGCGCGGGCCGGCTTCTGCAAACAGCGGAACATAATCGTTGTACTTTGCATCCTTTTCGAGCACCGGCAACTGTAGCGATAGTGTGTGCCATCCGCTGGCTGGCAGAGCGGTGCGCAGGGGGGCGGCCACATCGGCCCAGTCCGGGTGCATGCCGCGACCGTGCAGGATAATAACCGCGCCGCGCGGATGGCGCAGGGTGGTCGGCGTGTAGATGGAGAGGAAAGGACGATTGTCCGCCTTGAGCCAGACGGGTTCCCCATCGACAATCATGTCCACGATTTCATCAGCTAGACGTTTTTCGCGTGCCAGGTCGGCGGCAGGGGAGGAGAGGGCAAAAAGGGTCAAACAGATAGCGGCGAGATATTTAATCATGCGCCAAGTATGGGGAATGGGCGCGGAATTGACAAGATTTGCCATGGCAGGAAAGGCAGTTCCTTTGCGGGGAGAGAAGCGGCGAAGCAATCTGCAACTTCCTGATTTTATGGAAATGAGATTACTTCGCTTGAGGTTCCGGTTCGCAATGGCCTGGTTCCCTAAGCCAGGGCTTGCTGAATCCTGTTCAGTGCATTTTCCAGGTTGCTCATCGAGGTGGCAAAGGAAATGCGGAAGTAGCCTTCTGCTCCAAACGCTGAGCCGGGAACCACGGCAACACCCTTTTCCAGCAGGTATTCGGACAGTGCCATGTCGTTGGCTTCCTTGAGCAGGCCGCGCTGGTGCAGGTCGGCGATGGCCTCGCGGGCGTCGGGAAAGGCATAGAAAGCACCGCCGGCCTTGATGCATTTGAGGCCTTTCATTTCATTGAAGCGGCGCACCACGAATTCATGCCGTTCGCGGAAGGCCTTGACCATCGGCGTGATGCAGCCCTGGTCGCCATCCAGCGCTTCCTGGGCAGCCACCTGGGAGATGGAGGTCGCATTCGAGGTGGATTGGGATTGCAGGATTTCCATCGCCTTGATGATTTTTTCCGGGCCGGCGGCGTAGCCGATGCGCCAGCCGGTCATGGAGTAGGCCTTGGATACGCCGTTCAGCACGATGCAGCGGTCCTTCAGCTCCGGGGTGGCGTTGAGGATGTTGAAGAATTTCTCGCCCGAGAGGTTGACGTGCTCGTACATGTCGTCGCTGGCGACCAGCACCTGGGGATGCTTTTTCAGCACCTCGCCCAGGGCTTGCAGTTCGGCCAGGGTGTAGACCGCGCCGGTCGGGTTGGATGGGCTGTTGATCATGAACAGCTTGGTTTTCGGGGTGATGGCGGCGGCCAGTTGCGCGGGGGTGATCTTGAAGCCCTGCTCGATGCCGCAGTTGACGATCACCGGCTTGCCTTCGGCAACCAGGGTGATGTCGGCATAGGAAACCCAGTAGGGGGCCGGGACGATGACTTCGTCGCCGGGGTTGATGACGGCCAGCACCAGGTTGAAGATGGTCTGCTTGCCGCCGACGCCGACGATGACTTCGCGGTTGTTGTAGTCGAAGCCGTTGTCGCGCTTGAACTTGGCGATGATGGCGTTTTTCAGGCCGGGGATACCCCCCACCGGAGTGTACTTGGTGAAGCCGTCGTCGATGGCTTTCTTGGCCGCATTCTTGATGTGCTGCGGGGTGTCGAAATCGGGTTCGCCCGCACCCAGGCCGATGATGTCTTTTCCCTCTGATTTCAGCTTGGCTGCGCGGGCCGTGACGGCGAGGGTGGGGGATTCCTTGATGGCTTGAACGCGCTGTGACAGTTCCAAAGTTCTATCCTTGAGTGGGGCAGGCCGGTATGGCCCGCATGGTACAATTCTTGGGTTTAAATAAGCGTTCAAATTCTACCTGTGATCGTCACTTTTCCCAATAGCCCATACAAACTTCACCAGCCATTCGAGCCGTCCGGCGATCAGCCCGAGGCTATTCGTTCGCTGGTGGAGGGGCTGGATGACGGGCTGTCTTTCCAGACCCTGCTCGGGGTAACCGGTTCCGGCAAGACTTTCACCATGGCCAACGTAATCGCACGCCTGGGCCGGCCGGCCATTATCCTGGCGCACAACAAGACGCTGGCGGCGCAGCTTTACTCCGAGATGCGCGAGTTTTTCCCCGAGAACGCGGTGGAGTATTTCGTTTCCTACTACGATTACTACCAGCCCGAGGCCTATGTCCCCTCGCGCGATATGTTCATCGAGAAGGATTCGGCGATCAACGAGCATATCGAGCAGATGCGCCTGTCCGCCACCAAATCCCTGCTGGAGCGGGAAGACAGCATCATCGTCGCCTCGGTGTCGTGCATCTACGGTATCGGCGACCCGGTGGACTACCACGGCATGATCCTGCACCTGCGCCAGGGCGAGAAGATCGGCCAGCGCGAGGCCATCAAGCGCCTCTCCGAGATGCAGTACGACCGCAACGACGTCGAATTCAGCCGTGGCACGTTCCGGGTGCGCGGCGATGTGTTGGACATCTTCCCGGCGGAGAGTGCCGAGCTGGCGATCCGCGTTTCGCTGTTCGACGATGAAGTCGAAAGCCTGTCGCTGTTCGACCCGCTGACCGGGCATATACAGAAGAAAGTGCCGCGCTTTACCGTTTATCCTTCCAGCCACTACGTCACGCCGCGCTCCACGGTGTTGCGGGCGGTCGACACAATCCGCCTGGAACTGCGCGAGCGCATCGAATTCTTCCACAAGAACAACAAGCTGGTGGAGGCGCAGCGCATCGAGCAGCGCACCCGTTTCGACCTCGAAATGCTCAACGAAATCGGCTTCTGCAAGGGCATCGAGAACTACTCGCGCCACCTCTCCGGGCGCAATCCGGGCGATCCGCCGCCGACCCTGATCGACTACCTGCCGCCCAACGCGCTGATGTTCATTGACGAGAGTCACGTCACCATCACCCAGGTGGGCGGGATGTACAAGGGCGACCGGGCGCGCAAGGAAAACCTGGTGGATTACGGTTTCCGCCTGCCTTCCGCGCTGGACAACCGCCCGCTGCGCTTCGACGAATTCGAAAAAGTCATGCGCCAGACCATTTTCGTTTCCGCCACGCCCGCCGATTACGAAGCCACGCATGCTTCCCAGATCGTCGAGCAGGTGGTGCGCCCCACCGGCCTGCTCGACCCTGTTCTTGAGGTGCGCCCCGCGTCCACCCAGGTGGACGACCTGCTGCCGACCATCAGGCAAAAAGTGGTGCTGGGCGAGCGCGTGCTGGTCACGACGCTAACCAAGCGCATGTCGGAGGACCTGACCGATTACCTCTCCGATCATGGCGTCAAGGTGCGTTACCTGCACTCCGGCATCGACACCGTGGAACGCGTGGAAATCATCCGCGACCTGCGCCTGGGGCTGTTCGACGTGCTGGTCGGCATCAACCTGCTGCGCGAGGGGCTGGATATCCCGGAAGTCTCGCTGGTGGCGATACTCGATGCCGACAAGGAAGGCTTCCTGCGTTCCGAGCGCGCGCTGATCCAGACCATCGGCCGGGCGGCGCGCCACATCAACGGCACGGCGATTCTGTATGCCGACAGGATCACCAAATCCATGCAGAAAGCCATCGACGAGACCGAACGGCGCCGCGCCAAGCAGATCGCCTGGAATGAGGAGCACGGCATTACGCCCAAGGGCGTGTCCAAGCGCATCAAGGACATCATCGACGGCGTGTTCGACCTCGAGACCGCGCAGAAGGAACTCAAGGTGGCGCAGGAACTGGCGCACTACCAGCATCTGGACGAGAAGGTGCTGACCAGGGAAATCAAGCAGCTGGAAAAGGAAATGCTGGCCTGCGCCCGGAACCTCGAATTCGAGCGCGCGGCCGAGATGCGCGACAAGCTGAACCAACTCAAGGCGCTGCTGTTCAAGAGCTAGTGGCGTTTAGCATGCAACCACTACACCAGAAGCCTGGCCGCTGCCTAACCCCCCTCAGGGGGGAGGCGGGCTTTCTCCTCCCCTGACAAGGGGAGGCCGGGAGGGGTTGGTGCCGGTTTCTTGATCCGTTATTCGAACAGCATGGTGACCTCATGGGTGTCCCCGTGCCGGGCGATGGTGATGTTGTCACAGGCCTGTTTGGCAAGATTGATCATGTTGGCATTGTAGGTCTGGATTTCCGCACTGAATCCGCGCAAGCCCCTGGCTTTTGCATGCTCCAGCAGTCTCAACTGCAAGGCCTTGCCTATTCCCACGCCCTGCCATTCGGGCGACACCATGTAGGCGACTTCGGCCATATTGGTCGAGGCGTTGACGAAATAGCAGGCGCTGGCAATCAGCGTCTCGTTTCCAGCTGAACCCGAGACCACCAGGAATGCGACGTCGCTGTCCTGGTTTACATTGCACAGGCGCTGCGCTTCACTATCAGAGAGTTGATTCAGGCGCCAGAAGGTACGCGTGTAGCGATCCTCCTTGATCATGCGCTGGAAATACTGTTGCAGTGCTGGCGCATCTTCCTTCCGGGTGGGGCGAATCAGGACAGCCTTCTGGTTTCTCAGGGTAATGCGCCGTTCTTCTTCAGCGGGATATTCATCCTGGTTCCTCAGGGACTGCTCCGGCCCCATATAGTGCAGTTTTTTCGCTTCATCCAGCAGCCACGGGCGGAAATCCGGATGAGCGATCTGGATCAGCGCGAGCGCGCGTTCCCGTATGGATTTGCCGAACAGGTAGGCGACGCCATATTCGGTGATCACATAATGGACATCCGAACGTGCAATGGTGGCGCCTTCGCCTCCTTGCAGGAGCGGGCGGATGCGCGAGGTTTTTCCGCTATCGTCGGTGGATTGCAGGCAGATGATGGGTTTGCCTCCCGGCGACTGGGCGGCGCCACGGATAAATTCGGGCTGGGTCGTTACCCCGCCGCAGAAATGGCCCTCGAACTGATCGCTGCAAATCTGCCCGGTCAAATCCACCGAGCAGGCCTGGCTCACCGAAACCATCTTGTGTTGCTGCGAAATCGAATGAATATCGCTCACCCTTTCGATGGCCTGAATGGAAAAGAACGGGTTGCGGTCGATCAGGTCGTAAAGTTTTCGTGTCCCCATGCAGTAGCTGGCAACGACCATGCCCTTGTACTGGCTTTTTTTCCGCCCATTGATGACCCCTTTCTCCACCAGCGGCACGATGGCATCCGTGATGAGGTCCGAGTGGATGCCCAGATCGCGGCGGTCCATCAGGTATTTCAGCGCTTCCTGGGGCAGGCGCCCGAGGCCGATCTGAAGGGTGGAGCGGTCCTCGATGATGCTGGCGATATTGCGCGCAATCTGCTCGACCACTTCATCGGCCGGCGTGAGCGGGGGTTCGATGATAGCGGTATCGTTCCACACCATGGCGTCAAAGCGGCTGATGTGAATCAGGCTGTCGCCCATGGTGCGTGGCATATTGGGGTTGATCTCGGCGATGACATGCCTGGCGTGTTGCACCATGGACACGGTGATGTCCACGGAAACACCCAGGCTGGCATAGCCGAATTCATCCGGTGGCGAGACTTGCACCAGCGCGACATCAACCGGGATGCGGCCATTTTCGACCAGCCCGGGTACCTGGGATAAGGAGACGGGTATGTATTCGGCCTGCAAGCTTGCCACGGCGGCACGTTCATCCGCGCCGGCAAAAAAGCATTTGTGCCGGTAGCGGGTGTTGGGTTTGTTGTTCTGATGCGGAATCGCATCGTAATTGAAGAAGTGCAACAGCGTGACATCAGGGGGCGGGCTGGCCAGATTTTCCAGTGCTTCCACCAGCAGGCGAGGCGTGGCGCAGGCGCTGCCGAGATAAACCTGATGGCCGGGCTGAACCGGAGTAACGGCTTCCGCCGCAGTTACGAGGCGGGACTGGTGTTCAGCCAGCGAAGGATGGCGCGCGATGGTTTCCGCATTGGTCATGATGGATACTCCCTGTCTGTTGGTAATTCACCCCGGTTCAAGTGCCACAGAAATTTTTCCAGCGGAAGCCGGAAGGCTATAATTCAGATATCGCGGTCCGGATTCAAATTCACAGCACTAAACAATAATCGAAAGGACTTGAAATGCCAAACGATCCTGTAACTTCCATACGAACCCTGGCGCTTGCCGGCCATGGCGCCAGCGGCAAAACGACGCTGGCCGAATCCCTGCTTTTCAAGGCTGGCGCGATCGCCAGCCAGGGCAGTGTGGAAAAGGGCAGCACCGTCTGCGATTTCGATGCGCTGGAAAAAGACTGCGGCCACTCTCTCAATTCCGCGGTAGTGAATTTTTTCCATCAGGGGCAGCATATTTACCTCATCGATACCCCGGGTTATCCGGATTACTCAGGCCAGGCGATCGGCGCCCTGGCAGCAGTAGATACCGCCGTGGTGGTGATCAATGCCCAGGCGGGGATCGAGCTGGCCACGCGGCGCATGATGAAAGCGGCCGCAGCGCGCGGGCTGTGCCGCATGATCGTGGTCAACAAGATCGATGCCGAGAACCTCGATTTGCCGGGCTTGCTGGCAGACATTCAGGCAAGCTTCGGCAAGGAGTGCCTGCCCATCAACCTCCCGGCGCATGGCCGGCAGGATGTGGTGGATTGTTTCTTCAACCCCGACGGCGACGCCGATTTTTCCTCGGTCAGGGAAGCGCATACGGCGCTGATCGACCAGGTGGTGGAGGTGGACGAGGACTTGATGGCCATCTACCTGGAGCAGGGCGAGGAATTAAGCCCGGAGCAATTGCATGCGCCGTTCGAAAAGGCGTTGCGTGAAGGACATCTGGTGCCGGTGTGCTTCACCGCCGCGAAAAGCGGCACAGGCGTGGGCGCGTTGCTGGATGTGATTGCCAGGCTCGCGCCCAATCCGTCTGAAGGCAATGCGCCGCCCTTCCTCAAGGGCGAAGGCGCTTCCGCGCTAGAATTTCATGCCGAGCCGGATGCCGGCAAACATGTCCTGGCCCATGTATTCAAAGTCATCATCGACCCCTATGTGGGCAAGATGGGCGTGTTCCGGGTCCATCAGGGGACGCTCAGGCGCGACGCGCAACTGTTCATCGGCAATGGCAAGCGCCCCTTCAAGGCCGGGCACCTGTACCTGCTGCAGGGCAAGGATTACGTCGAGACCGATATTCTGCTGCCGGGCGACATCGGCGCCGTTGCCAAGGCGGAGGAAATCGAGTTCGACGCGGTGCTGCACGATTCGCACGACGAGGACCACATTCATTTGCGCCCCCTGGATTTCCCCAAACCGATGCACGGTCTGGCGGTTGAAACCCGGCGCAAGGGCGATGAACAACGCCTGTTCGAGATCCTGCACAAGCTGGAAATGGAAGATCCCACCTTCATGGTTGAACGTCATCCGGCCACCAATGAAACGGTGATTCGCGGCCTGGGCGAATTGCACCTGCGCGCCAAGCTGGACAAGATGGCGCAAGCCTACAAGCTGGAAGTGGACACCCGTCCGCCGCGCATTCCCTACCGTGAAACCATCGCCAGTAACGCCGAAGGCCACTACCGCCACAAGAAACAGAGCGGTGGAGCAGGGCAGTTCGGCGAAGTGTTCCTGCGCATCGAGGCGCTCCCGCGCGGGACCGGCTATGAATTCGTGGACGCGGTCAAGGGCGGCACCATTCCAGGCGTATTCATGCCAGCCGTGGAAAAAGGCGTGAAACAGGCGCTGGAGGCGGGCGTGATTGCCGGCTACCCGGTGCAGGACATCCGCGTCGTGGTCTACGACGGCAAGCACCACCCGGTGGATTCCAAGGAAGTGGCCTTCGTCGTTGCCGGGCGCAAGGCGGTCATCGCGGCGGTCAAGGCGGCCAGCCCCATCCTGCTGGAGCCGATCGTCAACATCGAGATATTGGGCCCGGAATCGGCCATCGGCGACCTTGCCGCCGATATCGCCGGCAAGCGCGGCCATGTCACCGGCACCCAGCCGCGCGGTAGCAACACTTCAGCCATATCCGCCGAAGTCCCCCTGGCCGAGCTCAACGACTACCAGTCAAGGCTGCGCTCGCTGACCAGCGGGCAAGGCGCCTATGCGCTGGAATTCAGCCGCTACGCCGCAGTGCCGCCCGCGGTGCAGCAGGCGCTGATGTCCCAGTTCAAGGCTCAGGAAGAGGACGATTAAAGTTCTGTTTAAGCATGAGGGGGGGGCAAGATCGCAGCAACGACAGCGCCGAAATTCTCTGCGGGCGCCGCCTTCAACCCGGATTATCCATTGGGGCCAAAAACACCGCTGTAGGAGCGGCGCCCTCGCCGCGATTCGCGCCGGGGGCGGCGCTCCTACATGACCGTGTATTCCAATGGATAATCCCGGTTCAAACAGGAAGCCGCCGCCCAAGCCAAGAAGAAGCAGGCCATCTGGGGTCTGCCATCATCAGGCAATGCCCGGCATAAATAATCAACGATCGTTGAGTTTTTGTTGTATTAAGGGCTAATACAAGGCAAAATTCAACGATCGTTTATCTTTATTGGAGGGGCTATGACAAACAGGGAAGTTGGTATTTCCTCTGTCGTCGAGCTTGGGGATATTCTTCGGGCCGTTCGCAAGGAATCTGGACTGACTCAACGCGATGCCGCCGCGCTATGCAACGTCAGTTTGCCATTTCTTAACGGCCTGGAGCAAGGGAAAGCGACAGCCCAGATCGGAAAAGTTCTGTCCGTCTGCAAGCGGTTCGGTATTGACGTCAGGCTGAGATTGCCGGGTGAAACGGCATGAGCGCCTTGATTGTCTCGGCCAATGGGGTCCCGGCCTGTCACGGATCACCCCAATAGCGCCACCTGGAAGCACCTGAATCGGGGTCTCGAACGGGATCAAGAATGCGTGTTTTTCCTCCTTTCGCAAGCGAAGCGCATTTCACCGGGTGTTTTTGCGAGTTGGGCGAATAGATTTTAGCAGGGGTGCGAAGCAACTTGAGCAATTCGGCGCCTCAATGCGAACCTCATTTCATTCGGTGCAATATCGATTGCGCTCTTCATGGGCTGATTCTTGCTGACGTCGCGGTAGCGACACGAACAAACGGATGGCCTTTATGGTCATCCGTTAGGGGTGTAAGAATTTTTGTGTAAACGGTCATTTGGCAGGAAACTGCCGTCCTGGAGAAAGGAGCTGTAATGACCGTAAGCAACGAACTGCTGGACAGCCTACTGGCTGATTACAAGAAACCC